>Ga0307978_1000118_pt1 | contig 71914 bp, 62 predicted proteins | sample OrgLakmetage1056_FD_203151 | JGI IMG/M metagenome (GOLD analysis project Ga0307978, IMG submission 203151) | Saline water microbial communities from Organic Lake, Antarctica - #1056 | ecosystem: Environmental > Aquatic > Non-marine Saline and Alkaline > Saline | place: Antarctica: Organic Lake... | reverse complement strand
AAGTGAAAACAGGTGTTCTTGCTTCTAATTACTAGAAATAGTAGATTGCATGAGCCGTATACGAGGTCCGTATGTGCGGTTCTGTGAGAGGGATGAGGCATGAGCCTCACCCTACTCGATGTTTTTGAATGACCAGCACACAACAGAATAACAGTTTTAACTCTTTTCAAATTGACTCTTAATTTAACACCCTCTACTATTCATACTCCAACGTATAAAGGCACAAATTTTCCACATGGACAAAATCAAAGCATTAATTGCTGATGATCATCCCTTATTTAGAAACGCACTCAAACAGGCGTTAAACGACCTATTAGGTGATGGCTTACTAGAATCTGCCGATTTTCATTCCACTATTAAACAGCTTAACTTGCACGATGATATTGACTTACTTTTCCTTGATTTAAAAATGCCGGGTAACTCAGGATTGGCCGGCTTAAGTCAAATTCGTGCTGAATTTCCAAACATTTTGATTGTGGTTGTGTCGGCTGAAGAAATGCCGTCACTGATTGTCAAAGCATTACAACTGGGGGCCAGTGCATTTATTCCAAAATCGACTTCGTTAGAGTCGATCAATGAAGCTGTATCGGATGTTCTGAATGGCAATGAGTGGTTACCTGAAAACTTAACTCATTTGGGTGAGCATGCGTCAATTGATGGTAATGATGCCTTGCAACGTATTGAACAATTAACGCCGCATCAATTAAAGGTATTGAGGATGATGGCTGACGGATTGTTAAATAAGCAGATAGCTTATGAGTTAGACATTTCAGAAAGTACGGTCAAACAGCATGCCTCGGCTTGTTTGCGAAAGCTAAATGTAAATAATCGAACTCAGGCAGGGGTTATTTTTAAACAACTAATGTCATTTGAATAACGCATACCTTTGGCTATGACAGCCTGTAAAGATAAAATGTTGCTTGCAGCTAATTTTTGATATATTAGGCAGAAATTACATTTTTAAATTAACCTCAAAGAAGTAACCTTAGGAGAAACATGTGACTGACGTTGTTGCTATTCAAATTGAAAACAAAGTTGCAACTATTACCATTCAAAATGGCAAAGTAAATGCAATTTCGCATCAAGTTATTGACGAAATGAATACCGCGCTCGACCAGGCGGAACAAGCTAAAGCGGTTGTTGTGATCACGGGTAAACAAGGCATGCTATCTGGTGGATATGACTTAAACGTAATGCGGGAAAGCATGCACCTAGCAATGCAGTTGGTAGAAAAAGGCTCGACCTTATCTCGACGACTGCTTTCATTCCCTTTTCCGGTGCTGGTTGCTTGCCCTGGCCATGCTGTTGCAAAGGGTGCTTTTTTATTACTTTCTGCAGACTACAGAATAGGTGTTGAAGGCAATTTTAAAATAGGTTTGAACGAAGTGGCGATTGGCATGAGTATGCATGATGCCGGTGTTGAATTAGCTCGAGGTCGGTTAGCTCCTGTATCCTTCAACCGCAGTGTTATTTTAGCTGAAATGGTGTCGCCGCAAGACGCGATTACAGCAGGATTTTTAGACAAAGTGGTGAGTGAATCTGAATTTTTGCCGACGGTCGCTTTTACTGCTCAAGCGCTGACGAAGCTAGACATGAAGGCTCACTACAATACCAAGTTAAAAGCCAGAGCTGACTTGCTGCAAAGGTTAGACGCGGCAATACAAAAGGATAAGGGAGGAAGTTTGTAATCACGCCCTTCCTAGTATGATGTGGATGAAATTGAGCTTATTCCACGATTTTAATAAAGGGCCCGTTTTGTTGCATAAGAAACGGTAATGGTAATCATTAAATATGCAAGCTGACCTGCTCAAATACATCACCTTTGACGTTACTCACTGAGCATTAATAATTCGATCTTTACCCAGTTTTTTTGCTTTGTACATACTCAGGTCGGCACGTCTAATTGTATCTTCAAATTTTTCATCGTCTTTGGCTTTGGCTACGCCAAAACTGAGTGTAGTCATTCGGTCACTCAGTCCTTCTATGATTATCTGATAACGAATGTTTTTGCGAATTTTTTCGATTAATATCTGTGAGTTATCAGGCTCAATATTCATAAGAATAATAAGGAACTGTTCTCCTCCCCAGCGTGCAACAATGTCTGTTTCTCTGACCGCCGTGAGTAAATACGCAGATACCGCTTTGATCACTTCGTCCCCCGCTACATGTCCAACAGATTCGTTAATTTCTTTGAAATTATCGATATCAGTAAGGACCAGAGTATAGTCCAATGACTTTAAACCGCGTCTTTCGCTGAAGGTCTGCTTCATTAGTTGATACACAAACTGACGATTAAAAGCGCCAGTTAACACATCCTTATTAGCTATTTCATATAAATGTTTTTCGTTTTTGGTGTTTTTATCCTGCGAACTCATAATGACAATAACAAACCCTAGCGCGGCAAGGATTGTGTTGGTCAATAGTACAAAGTCAGTTATTGCCGGGAATGCATACTGATATGCAATATCCTTTGCGTAAACACTGAGTGCGCCGTATACAACAATGACACTAAAACCCATGAGCATTGATTTTTTTGTTGAAAATGAATTACTGACCATAATTAGTAAGGCGACAGGCCATAAAAAATAGTGAAAACCCATATTCAAACCCAAAAAGTGCGTGGCTAAAATGGCATGTACAATGGTCTCTATTGTTGCCATGAGAGTCGCCAATATATAGCGTCCATTCTGATTTTGATACGTCGCAATTAGCCAAATAACGACGCTAAAAATATTCAATACTGAAAGCCACAGAGATCCAATACTCAGGAAAAAGAAAATAAACAGGATGTGCATAACAGCGCCTAAAAAGCACACTTGTTTGAGAGTGGTATACAGGCGATTATTTTTGTGGTCGCTATGTAAAATAGCGAAACTTGAGTCTAGCGGGGTTTGATTTTTTTCTGTTCCTAAGCTCTGCAATGGGGCGCGCACAATATGTCTCGACTTTGCGTTAATTAATTTTTAAGTATACCTCAAAAATTATTCTAAATAATACCGGCTCAAGGTTTAGTTTTTTGTAGAAGCCTTTTCAACGCCATGGGTTTTAACGGTTTTGGTAGATAAATCATGTTGTATACGTCTGCTTGCTCTCTTATTTTTTGGCTCCGATCCGCCGTACTTAATAATAATAAAGGCGTATTTAGTTGATGTTGTTGTCTGTAGGTGATGATTGACTGGCACACATCAATACCGTTGTCGCCATTATCTAAATGATAATCTGCGATAATATAGTTGATGCAAGGTTGTTGTTGAAATTGTTTAACGCTTTTCTCATCATGAGCTACATAAACGAAAGCTCCCCAGCCCTGCAATAAAGTGGTCATGGCATTGGCTATTAGGGCTTGATTCTCTATTAGTAAAACAGTTTTAAGTTGCATAAACGTTTGGCTGTTAACACTGTCTTCTTTCTCGACGGTGGGCATAATGCCCCGCTTACTGCGTTGCAACTGTATCGAAAATTGCGTGCCTTTATCGACAATTGACTGTACTTTAACGTCATGGTTTAGGAGTTGACTCATTTTTTCTACGATGGTTAAGCCAAGGCCTATACCTTCATTATTACCTTTGTTATCCAATTGCTTAAACTCATCGAATATTAATCTCTTTTGGTCATCGGCGATCCCTCTACCTGTATCTAATACGCAAATTTCTATTTTGTTTTCGTTTCTTCTCCTGACGCCTACTAATATTCGACCTGATTCAGTATATCTCACGGCATTACTAATTAGGTTTTGGATAATCCTATTTAACAAACGACGGTCACTGTGCACCCAAACGCTGGTTTCAATATAATCGATACTTAAGTGTTTTTGTTGCGCAACAACAGAGTACTCATTAACTAAGTTTTTGAGTAATGGATTTAAACCGAATGAATGCATGTCGGGCTTAAACAAACCTGATTCAAGCTTTGTCATATCAAGCAACATTGAAAGTAATTGATCGGCATTTTCTAGGGCGTTGACAAGTCCTTGCGTCAACTCTTTGTCATCTGCACTTTTTAATCGTTGGTGCAGCATTGAGGCAAATAATGAGGCGGCGTTAAAAGGTTGCATTAGGTCATGACCCGCTGCGGCCAAAAATTTCGTTTTACTTGTATTTGCCATTTCCGCATCTAATTTCGCTGAGTTTAATTCAGCCGTGCGCTGTTCTACTCTTGTCTCTAGCTCTACTTTTGATTCTTCCAACTGTCTTTGAATATGAATATATTCACTAATATCATTGTATGTTGTTACAAATCCTCCGCCTGGAAGTGGACTACCTGCTATTTCAATCACTCTGCCATTTTTATTATCGCGAATGAATTTATAAGCGCTTCCAGACAGGGTATAAGCAATGCGTCTTTCAATCAGTTGTGCGGATGATAAATCAGTATCTGGTTGCTTCATTAACCCGCGTGACGCATTAAATTGAAGAATTTCGCGTAAATGCATGCCCACTCTTAAAAAGTGCTTTGGGTAATCAAATAGCTCAATATATTTTTGATTCCAGGCAATTAAACTCATGTCCGAGCCTATAACACTTATTCCTTGAGGGATGTGCGCAACTGAGGATTGCAATAATTCATGATTGAATTGAAAGGTTTGTGAGGCTTGTTCAATCCATTCAGTGAGCTCGTTAATATCTTCCTTTTTGTTGATTGAAATTGCGGCAAGAAGAATACGCGCACTGGCGTTTCCTACATGTGACGATAGTAGCCTTTCTGCATGAGCAAGCACCGATGGCTCGACATAAGCTAAATTAGCGGCATCTGATAAAGACACTCGATCTGAAAAGGCCTTGGCGAGTTTTTTAGGAATAACACGGTTAATGAGAGCTAGTAGTTCATTTGTCGGGATTTGAAAGTTACTTTTACTTTCATTCACAGAACGGCTTAACGAACCCTGAGAATGGACTCTTTTTGCCACTTGGTTTCTACTATTCGAATATTTATTTTTAGCTATATTAAGCACTGAAATGACCACAAAAATAATAGTGTTAGTACTAAATGAAATATAAAAACCAAACGCTAGGTCATGGTCAGTTATAGGATCTGCAAAGTAATAGCTGGATAGAATGCTAGGATATAAAATGAAGTAGGCCCAGCATCCTGAGCCCACTAGAGTACCAAATATAGCACTCAATTTAGTCGCGTTTTTCCAATACACACCAAGAATAATAGTGGGGAACATCTGTGCTAGTAGTGACAAGGCGATAAAACCACTTTTAACCAATGGCGCCGTCTGGCTAATGTTTAAATGATACCAGTAAGCGATACTTAAGACCAAAATGACCGTGAATTGCCTTATTCGTAAAATATTCGCAGGAGCTAGGTTCTTCTTCAAGTGAGGTGATACTTGAGTTGAAAGCCAAAGAGGCGTAACAAAGCTATTGGCTACCATAATGCCCATTGTCAGCGTGGCAACAATAACCATACTGGTAGCACCGGATAGACCGCCTATATAAGAGGTAACAGAGACCCACTCATTGCCCATACTGACAGGAATAGATAAAGCAAAACTATCGGTGGAAAACTGGCTTGTATCTAAAAGAATATTACCCGCCAATGCGATTGGTAATACGAAAATAGTCATGCAGACCAAAAATAATGGAAATAGCCACCTTGCTAGTAGTAGTTCATTTTCATTGTTGTTTTCAATAAACGCGATATGAAACTGGCGAGGTAAGCAAAACATGGAGCAAACACCGAGTAAAACGTGACTAGCAAAAATCCAAATTGAAAAATCAGATTGCAGTATTTGAATACTCGCTGGATGTTTTGATGCTTGAATAAATAGGTCAAAAACACCATCGAACAAGCTATAACAAACATATAAGCCGACAATGACAAGCCCAGCCAGTTTCGCTAATGATTCAAAGGCAATGGTGTACATTAAACCTGTGTGTTTTTCGGTTAAGTCTAAAGTTCTGGTACCGAAAATAATGGCGAATAAGGCCATCAGCCCAACCACATAAAAACCGATGCTGGGTGTTAAGCTCTCGCTGTTTTTTGTCATCAGGTTTAGCATTAGGGTAATCGCGTCGAGTTGCAATGCAATATAAGGAACAACACCAATAAAACAAATGAGGGTAATCATGCCAGCAATAATATGGCTATGTTGATAGCGCATACCAATAAAATCGGCGACTGAACTGATGTTATGTTGGCGGCACAATTTTGCAATTTTGCAGATAACAGGGAAAGCGAACAGCATCACTACAATAACACCTAGGTACGTAGGAACAAATGCCCAGCCAAATTGCGAAGCCTGTGTTGTGGTGCCAAAGAATGCCCAAGAAGTGCAGTGAATACCCAGTGCCAATGAATAGACGACAGGAGAGGCGGCTTGTTTTTTATTTCCGTAAAATGCAATAGCAAATAGCACACCTAAATAAGTAAGTGTAATTAGGCCAATGGTGTAGATCGAAAACAAGTAAAACTCCTGCTAAAACAACAAAGCGAGTGTGAGTATATTAGCCACTAGACTAATGCCTTTTGTACAAAAAAGGTATCAGACTTTTGTTATGCGAGTGGCAAATTGAAAAAAAATGCATTTAATCTGTCATTTTCCCTTGAAGCCATTAAAAGTAACCCCATTAACAGCCCATGCGAAAGTTTTGGTGTCATTACCTGAGCGAAGGAAGGAAGTAAAAGGTCCGCGGAGAACATAATGAGTGACGAACAAAATAAACCGGTGAACGAACAAGAATTGGAAGCTGTATTGGGTGTTGATAAAGAACCGACAATAACTGCTGATGAATTAGAGCAAGCGATGAACGAAGATGAAAATGTTGATCGTGTAGCACAGCTTGAAGCCGCTCTTGAAGTAGCCAATGGCACAATAGAAGGTCAAAAGGATTCTGTATTGCGCGCTAGAGCCGACATGGAAAATGCAAGACGCCGTGCTGAGCAGGACGTGGATAAAGCACGTAAATTTGCTCTAGAAAGGTTTGCTGGCGAACTATTACCTGTGCTCGACAACTTAGAACGTGCAATGCAAGTTGCGGATGCTGAGAATGAAGCGATAAAGCCTGTTGTTGAAGGTGTCGATTTAACGCTCAAATCATTTATTAAGGTGGTTGAAAAATTTGGAATGGCAATTGTTGATCCGCAAGGCGAAGCGTTTAATCCAGAATTGCACCAAGCCATGTCGATGCAAGAAACAGCTGATTTTGCGCCTAATACAGTGATTGCAGTCATGCAAAAAGGCTATACCTTAAATGGACGTTTATTGCGTCCTGCAATGGTCATGGTATCGCGCGCAGCCAGCAGCGGTGTAAATACACAAGTTTAGTAACGCAAAACCATGAAGTAGGGTGAGAACCTTTGTAAATGAGGTTTTTTTAGCCAAGGCTCTGACCCTACGTCATGGTTGGAATAGCACCATTAGCACAGGCGTAAGAACATAAAAAATTAATTTTTTTTAAAAACACATGTTGAAAACAGGGGTATTAGCCCCACTTATCATTGCATAGAAAACAACAAATCATATTTTGGAGACACACAAATGGGTAGAATCATTGGTATCGATTTAGGTACAACAAATTCATGTGTCGCAGTGCTAGACGGCGACAAAGCAAAAGTTATCGAAAATTCAGAGGGTGATCGCACTACACCTTCGGTTATCGCTTATAGCTCAGAAGGTGAGACACTTGTTGGTCAACCAGCAAAGCGCCAAGCTGTGACTAATCCAGAAAATACGCTTTACGCGATAAAGCGCTTAATCGGTCGTCGCTTTGAGGACGAAGAAGTGCAGCGCGACATCGACATCATGCCTTTTAAAATTGTTAAAGCTGATAATGGTGATGCTTGGGTTCAAGCAAATGACGAGAACATGGCACCACCACAAATTTCTGCTGAAATTTTGAAAAAAATGAAGAAAACAGCAGAGGACTATTTAGGCGAAAAAGTCACTGCAGCTGTTATTACGGTACCTGCATACTTCAACGATGCACAGCGTCAAGCCACTAAAGACGCCGGTCGAATTGCTGGTTTAGAAGTAAAACGTATCATTAACGAGCCAACTGCGGCCGCTCTTGCATACGGTATGGACAAGAAAAAAGGTGACAGTGTTATTGCTGTATACGACCTAGGTGGTGGTACATTCGATATTTCAATTATTGAAATCGATGACGCTGAGGGTGAGACTACTTTTGAAGTATTGGCGACCAATGGTGACACTCACCTAGGTGGGGAAGATTTCGATAACCGCATGATCAACTATTTGGTTGAAGAATTTAAGAAAGACCAAGGTTTTGACTTACGTAAAGACCCTTTAGCAATGCAGCGTTTAAAAGAAGCAGGCGAAAAAGCAAAAATTGAGCTTTCTTCTGCGCAACAAACCGAAGTTAACTTGCCATATATTACAGCTGATGCCTCTGGTCCTAAGCATTTAGTGATCAAAGTAACTCGTGCAAAGTTAGAATCACTGGTTGAAGATTTAGTCAAAAAGTCACTCGTGCCACTGAAGCAAGCACTAGCTGATTCTGAGTTATCAGTGAGCGATATCAACGATATCATCCTTGTTGGTGGTCAGACACGTATGCCGTTAGTACAGAAGTACGTGACAGAGTTCTTCGGTAAAGAGCCACGTAAAGACGTAAACCCTGATGAAGCGGTTGCTGTTGGTGCTGCCATTCAAGGTGGCGTATTATCAGGCGAAGTTAAAGACGTATTGTTACTTGACGTTTCACCATTGTCACTGGGTATTGAGACCATGGGTGGTGTAATGACAACGTTAATCGAAAAGAACACGACTGTACCTACCAAGAAGTCTCAAACCTTCTCAACAGCGGAAGATAATCAAGCTGCGGTAACTGTCCATGTCCTTCAAGGTGAGCGTAAGCAAGCCCAAGGCAACAAGTCACTAGGCCAATTTAATTTAGAGGGTATTCGTCCAGCATCACGTGGTGCCCCTCAAATAGAGGTGACTTTCGACATTGATGCTGATGGAATCCTGCATGTATCAGCGAAAGATAAAGATACCGGTAAAGAGCAGAAGATTACCATCAAAGCTAACTCAGGTTTGAGCGATGAAGAAATCGAACAAATGGTGCAAGACGCAGTAGCAAACAAAGATGCTGATGCCAAGTTTGAAGAGTTAGTGAAAGTTCGTAATCAAGCTGACGGTATGGCACATAGCACTCGTACGCAAATTGAAGAAGCGGGTGATGCATTACCTGAAGAAGATAAAAAAGCGATTGAAGAAGCGATAGATGCTTTAGAAGTGGCAAGTAAAGGCGATGATAAAGCTGAAATCGAAGCTAAAACCCAAGCTTTAATTGAAGCGTCAGCTAAGCTAATGGAAATTGCGCAAGCGAAAGCGGCAGCAGAATCCGAAGGTGCGCCAGAAGGTGCTGAAACAAAGCCTGGTGATGCAGACGACGATGTTGTTGATGCAGAGTTCGAAGAAGTCAAAGACGACAAAAAATAGTTGTTGTTGATTAACTAAGCTAGCAAGTTGGGCGCAACTGATAAATTCAGATTGCGCCCTGTTTATATTCAAGCTAAATCACTTCATATATAACAATTTATTGTTTTGTAAGAACTTTTAAGCACTAAGTTAAATGCTGAATGACGGCCTAAAGAGCCTTTATAAAACAAAGACAAACAATGCGGGAAAAGTTGATCTTATGTCCAAACGAGACTACTACGAAGTATTAGGCATAGAACGTGATGCCGATGAGCGTACCATCAAGAAAGCCTATAAGAAGCTCGCCATGAAATATCACCCTGACCGAACTCAGGGCGACAAAGGTATGGAAGAAAAGTTTAAAGAAGCGCAAGAAGCGCATGAAGTTTTAACTGATGCCAAAAAACGCCCTGCTTATGACCAATATGGTCACGCTGGAGTTGATCAAAATCGTGGCGGTGGTCAGGGACAAGGCGCTGAATTTGGCGATATCTTTGGTGATGTTTTCGGTGATATTTTTGGTGGTGGACGCGGTCGACAATCTAGAGCTCGCCAAGGTTCTGACTTGCGTTACAATCTTGAGATGTCATTGGAAGAGGCGGTTCGCGGCAAGGATGTTGAAATTCGTGTGCCTACATTGGTTGAATGTGACATTTGCTATGGCTCAGGCGCGAATAAAGGATCAACACCGACAACCTGCCCAACTTGTAAAGGAAATGGTCAGGTACAAATGCGGCAAGGCTTTTTTGCTGTGCAGCAAACCTGTCCGACTTGCTCAGGTAAAGGCAGAATTATTAGCGACCCATGTATGCCATGTCGTGGCCAAGGTCGTACTGAGAAAACTAAAACCTTATCTGTAAAGGTGCCTGCGGGGGTTGATATAGGTGACAGGATTCGTCTCACCGGTGAAGGCGAAGCTGGCGAGACTGGTGCTCCTGCGGGAGACTTATATGTTCAAGTTAATATTCGTGAGCATGAGATTTTTGCTCGCGATGGGAGTAATCTATACTGTGAAGTGCCATTAGGTTTTGCTACGGCGGCACTGGGCGGCGAAATCGAAGTTCCCACCCTAGATGGCAAAGTAAAGCTGAAAATTACCCTAGAGACGCAAACAGGTAAAATGTTCCGTCTTAGAGGTAAAGGAGTTAAATCGGTTCGCAGTGGCAGTGTCGGTGATTTGATGTGTAAAGTGGTCATTGAAACGCCAGTTAAGCTATCACCCAAGCAAAGAGAAATGTTAGAAGAATTTGATGCCTCTCTCGGTGGCGGTAAGCATCGCCCAAAAGAACAAGGCTTCTTTGACGGTGTGAAGCGGTTCTTTGATGATTTAACCAAGTAATTTGTAGACACTTGGCTCCTAAACTTCATGTTTAGCTTGGCTGTGACCAAAACATAAAAACGCTCAACAGAATTGAGCGTTTTTTTTGAGCAGATTTTACTCCAGATGTTGTTTTTAAAGCATAAATCAGACTACACTCTTTACGGTGTAGGTTAATTACTCACATTCGGTCTTTTCTTATTAAGGAAAGAAATTAATTGGCTTAAAGACACTCGTCTTTTCGATAAACCGTAAATATATGCGCTTGTGGCTGGTAACATGCCGATAATAATAAATAAATTGCTAATATAGGAATACAACATGAAGAAGACGCTCATCTCATTGGTTTTGGTTGCGACTCTAGTAACACCGCTAGTTTACGCAAAAGAAGCAAGCTCAGAAAAGCAGGCTAATACTGCCGTTGATTTTAGGAAAGCAGTGTTGCAATTGGTTCGAAGCAATCTGGGTCCCCTTGGTGGCATGGCAAAAGGTCAAATTGACTATGACTCAGAAGTAATAAAAATCAATGCATTACGTATACAGCAGTTAGGCCTAATGATGGGCGATTACTTTGAATTGGATACCAGAAAGTTTCCAGTGAAAACAAAAGCCCTAGATATTATTTGGGAAGAAATGGATGATTTTAAGAGTAAAACGCAAGATCTCGTGAATGCCGCCACAAATCTGCAAAAACTAGCATTGGCAAAGGATGAAGATAATTATCGCAAAGCTATCGGTGCGCTAGGTGCAACTTGCAAGGCTTGTCACGATAAATTTAAGATGGATTGATTTATATAGGTCTCTATCTATGTAAACCCAGGGCGTATAAAAATTGAGCACCAACAGGTGTTTCTTTATTAATAATTTAAAAACGCCTATTATTTTAAGTTTATGAAACCAAATGTAATTTTAGTTTTCTATAAATAATAATACGGATAAGCAATTAAATTAGTCACCAGTGGTATTTCATTGGTGCAATTTTTATGTAATATTGATGTTAACGACGATGTGTTTGCGCAGAAACCTGTCGATCGTATCAGTGCTATAATTGCTTAGTTTAGCAATCACAATGATTGTAGAGAAGAGTCCTCGGTACCGTGAGGTTTCTATGGAAACAACGGAAGTTACTAGCGCTAAATCCTAAATGAAAACAAAAAAGGATTGGCCATTATGTCAAAAGACGCTCTAAAACAAACGGCAGTTGCCGTGGGACTAACCATTCTTTATGGATTGACAATTTCTCAAGCAAGCGCATTTTTCTAAATTAAATCGTTAGTGTAGAGTTTATAAGCAAAAGAGCTAGGATAATTATCTTGGCTCTTTTTTTATGTGCTATTTTACTCTTTGGCGTTAAGGCTAGCATAATAAAAGCTTGACGAATGATATTGTTGAGCTGAGCCTAAAAGCACTCAGTAATAAAATTCATCAACAATTTCTGGTGCAAAAGTCACTACAATTAGATAGACGATAATTGCTGATAAGCTGGCAAAAAAAGCAAATTTTAGCCAGTGATTTTGTACTGCAGGCGCGTTTACCTGATTTTTCTGTTGTTTGTATCCTGTAATCATACTGAGAACTAAATTTTGCTTTTTAGCAAATTTGTAAACAAGCATGGCAGCGATATGCAAAGCAAGAAAAAACCAGATTGCATTAAATCCTTGATGATGAAGCCAATTCATTACATTTTGCGTTTTTTCTGCGACGGCATTATAGTAAGGTCCGCTGTGAAAAATGTCATCAGTCATAAACAAACCACTAATAGCTTGGGTCAACAATACCGTCAGAATAAAAATTATCGAATAGGCGCCTAAAGGATTGTGACCTAGACTTGGCTTGTCGTTACTTTTAGTGAATGTGCTTGAATATAGCCATGCGCGTTGTGGCGAGACTATAAATTGCGAGAACTTGGCGTAGTACGAACCCCAAAATCCCCAAAGTACTCGAAAAATCAGTAAGCCTAAAATAAAATAACCACCGTAAAAATGCCACTGTATTGCATCGTCAAGTAACTCTGCTGTAATGTATTGCGAGGAAATAGCAATGACCAATAGCCAATGAAATAGGCGAGTAGGGAAGTCCCATATATATAATTGTTGCATTACTGTTCCGTATTTCCAGATACTGATAAATTGAATCATCACTCTTCAGCAATGCTTATAGTTTTAAGGTGTATAACCCCGTTTTAAAAATTAGAAGGTGAAAAAGACCGCCCTGTCATCATTCCGTAATCATTATAAATTTAAATCAAGCTTTAGCTTTTTCTTTTATTCGGGCAATATATCATAAACGTAAAAAAGATAGAGTTTATATGACTAAAATAGGTGTTTTGGGTGCGAATGGTCGCATGGGGCGAGTGTTAATTGACGCTTGCTACCAGCATACCGAAGTAGCACTTGGATTTGCTAGTGTGCGCGGCGGTTCTTCATTAATTGGTATTGATGCAGGGGAATTAGCAGGAGTTGCTAAACAATATATTACTGTTTGCGCTACTCAGCAGCAGCCAACAGGGATTGCCGATGTCATCATTGACTTTACATTGCCCCAAGCCCTGCAGTCTAACATCGAATGGTGCGTAGAAAATAAGAAAGCAATGGTGATAGGTACAACAGGGCTTTCAGCTCTCGAGTTAGGCATAATTGACCAAGCCGCTATGTCAATTCCGATTGTGTTTGCAGCTAATTACAGTGTTGGCGTAAATTTATTGCTTAGCTTGGTAAGGCAAACAAGTGCGGTAATGGGTAAAGATGCTGACATTGAAATAGTCGAGGCACATCACCGATTTAAAAAAGATGCACCTTCGGGAACGGCTGTTGCTATTGGAGAGGCAATTGCAGATGAATTAGGCCGTGATCTGTCTAAATGTGCGGTTTATGGCAGGCAAGGTGATACCGGTGAGCGCGATCAACAAACCATCGGTTTTTGTACTGTTCGCGCAGGTGACATTGTTGGTGAACATACTGCTATATTCGCGACAATCGGTGAAAGGATAGAATTGACACATAAGGCATCAAGTCGACTTACTTTTGCGAATGGGGCGTTAACCGCGGCTATTTGGCTTAAAGATAAGCCTGCAGGTCTATACAGCATGCAACAAGTGCTGAATTTACAATAACTTAAAATTAACTCATAAAAGCACTTAAAAGCGAAATACAGATTTCGATATTTGTGCTTTTTGATACGTTCGTGGTTAGACTTTACCTTAGTGCTTATTTATCCTTATTTTCCACTTTAATTTAAGAAACAAATAGATCATTTACTGGCATTAATATATACTCAGTGGAATTTGCCACAAACTTGCAATTTCGCTCTACGCGCTAGCATAAATCTTTGGCAAGAAAAACCATATGATTGAGCTGGCGCTCATGTGTTGAAAATGTAAAGATTCGCGAAGAAGCTACTTAAAACGCTGTTTTTTCAGCGATTTTTATGTATTTTTCGGAAATATTAGCGTTTCGCTTCTATTTCCCTTGTTACCTTTAATTTTAGGAGGTTGACTTGGCTATTTCTGCTCTTTTAGTGCTAGAAGATGGTTCTGTTTTCAATGGTACAGCCATAGGTTGTGCGGGTCATAGTGTTGGAGAGGTCGTATTCAATACATCAATGACCGGTTATCAAGAAATTCTTACCGATCCATCATACGCTGAACAAATCATCACACTCACATATCCTCACATTGGTAACACCGGAATAAACGCCGAAGATGTTGAATCTGATAAAATACGGGCCAAAGGCCTCATAATTCGAGACCTGCCTATTATCGCTAGCAGTTTTAGAAGCGAGCAATCTCTTTCTGAATATCTCGTCGCCAGTAATATAATTGCTATAGCTGATATCGACACACGGCGTCTGACCCGCATTTTGCGTGACAAAGGGGCTCAACGCGGCTGTATTGTGACCGCTGATGCGTTAACACAAGAGCAAGCCTTGGCTGCTGCGAAAGCTTTTCCTGGTTTAAAAGGAATGGATTTAGCTAAAGTAGTAACGAGACCAGAACCAACAACGTGGACCGATGGCTCATGGCAGCTTGGTAAAGGTTATGATACCAACAAGCAAAACCTGCCTTATCACGTTGTTGCTTATGATTTTGGTGCGAAAAATAATATTTTGAGAATGTTAGTAGACCGCGGTTGTAAACTCACCTTGGTGCCTGCGCAAACCTCTGCAAAAGAGGTGTTAGCGCTAAATCCAGATGGTATTTTCTTGTCTAATGGTCCGGGCGATCCAGAGCCTTGTACATATGCAATTGAAGCGATCAAAGTATTTTTGGATAAATCGATTCCAATTTTTGGTATTTGTCTTGGTCATCAACTACTCGCAATTGCAAGTGGTGCAAAAACACAAAAAATGAAATTTGGACATCATGGTGCAAATCATCCAGTCAAGGATATAGCACGTAATGTGGTCATGATAACGAGTCAAAATCACGGTTTTGCAGTTGATGAGTCATCGCTACCAGATAATCTGAAAGTCACTCACGTGTCTTTATTTGACAAGTCGTTGCAAGGTATTGAGCGTATAGATAAACCTGCGTTCAGCTTCCAAGGTCACCCTGAAGCAAGCCCTGGCCCGCATGATGCAGCGCCGTTATTTGACAAATTTATTGAACAAATCGTTCAGTCTCAAAAACAAGCTAAATAGTAGGAAATTAGACTATGCCAAAACGTACCGACCTCAAGAGTATCTTAATTCTTGGTGCTGGGCCTATCGTGATCGGTCAAGCTTGTGAGTTTGATTATTCCGGTGCGCAAGCTTGCAAAGCATTGCGTGAAGAAGGTTATCGAGTGATTCTTGTTAACTCTAACCCAGCCACGATTATGACAGACCCAGATATGGCTGATGCAACATACATTGAGCCAATTCATTGGGAAGTTGTGCGCAACATCATTGCTAAAGAACGACCCGATGCCATATTACCCACTATGGGTGGTCAAACAGCACTAAACTGTGCCTTGGACTTAAACAAATACGGCGTATTGGACGAGTTCAATGTTGAGTTAATTGGTGCATCGGCAGATGCTATCGACAAAGCCGAAGACCGTGAACGTTTCGATAAAGCGATGAAGTCGATTGGTTTAGAATGCCCAAGAGCGGAAATAGCACATAGCTTGGATCAGGCATACGACGTATCAAGCCGCATTGGCTTGCCATGCATTATTCGTCCTTCATTTACCATGGGTGGAAGCGGTGGCGGTATCGCCTACAACAAAGATGAATTCACTGAAATTTGTATCCGCGGCCTTGATCTATCGCCGACTACAGAGTTGCTTATTGATGAATCATTAATCGGCTGGAAAGAATACGAGATGGAAGTGGTTCGCGATAAAGCCGATAACTGCATTATTGTTTGTACCATTGAAAACTTCGATCCGATGGGTGTGCATACTGGTGACTCGATTACGGTCGCACCAGCACAAACGCTGACCGACAAAGAATATCAAATTATGCGTAATGCGGCCATGGCGGTATTGCGTGAAATTGGTGTGGAAACCGGTGGTTCAAACGTGCAGTTCGGTATTTGTCCAGATACAGGGCGCATGGTCATCATTGAAATGAACCCACGCGTATCTCGTTCATCGGCGTTGGCATCCAAAGCGACAGGTTTCCCAATTGCTAAAATTGCGGCAAAACTTGCGGTTGGTTATACATTGGATGAGTTAGCAAACGATATTACAGGTGGTTTGACGCCAGCTTCGTTTGAGCCAGCCATTGATTATGTTGTGACTAAAATCCCTCGTTTTAACTTTGAAAAATTCGCCGGCGCTAACGATCGCCTGACAACTCAAATGAAGTCGGTCGGTGAAGTAATGGCAATTGGCCGCAATATGCAAGAATCCCTTCAAAAAGCCTTACGTGGACTTGAAGTTGCGGTCTCTGGATTAAACCCAATTCTTGACTTGAACGATCCAGAAGCTAAAAACAAGTTGATTTATGAACTTCGTGAACCGGGCGCTGAACGCATTTGGTATATTGGTGATGCGTTCAGAATGGGCATGTCAGTAGATGAAGTTAATACACTTACTAATATTGACCCTTGGTACTTAGTGCAGATTGAAGAAATTGTGCAATTAGAGCAGCTGGTCGAGCGCATTGGTTTATCAGAAATTGACAAAAATTTGATGAGAACACTCAAGCGCAAAGGTTTTGCTGACGCAAGGTTAGCAGAGTTAACCAATGTGGCTGAAGATGATGTGCGTGATATGCGCAAAAAATTCGATGTATTCCCAGTTTATAAACGGGTTGATACCTGTGCCGCTGAATTCAGCACATCAACCGCCTATATGTACAGTACCTATGATGAAGAGTGCGAGTCGAATCCCTCTGATAGAGACAAAATCATGGTGCTTGGTGGCGGTCCAAACCGCATAGGCCAAGGCATTGAATTTGATTATTGTTGTGTCCATGCGGCATTAGCTATGCGCGAAGATGGCTATGAAACGATCATGGTTAATTGTAACCCTGAAACGGTTTCAACCGATTACGATACATCAGACCGTTTATACTTTGAGCCAGTCACATTGGAAGACGTGCTAGAGATTGTGCGTGTTGAAAAGCCAGCAGGCGTTATTGTTCAGTATGGTGGTCAAACTCCGCTTAAGTTAGCGCGCGCTTTGAAAGAGAATGGGGTGCCTATTATTGGTACATCACCGGATGCAATTGATCGAGCTGAGGATCGTGAACGCTTCCAGCATATGGTCAACAAGTTAGGTTTGAAACAACCGGCTAACTCAACAGTGAGTAATATGGAAGAGGCTCTGACGCAAGCTGAGATTATTGGTTTCCCATTGGTTGTGCGTCCGTCCTATGTATTAGGTGGTCGTGCGATGGAAATCGTATATGACCTGCAAGATCTGCGTCGTTATCTGAATGAAGCAGTGAAAGTCTCAAATGACAGTCCTGTATTGCTTGACCGTTTCTTGGATGACGCTATTGAGGTAGATGTAGACGCAATCTGTGATGGCGAGCAAGTGGTCATTTGCGGGATTATGGAACATATTGAGCAAGCTGGTGTGCATTCAGGAGATTCAGCATGCAGCTTACCTCCCTATACCCTGTCTAATGAAATTCAGGATGTGATGCGCAAGCAAGTGACGCAAATGGCTTTAGAACTTGAAGTCGTTGGCTTAATGAATACCCAATTTGCAGTAAAAGACAATGAAGTTTACCTGATTGAAGTAAACCCTAGAGCAGCCAGAACCGTGCCTTTTGTGTCAAAAGCAACGGGTGCTCCGATAGCTAAAATTGCAGCGAGAGTAATGTCTGGGACTAGTTTGGCTAAACAAAACTTTACCAAAGAAATTATTCCTCCTTACTTCTCAGTAAAAGAAGTGGTACTGCCTTTTGCTAAGTTCCAAGGCGTTGACCCATTATTAGGGCCTGAAATGCGTTCAACAGGCGAAGTCATGGGCGTTGGTGATGGTTTTGACGAAGCCTATGCTAAAGCCAACTTAGGTGCGTCGGCACCGCTGCCGGTTGAAGGTAAAGTGCTGTTATCAGTTCGAAATAATGATAAGCAACGATTAATTGGATTGGCAAAAGAAATGCTAGAGCAAGGCTTCACTGTAGAAGCAACCAAAGGAACGGCTCAGTTCTTAGGCGAACATGGTGTTGTATGCGGTACGGTAAACAAATTATCGGAAGGTCGTCCAAACATTGTAGATGCTATTAAGAATGGTGAATATTGCTACGTTGTAAACACCACAGAAGGTAGACAGGCAATAAATGATTCTGTTTATATTCGTCGTGAAGCTTTGCTTAGTAAAACCAGTTACACTACGACAATCAATGCTGCTTTTGCAACCATTAGAGCTAGGACTGCTGACGCGAAAACCAATGTGACCTCGGTTCAAGAACTGCATAAGCGATTGAACGCTTAGAAGAACTCGACTAAAATTGGCTTGAAGTCAATTAACGGGCTTTAGTCAATTCGAAAATAGTATATAATCAATGTAATAATTGAAAATGAAATGCGCCTTAGATGGCGCATTTTTGTCTAATATGGATAGCTGAACGGATCTGGAGGGCTGGCTGTTATAAAAATATTAGCTTCATTCTTTCCGTTTCAGATAATAAAAACAAATTAAAGAGTAGATACATGATTACATACCCCATGACTGCGCATGGCGCCCAAATGCTACAAAAAGAGCTGCTTGAGTTAAAAACCGTGAAGCGTCCAGAAATCATTAAATCGATCGCCACGGCTCGTGAACATGGCGATTTGAAAGAAAACGCTGAATATCATGCTGCGCGTGATCAGCAAAGCTTTTGTGAAGGACGTATTCAAGATATCGAAGGTAAATTGTCGAACGCGCAAATTATTGACGTTACTAAAATAACTAATAACGGTAAAGTCATATTTGGTACTACGGTTACCGTAATGAATTGCAAAACTGAAGAAGAAATCACCTATAAAATTGTTGGCGATGACGAGTCCGATATCAAGAGACTACTTATTTCAGTGAACTCACCGATAGCGAGAGGTTTTATTGGTAAAATGGCGGATGACGTCGTTAATATTCAAACCCCAGCTGGCAAAGTTGAATTTGAAATTATTGAAGTGAAGTACATCTAGTTTTCAACTCTGTGGCATTTCCATGTCCTTGACCAAATACAAATGAGTTGGTCTTATGCCAACTCGCCCTCTTAATATAGGGAGCGTAAACTCATTTCCATCAAAATAAGTGCTTATTACTTAGCTTGCTGTGTTTGCATTTTCGTTCTTTGAGTTTTTTACTAATTCTTGTGCATGCAACCAATCAGTAGCCTTAGTTAATGCCTCAGTACGATTAGTTACGAATGCATCCGGCGATAAAATTTCGGTAAAACCCATCTTCTGAAATTTTTTCTTTGAACTGGATTGTTTGACTAACATGAAGATATGTTTATCCAAATGGTTTGCATCTTTTATTAAGTTTTCGATTGCCAGAGCAATAGTATCGTCAAGGAACGAAACATCGCTCAAATCGATAATAATTACTTTATGTTCGGTCATGCTACTTAGTTCTCGCGACAATGCTTTTGATACACCAAATATCATGGTGCCACTTAAATAGAAAAATAAAATCTGACCATTGGCTTTATTGAGTAATTTCCGTTGTTCAATCGTAAGCGGCAAGCTCCCGTCAACGTCACTAATCGCTTTTATATTTTTAGCCTGAGAAGCGCTGAGTTTTTCAATTGTAATGATATTGGCAATAAAAACACCAATGCCTACTGCAACCACCAGATCGACAAATACCGTCAGTAATAAAACCGCATACATTATTAACGAAGATTGTTTAGAAACCTTGTGAGCGCGTTTGATAAAGCTCCAATCGAGTATATCGATACCGACTTTCACGGCGATGCCAGCTAATACCGCAATAGGGATAACAGAAATTAATCCAGAAGCGCCAAAGATGGCAACCACCAATACTAGAACACGGATCAAGCCGGAGAGCGCAGTTTTGGCTCCTGCTTGAATATTAACCACGGTTCCCATGGTTGCGCCTGCGCCAGGTAAACCGCCTAATAAGCCCGACATCATATTACCGATGCCTTGGCCTATGAGTTCTTTATCTGACTTGTGTTCACTTCGTGTCAGATTATCGGCAATGACAGACGTTAGCATTGAATCGATACAGCCGAGCATGCCAAGCACAATTCCATCGAGGATCATGATTCTAATTTGGTCTGGCGTAAACTCAGGAAAAATAATGGAAGGCAAGCTCACGTTTATTTCACCAATCCTCCTGATATCCACAGTTTGAAAGAATAAGACTGAAATAAGCGATATCATAATCAATGCAATGAGCTGTGGAGGCACAATATTTTTGAGCTTTTTAGGGGTTAAAAAGAGGATCAAAATAGTGGCGATTGCCATACTAAACTCAGTAAAGCTGATATTTGTAATAATCTCAGGCATTGAAGTCAGTGTGCCCATTACGCCGCCAGTGGGCGTAGCCGATCCCAAAGCCGGAGCGAGTTGCATAACAATTAAAATACAGCCGATACCAGACATAAATCCGCTAATAACGCTGTAAGGCATCATGGTTATGTATTTACCCAGTTTCATAACACCAAAGATAATTTGGGTAAAACCGGCAATCATGACGACAGTGAATGCCATTGCTAAGCCGGTATCAGGATTATCAGCAATAAGTGTGGTAACAACAGCCGCCATAATGACGGTCATCGGTCCGGTAGGTTCTGATATTAAGGTAGGTGTGCCACCAAACAAGGCAGCGAATAGTCCGATAATTATTGCACCGTATAAACCGGCCTCAGGTCCAACGCCGGATGCAACACCAAAGGTTAACGCCAATGGCAGTGATACAATAGCTGCAGTGACGCCACCTAGGATATCGCCGCGCAGATTGCTCTTATTAATAGTATTGAAAATTTGCAAAACTGACCACCTTAATCAACGCATTATCGACTCACAGATAATGCGTGTTTCTTATTATTCTGTGTCAAGCAGACTTGTGTTCTCGTTTACCGACAATAAATTACCTTACCTTACCTTTATTTTACGTTGAAGCAGAGCGCCAATGATGAACAAAACAAAGAAAAACAGGTAAGAAGGCCAGTTTCCAAGATTTCTATACGGTGTTTTTCCAGCAACAAGCATAACGTCTTGAGTTAGCACGGTATCTTCAAACTGTGGCGCAATTGCAGTGATCTCACCGCGATGGTCGACAAATGCAGTAATACCTGTATTTGTTGAGCGTAATACCGGTAATCCAAATTCTTTTGCGCGCATTTGTGCTATTTCTAAATGTTGATGTGGGCCATGTGAATCACCAAACCAGGCATCATTACTGACCGTGATAATGGCGTCCGTATTGTCATTTAGGTTGGCTCTGATTTGAGTAGGAAAAGCTATTTCAAAACAAATGGCTGGTGCCAGTTTGATTCCATTCGCTACCAAGTTTTCTTGCACATAATCACCTCTGGTAAAAGAGGACATTGGCAAATCAAATATAGGGGCAAGTTTTCGTAGAATAGACTCAAACGGCACAAATTCGCCAATCGGCAATAAATGATGTTTGGCGAAACGGTTTTTGTGTCCATATGCATAAGGGATGGAGTTTTGGCCTAATTCATCATTTCCTAAACTGACTAAATTATTATAGATTTTTTGCGTACTATAATTAACGTCAACAATACCAGTGATGAGCGCGGTATCGGTTTGTGTTGCCTTTTTATCGAGTAACTCAAGATACTCAGTTGCGGCAGTTTCAAGTTTAGGAATAGCGGCTTCGGGCCAGATAATGAGATCAGAATCCCAATGTTCACTGGTTAAATCCAAATACTTTTGTATGGTAGGGCGGTCTTGTTCAGGTAACCATCGAACGGTTTGTTCAATATTGCCTTGAACCATAGCGACTCGTTTTATTTCACCGTTCGGCTGAGTCCAATTAATCGAATTTAATACTAAACCAGAGACACAAAAAATAACGCCAACAATAATTGATTGAAGCCTTTTGATACGCCAAGATGTATGTTCTTGCATCGACTTTAGGGTTAAGCCTAGATTGACCGTTATTAAGATTAATACTGCACTAACACCAATTTCACCAATAATTGGGATCCAACCACTCAGCGGTCCATTTAGCTGGCTATAACCAATCGATAACCAAGGAAATCCGGTCATAAAATGTGCACGTGCGAATTCTAAGGCTAACCAAAATAGAGGAAGCGAAAAAGGCCAAAATTGCTTTGCGAAGTAGCGATTTGTTAACCAAATTGCGATAGCCGGGAATAGGGCAAGGTAGGCACAAAGAACAGCCATCATGCCAATAGAGACAATTAAGGGCAGACCGCCGTGGTCTGCAATGCTGACATGTATCCAACTGATACCAGCAGCGAAGTACCCAAAACTAAAAAACCACGCCGTTTTAAAACTGTGCTCAGTAAGTTTTGCTTGAATGAAAAACCAAATAGGTAAAACTATAAAAGGCATCCACCACGCATTAAACGGGGCAAAAGCAAAAGTTAGACTTGCCCCCAAAATGAAAAGTGACATTGCTGTTAACCACATGTTCAGGAGTTAATCCTCTGAATCTGGAAGTGTTACTTTTAGTTGCATTATTCGACGTTTGTCAGAGTTGGTTATCTTAAATCCTATGTTGTCGATGGTAATTTCATCATTTGTACCTGGCATATGACCAAAAGCGCGCAGCACTACACCACCAATAGTATCGGATTCCTCTTCATTTAAGTTAGTTTCAAAGAAGCGGTTAAAGTCGTCGACAGAGGTTAACGCCTTTACAGAATAAGTGTGCTTATTCAATGGCCGAATTTCATCTGTTTCCTTAATGTCGTCATCGTATTCATCTTCAATCTCGCCTACAATGAGTTCCAAAATGTCTTCAATGGTAACTAGACCAGATACACCGCCATATTCATCCACTACAATGGCCATGTGATAACGCTGTTGGCGAAACTCTTTCAGTAAAACGTCAACGCGCTTACTTTCCGGCACGATGATAGCTTGGCGCACTACTTCCTTTAGTTTGAATTCTCTATTTGGCAAAAACGCGAAAGGGAGCAGGTCTTTAGCTAACAGAATACCTTCAATGTGGTCTTTGTCTTCGGAAATAACTGGATAACGGGAGTGGGCATGGTCGAGCATAATAGGTAGGAATTGCTCAACATCTTGTTCAATATCGATAGTGACCATTTGTGCTCTAGGGATCATAATTTCCCTGACCCGGATTTCACTAACTGTCATCACCCCTTCAATCATTTCTTTGGTTTGAGGATCAATTAGATCACGCTGTTCGGCGTCTGAAATAACTTCAGAAAGCTCTTCTCTGCTTCTCGGTTCCCCCTTAAAAGAATAGGCTAAGCGATTTAGCCAGCTTCTATTTGAGGAACCGCTGGTAGAGTGTGGGTTGTCGTCGCTCATGATATTTTCGCTTATTTCCTAGTCACTTTATAGTTAATTATCTTGGTAAGGATCGCCAATGTTCAATTTGGCAAGTGTAGCAGTTTCAATACCTTCCATTTCTTGCGCTTCACTTTCATGTATATGGTCATACCCTAACAAATGCAATAAACCATGAATACATAGATGCGCCCAATGATCAATAATTTGTTTGTTTTGTTCTTTAGCTTCTTGCTCAACGACAGCTGCACAGACTACTAAGTCACCTAAAAATGGCATATCAATATGCTCAGGTGCTTCGAATGGGAAGGATAACACATTTGTCGGTTTATCTTTTTCTCTATAGTCTGAATTGAGTTGTCGGGACTCAACTATATCCACTATACGAAGGGTAACCTCAAAAGCCGTTTGCTGAATATTCTGTATCTCGGTATCAGTAACATGATTAGCCTGAGTAGCGCTTGCGTCAGACGCTAATTCAGCTTTTGTTGGTATCGAGGACGGTGAGCGCAAAGCGTCAATAGTCGCGTTTAGCCATTCTTCAAACTGCTGTATTGTGGGTAAAGAGTGGATGAGCTTATCGTGTTCAACCACGCTTTGTAAATCAACGCCGATTGTCATTATCAGGCTGTTTACTTGTCTGCGCTTGATGTGAATTGTGCTCGCCAATATGTTGGCTAGAGTGGCGAATCTGCTCTTCTCTTAGTTGTTTCTTTGCCTCTAATTCAATTTCTTTTTTTGCTTCATATTCTTCATAAGCTTCCACAATACGGGCAACAATTGGATGTCTCACAACATCTTGTGCAGTAAAGAAATTAAAAGAAATATCGTGAACATCACTTAATACTTCTATTGCATGCCGCAAGCCTGATTTAGCTCCTCTAGGCAAATCAATTTGTGTAATATCGCCGGTAATTACCGCTTGAGAGTTAAAACCAATGCGTGTTAAAAACATTTTCATTTGCTCTACAGTGGTATTTTGACTTTCATCCAGAATGATAAAAGCGTCATTCAATGTGCGACCGCGCATGTAAGCTAATGGTGCAACTTCAATTACGTTACGCTCAATGAGTTTTTCAACTTTTTCAAAGCCTAACATTTCAAATAAGGCGTCGTACAATGGACGTAAATAAGGGTCGACTTTTTGCGATAAGTCACCGGGAAGGAAACCTAGCTTCTCGCCCGCTTCTACCGCTGGACGCGTTAACAAAATGCGTCTCACATTTTGACGTTCAAGTGCATCAACTGCACAGGCAACGGCAAGGTAAGTTTTACCTGTTCCGGCTGGGCCAACACCAAAAGTAATGTCGTGAGTTAGCACATTGGAAACGTACTTTGACTGGTTTGGGTTGCGCGGTTTGATAACGCCTCGTTTGGTTGTTATATGGACTTCTTTGCCATAATCGCCAGCTTCGTCGCGTTCCAAACATTTGACTTCTTGAATAGCTAGGTGCACTTGGTTAGGTTCTAAGTTAGGAATACTGCCTTTTACGGGCTGAGTTTCTATATACAATAACTTCAACAGCTCGCTTGCGCCATTCGCTTGTTGCAGTTCTCCCAATACCTTAAATTCATTTGAACGGTAGGTTATTTCGACACCTAAGCGGCGCTCAATCTGTTTTATATTGTCGTCTAATGGACCACAAAGACTCGATAAACGATTATTGTCTTGTGGCCGTAATACAATTTCGTTGCTCACTAGCTTGCTCAATATAACCTCTTTTATTTAGGACTCTTAGTTATTCTAAAACAGCACATGCTTGGTTCAAGCTTCCATTTCGAACTGCGTATTATGGTCAAGCCATTACGCAGGAACGAATTGAGTCGCACCCACATTATCAGCTTGCCGCTTTTTGGCCATGATGCTTTGCGGTGATAGTGCAACGCGCAATCCCATCTCTTTTTCACGTCTGACGACGTTACCACGCAGTGAATTGCTGTAAACCGCTGTAATTTCAACGTCAACAAATTCGCCTATCATATCAGGAGAACCTTCGAAATTAACCACACGGTTATTTTCTGTTCTACCGGTTAATTCCATTACATTTTTCTTAGACGGCCCTTCCACCAAAATGCGTTGAGTTGTTTCTACCATATTGCGTGCAATGCGCAGAGCATTTTGATTGATACGCTGTTGTAAAATTTGTAAACGCTGCTTTTTGGTAGCATCGGTGACATCGTCAACGATATCAGCTGCAGGCGTGCCAGGTCGCGAGCTGTATATAAAACTAAAACTCATGTCATAATCAATGGCACTAATTAAATCCATTGTTGCTTCAAAGTCAGCATCTGTTTCACCAGGAAAACCAATAATAAAATCAGACGACATACATAGGTTAGGACGCACTTTTTTCAATTTGCGAATAGTTGACTTATATTCGATAGCGGTGTGACCACGTTTCATCTGGTTAAGAATACGGTCAGAGCCGCTTTGAACTGGCAAGTGCAAGTGATCAACTAATTCTGGAATATGCTTGTAGGCTTCTACGATATCATCGGTAAATTCGACCGGATGTGAGGTTGTATAACGGATACGATCAATACCATCGATTGAAGCGACAAGTTCGAGTAACTCAGCAAAACGACAAATACTACCGTCATAATGCGGGCCTCTAAATGCATTCACGTTTTGACCTAACAGATTAACTTCACGTACACCTTGCGCCGCAAGTTGAGCAATTTCGAGTAAGACATCATCTACTGGGCGATTAACTTCCTCTCCGCGAGTGTAAGGTACCACGCAAAAACTACAATATTTTGAACAGCCTTCCATAATTGATACGAAGGCAGTTGGGCCATCTGCACGTGGTTCGGGCAAGCGGTCAAACTTTTCGATTTCGGGGAAGCTAACATCAACAACTGATTTGTCACCGCCTTTGATTTGTGTGATCATTTCAGGCAAACGATGCAATGTTTGGGGACCGAACACAATGTCGACATAAGGTGCACGTTTTCTAATTTCGGCACCTTCTTGAGAGGCAACACAGCCGCCAACGCCGATAATCAAGGCTGGCTTGTTTTGTTTTAAATTCTTCCAGCGGCCTAATTGATGGAATACCTTCTCCTGTGCTTTTTCGCGAATAGAGCAAGTGTTAAGTAGGATGACATCTGCATCTTCGGCGGCGTCTGCTAATGTATAGCCATGGGTCGCATCGAGAAGATCTGCCATTTTCTCAGAATCATACTCGTTCATCTGGCAGCCCCAGGTTTTGATAAATAACTTCTTGTTCATAATAGCTATATTTCGTCTTTAATTAATTTGATACGGTCCGAAAGAACGATTGTCTCGAGTTCGCTTCGGCTGATCATTCCGCTAGGAATAGTTGAGTGTAACATTACACCTTAGACTGGAACAGTGATAGACGCTAGTTTAAACACTCGGTAGTTCATGTTTTATTTTGTTTAGATAAACCACCGTTGTCTAATCGTTACATTTGCTGCCCAAATTAAGAGAATCCCACCAAAAAGCATGCTCAGTGTTAGCGGTTCGTCCCAGAACGTATAACCAATCATGGCGGCGAAAAACACACTTGAATAGCCGAGTAATCCTATTTTTACAGGAGAGGCGTAATAGTACGCTTGTGTCATCAGCAATTGTCCACAAACCGCCAACGCCCCGATCAGTACTAACAACGCCCAGTTGTGCTTATTAATAGGTTGCCAGTCGGTTATCATTAGTGGAAATGAAAATAAGGTTGAGGCACAAATGAAGTAGAAAACTATTCGCACTGCGGGCTCGGTGTCAGATAATTTTCTGATTGTACATTTGGTAGTGGCAACTAACAGTGCACAAAATAAGACAACAAATAGCAAATTATATTCAATACCTTGTTGAGGGTTTATTATAAAAGCAACACCAACGAAGCCAATCATAATAGCAACCACGGTTTTGGATTGTATTCTTTCTTTTAACCATATTTTGGCAACTACTGGTATAAAGAAAGGGGCCATTTTTAAGGCCATTATAGCGGATGTAAATGGCATCTGTGCAAGCACGTAAAAGAAACAATACATGCCGCCAAGGCCAGTTGCAGCGCGAAATAAATGCAGACCAATACGTTGCGTATATATTGCTTCAGCACTCTGTTTTAAGCACCAAGAACCCAAGAATAGTAGCGCGAACAAATTACGGAAGAAGATCATTTGAGACTCAGACAAGCTGTCACTTAAAAGTTTTACAATGGCGCCGACGCCTGCAAAAAACGCCTCTGCAATGACCAGTGCAATAGCACCTAGTAACACTTTATTTTTCATTATTTATCATATTGTTGAGTTGGCGCATAAGCGTATTAACGATACTATGCTAGCTTGCAGCATAGTATCGCGTGTAACTTCGTGAACTGTTTGCTAATTGAAGCGTAATTATGGTTAAGCGTTTGTAAGGAAATTGGTAATTTTTTCTCGACCCATTGTGAATGGTAACTAAATATCGACTGTAGCACAGCGACTGAGTATGACTATAAATAACATCATAAAAAGTAGGAACGCATGAAGATAACTGTAGATTACTGTATTTTTGGTGGCGGCATGGTTGGTGGTGCTATGGCAATAGGGCTGTCAAAGCTAGGTTATAAGGTCGCTGTGTTAGAGGCAATCAAACCCAAAGCATTCGACAATGCTGAGTTACCCGATTTGAGAGTTTCAGCCTTAAACCGCTTCACGCTGCGCCTGTTGCAATCCTATAATGTGTGGGGGAAAGTACTCGCCATGCGATGTCAGCAATACCAGCGACTTTGCGTTTGGGAAAATAGTGCTAAGGCGCTTAATTTTGAGGCCTCACAAATTGGTGAATCATACTTGGGATATTTTGTTGAAAACCGCATTTTACAACTTGCGCTACTGGACACTATTGAACAAGAACATGCTGACAACATCCATTTGGTTTATGCTAGGGCAGTGGATATTAATCTGACTGCGGCCGAGGTGTTACTAGATAACGATATTCATATTCAAGCTACTACGTTAATAGGTGCAGATGGTGGGCAGTCTCAGTTGCGCCAACAAGCCAAGATTGGTGTCACAGGCTGGCAATATGAGCAGCAGGCTAACGTGCTATTGGTAAAAATGGCAGCGGAGTTTGAATCCGCAACTTGGCAACAATTTACACCCCAAGGGCCGGTTGCTTTTCTGCCTTTGTTTAATGGCTATGCAAATTTAGTTTGGTACGCCGATTCAGCAACCAGTCAACATATTCGAAACACTAGCAATACCAATATAAAAAAGGAAATCCTTGCTCGATTTCCTTCTGCTCTAGGTGATTTTGAAGTGCTAGATAAAACGGGTTTTCCATTGCGTCGAATGCATGCCAATCAATATTGGCGGACAAACGTGGTGTTAGTAGGCGATGCAGCTCATCAAATTAACCCATTGGCAGGACAGGGTGTGAATCTTGGTTTTAAAGACGTAGATGCGTTGGTTACCTGTATTGAAAATAAGCCCATTACTGCGACTAATAAGCAGGCATTGAAGGATTATGAAAATAGCAGACGAACGCCCAATTTAGTTATGATGAGTGCGATGGATATTTTCTATCAAACTTTTAGTAATGACATTAGCGTGTTAAAAACGCTGCGTAATTTAGGTGTTCAAGCAGCCAATGTTGCGGGCCCAATTAAGCACACAGCACTCAAATACGCGATGGGGATCGAATAAGCCTAAGCTTATCGTATGCAAAGCATATAAGGCCGATAAAAACTAAGCTTAAGCAGCAGATAATCACTCAAGCATATAATAAGGAAGCATTTATGGCAATTTTAGGCATTTTGGCGGTTTTGTTTATCGCCCTCATCGTGATCGTTCCGATGCTTGAGAAATCAAGTATAAGAATATCGCCAGAAACCCAAGCTAAATTCATGAAATGGGTGATACCGCTCATCGTAATTCTGCTGGTTATACAACTATTCATGTATATGTAGGCTTGTGAAGGAAAGGCATGTGAACGATAGCTGCGCGGTATGCGTGCGATAGCTAGGGTATCGAAGCGCGCAATCACGAAGCGTGAGAGCGCATTCACATCAAGTCGGATTGCTACTTCCAAATGTTCTCTTCAGTGCTTCCTTGTATTTTGCAATCAGTTTCAATAAAGTCCATTTTCGCTTGATTCTTACGTTTTTCATTATAGTCTTTAGTAACCGCAACAATGGTTGGCGTTAACATTACAATAGCGATAATATTGACTACGGTCATTAACCCTAAGGCCATATCAGCCATCGCCCAAACTTTTGGTACTGCGGCCATTGAGCCCCACAAAATCATTCCAAGGTAACCTGTGGTGTAGAAAGCACGGCCAAACTTATTATCGAGTTTAAATACATGTAAGTTACTCTCTCCGTAAGCGTAGTTTGCCACTACCGAGGTAAACGCAAATAAACTAATAGCAGCAGCCACGAAATCTCCGCCGTAAGGCCCTAAATGAGTTTCCATGGAGGTCTGTGTTAAGCGAATACCCTCCATTTGGCCAACATCATTGCCATGACCTGCCAGCAAGATGATAAAGGCAGTACAAGTGCATAAAATCATGGTGTCAATAAATACACCGAGCATCTGAATGTAGCCTTGTGATACCGGATGATTAGGATGGGGCGATGCACTTGCTGCCGCATGTGGCACACTACCTGAACCCGCTTCGTTAGAATATAAACCTCGTTGAATGCCGTTTTTCACTGCTGCTGCGAATGCGCCAGCACCAGCCTCCTGTAAACCAAAGGCTGATTTTACGATATCGATAATAACGTCGGGCAACAATTGAATGTTGATAATAGTAATCACCAGAGCAACTAAAACGTAAGCGACACCCATAAAAGGAACTATCCATTCGGCAAATCTTGCAATGGCGCGTAAACCGCCAATGACGATTAATCCTGCAAGGCAGATAATGACCAGCCCTGAATGCAAGGTTTCGATACCGTAGCTATTACTGAGCGCGTCAGTAATGGTATTTGCTTGAACTGCTGAAAACACAAATCCGTAGCCAAAAAATAAGCATAAAGCGAATAAGATAGCGAACCATGAATTATTTAAACCTTGCTTAATATAGTAAGCCGGGCCACCTCTATATTCGCCGTTCTCGTCTTTGATTTTATATACTTGGCCTAATACGCTTTCAGCGTATCCTGTCGCCATACCGAGCAATGCTATAACCCACATCCAAAATATGGCGCCAGCACCACCTAAGGAAATGGCAACTGCAACCCCAGCTAAATTACCCGTTCCCACTCTGGCTGAAAGACTGGTGCATAAAGCTTGGAATGAACTGATTCCAGCAGCGTCACTTTTACTGCTGCCTTTGAGCAGTGAAAACATGTGTTTGAAGTTAAGTATTTGAATGAATTTCAGTTTAACCGTAAACCAAATGCCCGCGATCAACAGCAGATAAATAAGGACTTGGCCATCACCCCACAAAACCATATTGACAAAGTCGACCACAATGGTGATCCACTGACCTGTGAGATTGAATAGTTGAGTAAAAATATTGGTGGATCCGTCAGTGGGGATTTGTATTTTAGTAAGTAAGTTAAATAACAAAATTCTGTTCCTTCAAAACACAAAAAAACGCCGGATAAACCGGCGTTCTAAATTTGGCTGGGGTAGCAGGACTCGAACCTACGAATGACGGGATCAAAACCCGTTGCCTTACCAACTTGGCTATACCCCAAGAGTAATTAAGAGTGCTCTAAATTACAACTCAAAATTCTGAGTTTTAAAAACTGAGATGGCTGGGGTAGCAGGACTTGAACCTACGATCGCGGGATCAAAACCCGCTGCCTTACCAACTTGGCTATACCCCAACAGTTTTTGGTGCGGAAGGAGAGACTTGAACTCTCACGCCGTGAAGCACTGGAACCTAAATCCAGCGTGTCTACCAATTCCACCACTCCCGCATATCTCAATCACCTATTATTCCTAATAAGTAAATTGGTGGCTACGGCGGGACTCGAACCTGCGACCCCATCATTATGAGTGATGTGCTCTAACCAGCTGAGCTACGTAGCCTACCTATCACTCCAAACCAGCGCTAGTCCATTTCAGAGTGGCGCGTATTATGCTTAGTTGGAGTGAGGTCGTCAACCCCTTTTTTGCGTGATATAACCAGTTGGACACAAATTAGTCAAGAAACCTTAACTATGCCCAAGATTATGGAAATTTTCTTGGTAACAGTCCCGTACTAATATTAAATTTTTGCATTTGTGAGACCAGTTTTAGGCCTAATGCGGAGTCTGATAACCGAGGTACTCTGGTCTCATCGGTATCATAATTATTTTGTTTCAAAGCTAAGGCAAAATTTATGTCATCCTCGGTAAGCCCTTTGTGTCGGGTTTTAGCTGACAGCTCACTTATTTTTCTAATACTATTTTTTCTTGAAAACCGCGCAAATGCTTTAAAGATGAAATGCTCCTCGACATGGCGGTTACTTAAGTGCAACAACGCGTCCATCAAGCTGAATAAAAGCGCATTTTCGGTAGGTTCTTCAATGATCACATTAAAATTAGACAGTGCCAATAGTTCAGGCAACTTGGTCGCAACAGAGCAATTAAACTGAACTTTTACAAGCAGTTGTTCACTGCTTAGTGGTAAAAGCCCGATAAGCTCGAAATAACCACCGTCATACTGTAATTTAGCTAACACCTTTTGCAGAGCAACTTCGCTTATATGGCCACTTTTATCATCGGTATTGGTTGTTCCCGACATCGCCATTAATGGAAGGTCATGATGGCAGCTGAAGGGTGTTGTCGCTTTACTATTGTCGTTGTATTTGATTAGCTCTCGAACTTCATGCTCTCGGGCTTTCATTAAGGCCAAAAATGCGGTTTGTATAATTTCAGAGGAGGGAAGCTGAGGCTCAACACGCCAGCGCCGACCATAAACGATCTTTTGGCTGTCTTGTGATTGCACACTCATATAATTGTCGATGCCAATAATGCCAACCTGAATGAATATGCCACCCTTGTCTTCGTCTACAAATAGCAGGTAACTTGGATCGTAACTTATTTCAGCTACGATATTTTCTACTGACTCTTTGGTGTGATGATAAGACAAATAATGCTGCGGAATACAATTGGTACCATCATCCAATAACACTTTCGGTGCGCTGGGTAATGCTGTCTCGCCGGGTAATAATGGGAGTTGCGTTTTCATGTAGTTTTGTCACCAAATACTATTAAGGTAAATTACACCTACAATAAGTAAGTAATATTTCATTTTTTCGCCTTGTTACGTTAAATATATCTTTTGGGTTTTACCAGAGTATGAAATATTCATGATGATTAGACTGAAACGATTAATAGCTAAATTAAATCAATTACTTAGTTGTTATGAATGAACTGAATGGAGTTGTATTAGGCCCACATTAACTAGCACTAATGCGGGCTTAAAATAAGTTTTACACGTTAAAACGGAAGTGAATAACGTCGCCGTCTCTGATAACGTAATCTTTACCTTCTAAACGCCATTTACCTGCATCTTTAGCGCCTGCTTCACCCTTACAGGAAATGAAGTCTTCATAAGCAATGATTTCAGCACGAATAAAGCCTTTTTCGAAGTCGGTATGAATTTTACCAGCACCTTGTGGTGCGGTTGAACCGATAGCATAGGTCCAAGCTCTGACTTCTTTCACGCCGGCAGTAAAATAAGTTTCTAACGTCAATAAACTATAACCGGCCCGGATAACGCGGTTTAAACCTGGTTCTGTTAAGTCGAAATCGGCCATGAATTCGGCTTTTTCTGCTTCGTCCAACTCGGCAATATCAGACTCAATAGCGGCACAAATACTGACTATAGTAGCCCCTTCGGCTTCAGCAATTGCGCGCACTTTATTAAGGTGGGGATTATTTTCAAAACCATCTTCGTTGACGTTAGCAATATACATTGTCGGCTTTAAGGTTAAAAAGTTCATATAGGCTATGACAGCATGTTCTTCTTTGCTTAGCTCAACAGAACGCAGTAATTGACCTTCGTTCAGACAAGGCAGCAACTTTTCAAGTACCTTTAACTCAAATTTAGCGTCTGAATCACCACTTTTCGCTCTTTTCCCAACGCGAAATATGGCTTTTTCTGCGGTTTCTAAATCTGACAATGCAAGTTCAGTATTAATGACGTCAATATCTTCTTGCGGATCTATTTTACCTGCAACATGAATAATGTTTTCATCATCAAAACAGCGCACAACATGACCAATGGCATCAGTTTCTCTAATATTAGCTAAAAATTTATTACCTAAACCTTCACCTTTCGATGCTCCGGCCACTAAACCAGCGATGTCCACAAATTCCATGGTGGTAGGAATGACGCGCTGAGGTACTACTATTTTTGCTAATGCATCCAGCCTTTCGTCAGGTACTGGTACAACGCCAGTGTTAGGCTCAATGGTACAAAACGGGAAATTTGCTGCTTCGATACCTGCTTTAGTCAATGCATTAAAAAGGGTAGATTTTCCTACGTTTGGTAGGCCTACAATGCCGCATTTAAAACCCATATTAGTGGTCCTTTAATATCTATTTCTTGAGAAGCACTGCGTCAAGCGCAATACCAAATAATATTTAATCCGCTTTAAAAGAATGCAATCGTTGTATGGCGGAGACTAAATCTTCTTTGATTAAGATCTCAGTACATCTGATTGCTTCATCTATAGCGGCATCAATTTTTTCTTGCTCAGCTTGTGAGGCTTTACCTAAAACATGGCCGGTAACTTTACCTTTGTGACCCGGATGACCAATACCTATCCTCAGTCGCAAAAATTCCCGTTGATTGGCTACGCTAGCAACTATATCGCGAATACCATTTTGCGTTGAACTACCACCTATTTTGAATTTAGCAACTCCAGGATCAAAATCGAGTTCATCGAATGCAACTAAAAGTTGGGTATAATTTATTTTGTAGAAGTTTGTTAATGCAGCGACCGCTAGGCCACTTTTATTCATAAAGGTAGTTGGGATGAGCAAACGGATGTCACGCCCGTGCAGAGTAAAACGACCGGTAAAACCAAAAAACTTACTTTCAAACTTTAAAGGGCAATTAAATTTTGAAGCTAAGCTTTCAACAAACATAGCACCCGCATTGTGGCGACTACTTTGATATTCGGGGCCTGGATTACCCAGACCCACGATTAGACGAATGTCAGACAAACTGATTATGCCTCAGTTGCGTCTGCTTCACCTTCATCTGCTGCTTCAACACTTGGGCCTTTAGCCGTTTTAACAGTAACCACTGCTAAATCATGCTCTTCGCCTTTACCTAACTCAACCGATTCAACACCTTTAGGGAATTTAACGTCTGATAAGTGAATGGTTTGACCCATTTCAATGTTAAGTAAATTAATCTCAATATATTCAGGTAAGTCTTTAGGCATACATGAAACTTCGATATCGTTCATGTGATGCTCAGCATGACCGCCATTCAACTTAATCGCGTCAGATTCTGCTGCGTTAATGAAGTGAATAGGTACGTTAGTAGTTAACGTTTGACCAGCAATAACGCGTTGGAAATCGATGTGCGTTACTTTTGGTTTAAACGGGTGGCGTTGCATATCTTTAACAAGCACTTCTACTTTTTTACCATCAATGTTAATTGTTAACACGTGCGAGTAAAAAGCTTCAAACTCTTGAGCTTGATTTACTTTGTTGTGTTCAAGGGTGATAGATACAGGTGCTTCTTCGCCACCATAAACGATTGCAGGCACTTTATCCTGAAGACGAAGGCGGCGGCTCGCACGTTTCCCTATGTCAGTTCGGATAGTTGCATCCAATTTAAAAATTGCTTCAGACATGTTATGTCTCCAAATATATAAAATTAATAAGCTCGATTTTGCGACCAAATCGAGTAAGTTGTTGTTTTTTTAAAGGATTTGTATTATCGTCATTTCTTTGTCATTGAATCAGTATTAAAAATATGACTCGGGTAGACGAAACCAGTAAAAAAAACAAAAGCCCGTACTAAAACGGGCGACGCATCCTATCACTGTGGGTACTAACACACAATATAAACTTGAGCTCAGTTCGCCTAAATTAACCGTAAAGTGGGTAGTCTCTAGTCTGCTCAGTGTTTTGTGTTACAAATCTGTGTCAGTGAAGTCGGGACGTCCGGCTCGCAGGGCATTTGATTCATCTAGAATGACGATGCTTTCAACCTTAATAACTTCACCAAATTGGGTCGTTGTGAGCATATTGGGTAATAGTTTACCGCTTAACTGTATTACTAAACCATGACGTAAATTAGCTTTTTTCATGCCGATCGGCGTATATTTATTGCCATTCTCATCAATAAAACCAAAAAAACCGCCTTCAATCTGTTGAAATAAAACTTGGCCTTTTAAAATCAATAATTCTGGTGCGTCGGACGATACTTTTTGCATACCATTACTTAACGTTAGCTCGATTGCTTTATCTTCGGGCACATTCACGACTTTATCTGCGTTTTCACTAGAGCATCCGTATAGCAGCACAGTTAGCAGAAAAAGACAGGTGATGGAAACCGTTGATATACACATATTGATATTTCCTTTAAAAATTTAAGCTTAACCTTGGACTATGAACATTGCAGTTTAGACTGCTAATGTTGATTGCACTATAATCTATACACCCTGTATATCATAGACCGACTTTATCGTGATGTAATCAATTTACAGTAAATCGGTTCTTTGCTTAGTTTTACATACAAAAAAAGCCACAAGTCGGCAAAGATAGGTGGCTTCTAGAGGGGGTTTTAGCGCTTAATATTCAAACATTGCTGATATAGATTCTTCGTTGCTAATACGGCGGATCGTTTCAGCTAACATCTCTGAAAGTGACAATTGCTTTACTTTCTTTAACGCTCTTATTTCTGCGCGAAGCGGAATACTGTCAGTAATAATGATTTCATCAATCACAGAATCTCGCAGGTTCTCCACCGCATTGCCTGAGAATATCGCATGTGTCGCATATGCAAAAACTCGTGCTGCACCTTGCTCTTTAAGTGCTTCAGCTGCTTTCGCTAAGGTTCCACCCGTGTCTATCATGTCGTCGACAATAATACAATCTCTGCCTTTTACATCACCAATGATGTTCATTACCTGAGCAACGTTTGCTTTAGGTCGACGTTTATCAATAATGGCTAAGTCTGAATCATTTAACAGCTTGGCAGTGGCCCGCGCTCTCACAACACCACCAATATCAGGTGAAACGACAATGGGTCGAACAAAGTCACGTTGAAACATATCATCAAGTAATATTGGCGTACCAAACGCATTGTCTACAGGTACATCAAAGAAACCTTGAATTTGTTCGGCGTGTAAATCGACGGTTAAAACGCGATCTACGCCAACGTTTGAGAGGAAGTCAGCAACAACTTTCGCTGTAATTGGAACTCTTGCGGAACGCACACGTCGGTCTTGACGTGCATAACCAAAGTAAGGGATAACTGCGGTAATTCGTCCGGCAGAAGCGCGACGGAAGGCATCAATCATGACGATTAATTCCATTAAGTTATCATTGGTTGGCGCGCAAGTAGATTGAATAATAAAAACGTCAGAACCACGTACGTTTTCATGAATTTCTACACAAATTTCACCATCACTAAAACGACCAACACTGGCATTTCCTAATTTAGTGTATAAACGTTCGGCGACTTTCTGGGCGAGTTCAGGTACAGCATTTCCTGCAAAAAGCTTCATATCAGGCACAAGATAATCCTCAGTGCGTTGTTTAGGTGGTGGCTGGGGTAGCAGGACTTGAACCTACGATCGCGGGATCAAAACCCGCTGCCTTACCAACTTGGCTATATCCCAATAATGTTTTAACTTGTCAGGAACTGTCTGTTAGCTATTTTAGAGACCTAGGGCAATATGTAAACCTGAACGGTTAACGCCTTTAGCAACAAAACCAGCATAACAATCGGGTAGCAAATGGAGAACTTTGTCTGCGTTTTCTTTCGCATCGAAAACTGCAAAAACACTCGCACCTGTTCCAGTCATTCGCGACGGTGCATAGTGTAACAACCAGTGTAATAAATTTGCAACATCCTTATGCGTTTTCTCGACTAAAGTTTGACAATCATTGTGGGTTTTTTCAAAACAGTATGTCTCAAAGTCGATCTTAGGCGTGTTTCGAGGTAAGTCAACCGAAGTAAATATTTCTTTTGTGGATATTGATACATTGGGTGTCGCCACCAAATACCATTTCTCAGGTCTGGCTGTTGGCAATAATATTTCTCCAACGCCTTGTGCAAATGCAGTATTTCCATGCACAAAAATAGGTACATCAGCACCCAGTGTTAAGCCAATTTTGGCCAGCGCTTCAGTCTCCAGCTTGCAATGCCATAGTTGATTCAACACAACTAAAACCGTTGCAGCGTTTGAAGAACCGCCACCAATTCCGCCACCCATAGGTAAGCGTTTCTTAATATGCAGCACACAACCGCTTCTTTTAGGAGCATAAGCTTTCAGTGCCATCGCAGCGCGGTAAACTAAATTTTCTTGCTCGGGCACCCCAGACAATTGCTCGGCTATTCTAATATCACTGTTGGCATTTATGTCAAAACCAATCTCATCGCCTTTGTCTAATAACTGAAACAGACTCTGCAACTGGTGATACCCATTTTCATTGCGACCGATAATGTGTAAAAACAAATTAAGTTTTGCAGGGCTTGGGTACCACGTTATTTTCTGTACCACTGACTGACCTTAAATTTTAATTGGGTTTGCTTTAATGGATTACTAACTTCAACTAAAAATGGAAGCCAAACACCTTGCACATGTTTATATTCACTGTAGGTAATCTCCCAACCATTGCACGTTGCGCAAATAGGCTGAATAATTTTCGGTAAGCCTTCGTCATTCAGTACCACGTGGTCCTGTTCACTGACCGAGCCTTTGATCCACTGGGGCAAGTTATGTAGTGGAAGTATCCAGCCCGTGGTGCGGTATACGAGGGCTTCTGTCGACGCGCCCTCGTGCTCCTTACCATCCGCTTCTAAACGCGCAACTTCACCGTTGTAAGTCAGATTGAGTAAGGATACACCAATCAAGTTAGTTAGCCGAAAGTCGACAACTTGACTTGATTGTTGCCAATTTAAGTAGGCACTCTTGCGTTCAATCGGTGTAATAATTGCAATTTTACCGGTGAGTTCCCAGTGACTCATTAATGTTAGCTTTTCTTGATTGTGTAATTGCAGATATTCAGCCGACATATCAATTGCTTTTCGATTATGCAGGTTGTGCGTGTTTTTACAGCTACTAATCAGCAAAATAAGAAGACAAATACCAACAAATTTATATAATAAAGAGGTAAGCACTAGAAAACCTTTGGCGAAATAATAGGTTGAAAGACTAGCATTTTTGCTACTTAAATTAAATTAGCGAGATGATGAAATGATAAAGTTAAAAAATGTGCATATCAATTGCTTAATTAATGCTCTTTATTATTTATTGAGCTCAGCCTTGAATTATAACGCTTATAATAAGTATTATTAGTAGTAAACCCTATTTACTAATGCAAAATCGTCTGATAATCGAACAAAATTGACTGACTACGGACGTCTATTAGTAAATTCTTTAATCTCAATTTCTTTCAATCATATACGCTTTTTCGTACAATGCCGCGACCAAACCTAACATGGTACTAATATCTTTTTTTAATGACCATCATTTCGCTCGGGATTAATCACAAGTCTGCACCGGTAAATTTGCGGGAACAAGTCGCCTTCTCGCCCGACAAACTTGCGCATGCTCTGCAATCTTGCCCTCAATATACCGGTGCTGAGCAGGTAGTCATACTATCTACTTGCAATAGGACCGAAGTGTACATCAAGGCTAAACAGCCTGAGGATGCAGATAAGCTATGTCAGTGGTTAGCGGATTTTCATCAAACCGATTATGAGATTATTAATCAGCATAGTTATGTCAAGCACGGAGATGACGCCATCAGTCATCTTATGCGAGTTGCGTGTGGATTGGATTCGTTAATAATAGGTGAACCTCAAATTTTAGGTCAAGTTAAGCAAGCATATACGGAATCTAAAAACGCGGGTAAAATCAGTGCTGAGTTTGAAAAATTATTTCAATCTACCTTTTCTATCGCAAAAAAAGTGCGTACCGACACTGAAATTGGTGCTAACGCGGTTTCTGTTGCCTTCGCTGCAGTGCAGTTAGCAAAACAAATATTTTCAAAATTAATACACAGCAATGTGTTGTTGATTGGTGCGGGTGAAACCATTGAATTGGTAGCAAAGCACCTGGTCGATGCCGAAACAAAATCAATTACAGTTGCCAATAGAACGCTTTCAAGAGCCAGTAAACTGGCACAAAGCCTGAATGGAACTGCCATTACAATTAGTCAAATACCGGAGCATTTGGCGCAAGCCGATATTGTCATCAGTTCGACCGCAAGTTCATTGCCGCTTATTGGCCGAGGTACCGTAGCGACAGCGCTTAAAGCAAGAAAGCATAAGCCTATGCTGTTGATTGACTTAGCCGTACCTAGAGATATTGAACATGAAGTAGGTGAATTAGATGATGCTTATTTGTATACGGTAGATGATTTGCAGAATATTGTGGAACAAAACGTAGCAAATCGCGAAGTTGCAGCGCAACAAGCTGAACACATGATTAGCAAAATGGTAATTAGATACGGGTCTTGGCAGCAGCATTACCAAAACATCGATTTAATAAAAAATTATCGTGAAAAAGCGGAACAAACTCGTGATGATGCGCTGCAAAGAGCATTAAAGCAGATTGATGATGGTATTGCGCCAGACGAGGCCATGAAAGAATTGGCCTTCAAATTAACCCAAGCTATGTTACATGGCCCAACAAAAGCTTTGCAACAGGCAAGTAAGCTGCCCGACGAAAATAATCTAAACTTTTTAGCAAAAGCGCTAGAATTACAAGGGACAGTCAAAACAGAAACAGGAAAAGAATGAAACAGTCCGTAGTCAATAAATTAGAATCGTTGGTGGAGCGTTTTGAAGAAGTTCAAGCGCTATTAGGCGATCCTAGTGTGATTGGTAGTCAAGATAAATTCCGTAATTTAAGCAAGGAATATTCGCAACTAGAAGCTGTTGTTACGCAGTTTGGCGGCTATCAGTCAGCACAAAAAGACGTTGAATCTGCGCTTGAAATGATTCAGGAGAATGATCCTGAAATAAAGGAAATGGCGCAAGAAGAGTTAAAAGACAGCAAAGCACGCGTTGAAGAACTAGAAATGAGTTTGCAAATTTTGTTACTGCCTAAGGACCCGAAAGATGACAACAGTTGTTTCTTAGAGATCCGTGCTGGGGCTGGCGGTGATGAAGCAGCAATTTTTGCTGGCGATTTATTTCGTATGTATAGCCGCTACGCAGAAACCAAAGGCTGGAAACTGGAGTTAATGAGTTCCAACCTTGGTGATCATGGCGGCTACAAAGAAATTATTGTTAATGTCAGTGGTGCTGGAGCGTATGGCGTCTTGAAATTTGAATCCGGTGGACATCGCGTGCAACGAGTGCCAGAAACTGAATCTCAAGGACGTATTCATACGTCCGCTTGCACCGTGGCTGTATTGCCTGAAATTCCAGAGTCAGAAGCCATTGAGATTAACCCCGGAGACCTTCGCGTAGATACCTACAGAGCTTCGGGTGCCGGTGGTCAGCACGTTAACAAAACTGACTCTGCGATCCGACTTACGCATCTACCTACTGGCGTGGTTGTTGAATGTCAAGATGAACGCTCGCAGCATAAAAACAGAGCGAGAGCGATGTCGGTTTTGCAAGCACGTCTAAATCAGATTGAAGAAGATAAGCGTAATGCAGAAGAAGCTAGTACTAGAAAAAGCTTAGTGGGTAGTGGTGATCGCTCGCAGCGAATACGTACCTACAACTTCCCCCAAGGGCGCGTAACGGACCACCGTATCAACTTAACGTTATATAAATTAGACGACATCATTGCGGGCGATCTAGGCACGTTAATGGAACCTATTCGCCAAGAGCATCAAGCAGATATGCTTGCTTCACTGTCCGAAGAGTATTGATTAAAAAGTGGCACCGACTATCAATAGCATAACAACTGATAGCGCTAGCGAAGAACAAGCCAGGGCCATCGGCATGTTCATCAATTCGTGTAATAGCATTGCTGATGCCTTGACCGCTAGTAAAAAAGTGTTATCTGAGCAGCAAGCTAACCTCACCTTTAATGACCCGAGGCTAGAGTCTAAAATACTTGTTGAGTATGCATTTAACAAAACATCGATGCAGTTAATTACCCAAAGCGATGAACCGCTGTGTAATAGTGGTAAAAAGAAACTAGTTACTGCACTTAACAAACGCATATTAGGATATCCAGTGGCCTATATTGTTGGACATCAGCCCTTTTGGACGCTCAATTTGAGAGTATCAGAACATACCTTAATTCCTAGAGCTGATTCCGAAATAATGGTTGAAACAGCGATATCATTGCCGCTCTTAAACCATGTAAATGTACTCGATTTAGGCACCGGTACTGGTGCTATCGCCTTGGCAATTAAATTGGAATGTCCACATTGGCTGGTTACTGGCTCTGATTTTAAACAAGAAATAATTGAACTTGCAGAGGCAAATGCAATCCTTAATAACGTGGATGTAGCGTTTGTATTGAGCAATTGGTTTTCGGCTATTGCAACGACGCAAGCGTACGATTTAATTGTTTCTAATCCTCCTTATGTCGAATCGAATTCAGTATGGCTCAAGCAAGGCGATGTTCGATTTGAGCCTAGCAGTGCCTTAACCTCGGGTATAGACGGTTTGGACGATATCAGGCATATTATTTGTAAAGGTGCTCAGTTTTTAAATAATGGTGGTTATTTACTTCTGGAGCATGGGCATCAGCAAGCCGATATGATCCAGCAGTTGCTGCAACAAACAGGTTATAAAGAAGTGACGACAAAACAAGATTTGAATGGCTTAGATAGGGCGACATTAGGACGCTGGCTAACTAATAATAATTAGCACTAAAGATATAATTATAAAAAAGGACGAGGGCATGTATGAAACAGCCCTCCATGTTATATTATCCAGTGTTTCTAGGCATCTTTGATGCAGCCGCTTAGCGTCAATATACTGTAAACTGGCTCAACGACCATAGGATTATTCTGTTGTGATTACACAAGTTAAAGTACAAGATTTAAGCGTTGATAATAGTGCACCATTTGTTCTTTTTGGTGGCATGAATGTATTGGAATCACGTGATTTAGCAATGCAGATTGTTGAAAAATATAAAGAAATAACGACTAAGCTAGGCATTCCATATGTCTTTAAGGCATCATTTGATAAGGCAAACAGAAGCTCTGTTAACTCTTACCGTGGTCCTGGTTTGGAGGCAGGTTTGAAAATTTTTGAAGAAATTAAATGTCAATTTCAAGTGCCTATTATTACGGATGTTCACGAGGCTTCTCAAGCAGCACCGGTTGCTGAAGTTGCTGACGTAATCCAATTGCCTGCGTTTTTAGCTCGTCAAACCGACTTAGTGGTTGCGATGGCAAAAACTAACGCGGTGATCAATGTGAAGAAGCCGCAATTTTTAGCACCACATGAAATGCGTCACATCATTAACAAATTTGCCGAGGCAGGAAATCAGAAAATTCTGTTATGTGAACGAGGTTCTTGCTATGGCTACAACAATTTAGTTGTTGATATGTTGGGTATGGACGAGATGAAAACCATGGCACCGGTTATTTTTGATGCCACCCACGCACTGCAGCAACCAGGTGGACGCACCGACTCTGCTGGAGGTCGCAGACAACAAGCTGCTGAACTTGCTCGCAGTGGCATGGCATTAGGTATTGCTGGTTTGTTTATTGAGTCCCATCCTAATCCGGATGAAGCCAAATGTGATGGCCCATGTGCGCTGCCTCTAGCTAAGTTAGAAGGTTATTTGTTGCAAATGAAAGCGGTTGATGACCTAGTGAAAAGCTTTGCGCCACTTAACATCAAATAGCCGTTTATCAGCTCATCATGTCGTTGCGCCTGAATATGGTGTCTTAATAACGTGATATTTAATAACGAAGCTGTGATCCTCTTGCATGGGTTAGCTCGCAAGGCCTCTTCAATGAGCAAGCTTGAGAGAGCCTTAAAAGAAAATGGATATCAGGTTGTTAATGTAGATTACCCGTCAACAAAACATGATATCGAAGCGCTTGCAGAATGGAGTATCGGCAACGCTATTAAAAAAGTGGGGCCAAATAGCAAAATTAATTTTGTAACGCATTCGATGGGTGGCATTTTGGTACGCCAGTTTTTGCGCCAATATAAACTGGTTAACCTAGGTCGAGTGGTTATGCTGGGGCCACCCAATTCGGGTAGTGAAATTGTGGATTTGCTACAAAACGTACCCGGCTTTAAAACAGTTAATGGGCCCGCTGGTTTGCAGCTTTCTGCTAAAAAAGATGCTTTACCTAATCAATTAGGGCCGGCTAATTTTGAATTGGGAATTATTGCTGGTTCTCGCAGTGTCAATTTGGTTTTATCAACAATGCTACCCATGCCCAATGATGGCAAAGTGTCGGTTGAGAGCTCCAAACTAGAAGGGATGTCAGATCACCTTACTATGCCGGTAACGCACACTTTCATGATGCGAAATTCAGCGGTTATTATGCAAGTTATTCTATTCTTACAACATGGGGCGTTTAAGTCGCGATCAGAATAAAGTTGCTATGTTCGACAACACTTTTTGTATTTTTTAGCACTGCCACATGGACACTCATCGTTTCGATTAGGCGTAAATTTTCCGGATTTATTTTGCATAACACCTGTCGTGTAATACCAATGTGCATCTTGTTTTATAAAACTGGACAGTTCGTGTATGCAAAAATAGTCAGCATCCAAGGCATAGGTTGCAATAAATTCGACAAGCCCAACCGCGTCTTTTTCTGAATATCCCAACACATCGAGTTTGAGCCACCTAGTGTTTTTCGCGGACTCACGTAATGTCGACAAGTCCAGGTTTCGTCTTTGCTCAGGAGCATAGGTTGCTAAAACGTAAGCATAGTTTTTTACCGCATATGCACTAAATCGTGAGCGCATTAGTTGCTCTGGATCCAGAGCGCTTATATTTTTTATTATAGGCTCGCAACAATCTGAAAATAGACGATTGCTGCAACAATAACAGTACATATTCATCTCAATATCAACAATGTATGCTAAGGAAATACTAGCAAACTGGCTTGCACTAAAGCGAGCTAAATAAGCCAATCTCATCGGATGAGTTGTGAAGTCTAACGCAAATAATCCTATTCCTATATAAAAACGGTTTAAATTCCTTTAAAATGTACGGCTTCGAATCACATGTATGATTTATGTCAATAGGCAAAAACAGTTGATTGCAATCTAACAACATTAAATTCGAACAATCTCGTTATTTTATTTTACAGTTTACAAGCATTAGGGATTTTAATGACTACTGGTACATCCAAGATTATTTATACCATTACCGATGAGGCTCCAGCGTTAGCCACGCAATCATTATTGCCCATCATTCAGGCATTTACTGCATCTTCTGGTATTGATGTTGAAACTCGCGATATTTCTTTAGCTGGCAGAATCATAGCAAATTTCCCAGATTATTTAACGCAAGAACAACGTATTAGTGACGCACTTGCTGAACTTGGCAAATTAGCTCAGACGCCTGAAGCGAATATTATCAAATTACCAAATATCAGTGCGTCAGTGCCGCAACTTCAAGCTGCGATTAAAGAACTTCAGGCGAAAGGTTACGCTTTACCTAATTACCCAGAAAGCGCAAAAACCGAAGAACAAGAAACAATCAAGCAAAGCTATGCAAAAGTGCTTGGTTCCGCAGTAAATCCGGTATTACGTGAAGGTAACTCTGATCGTCGAGCTCCGGCTTCAGTAAAGCAGTATGCTCGCATAAACCCGCATTCAATGGGTGCATGGTCAACGGACTCCAAGTCTCATGTTTCGCATATGCAAAAAGGTGATTTTTATGCTAGCGAGCTATCAACAACCGTTTTAGGTGCACAAGATGCACACATCGAGTTCGTTGCAACTAACGGCACCGTAACAACATTAAAAGAAAAAGTGTCGTTGCTTGACAAAGAAGTTATTGATGCTTCAGTAATGAGCAAAGCAGCTTTAGTTAGCTTTTTTGACGAACAAATTGACTTGGCCAAAGAACAGGATGTCCTGCTTTCATTGCATATGAAAGCGACAATGATGAAAGTATCAGATCCTGTTATTTTTGGTCATGCGGTTGAAGTATTCTATAAAGACGTGTTTGCTAAACATGCTGATACTTTTGCTAAAATAGGTGTTGACGTTAAAAACGGTTTAGGCGATGTATATGCTAAGATCGCATCACTACCAGAGCAACATAAAGCTGAAATTGAAGCAGATATCGACACCGTATATGGCACACGGCCTGAGATGGCAATGGTTGACTCAGACCTTGATATTACCAATCTACATGTTCCAAGTGATGTTATTATTGACGCCTCAATGCCTGCTGCAATTAGAGCTTCAGGTCAAATGTGGGGACCAGACGGTAAGCAAAAAGATACTAAGTTCATGATCCCCGATAGCAGCTACGCAGGTGTATTCTCCTCAGTTGTTGAATTTTGCAAGAAGCACGGTGCATTTGATCCAACAACCATGGGTACTGTGCCCAATGTTGGTTTGATGGCGCAGAAAGCAGAAGAATATGGTTCGCACGATAAGACCTTTATTTTGCCTGCAGCGGGTGTGATTCGAGTTGTTAATACTGCGGGTGATGTATTGCTTTGCCATGATGTCGAAAATGGTGATATCTGGAGAATGTGTCAGGCCAAAGATGCGCCTATACAGGATTGGGTAAAATTAGCAGTGACTCGCGCTCGTGCAACAAATTCGCCAGCCATTTTTTGGTTAGATGAAGACCGTGCACATGACGCGCAAATAATTAAGAAAGTGAATATATATCTTAAAGATCACGACACTGCTGGTTTAGATATTCAAATAATGAGCCCTATTGAGGCTACCGAATTTACATTGCAACGTTGTGCGAAGGGTGAAGATACTATTTCAGTAACGGGCAATGTATTGCGCGATTATTTAACCGATTTGTTCCCGATCTTGGAATTGGGTACAAGTGCTAAAATGCTATCTATTGTTCCATTGATGAATGGCGGTGGTTTGTTTGAAACCGGTGCTGGTGGATCTGCGCCTAAACACGTTCAGCAGTTCGAAAAAGAAAATCACTTACGTTGGGATTCGTTGGGGGAGTTTTTGGCATTAGCGGCTTCTTTAGAGCATTTAAGTGTCACTGCTGATAAACCGAAAGCAAAAGTATTGGCAGACACATTGGACAGAGCAACAGCGAAGTTCTTGCAAGAAAACAAATCGCCATCACGAAAAGTAAATGAAATAGATAACCGTGGTTCGCATTTTTATCTAGCTACATATTGGGCTCAAGAGCTTGCGGCACAATCTGGGGACGCTGAATTGAAAGCACAGTTTACGCCGGTAGCCGAAAAACTAACGGCACAAGAAGCAACAATTGTTAACGAGTTAATCGGCGCCCAAGGTGTTGCTGTTAATGTAAATGGTTATTACTTTGCAGATGATAATTTAGTTGCTGAAACAATGCGTCCGAGTGCGACATTGAATGAAATATTGGCGTCAGTCTAAAACGTAGAGGTGTTATCGGTAATCAAAGTTGACGACTCATTAGTCTTCATGCGCTGATCACAAAGTAAAAAAGGCTAGATGAAAAATCATCTAGCCTTTTTTTGTTTTTAAGAATACAACAAATTATACTAAAACAGGGCTCTGCTAATCTAATAAAACCCAATAACCTATATTTATCAAGTTTGTCACAATTGCGACAAATTCATGGTTATTGAGTAGCTCTTCGTCAATGTCTATACCCATAGATACGTCTTTATGGTTGAGTAAAACTTCAAAAGCATCCTTTAGCGTGATGCTTACCGTGTATGAATTTCCATCAATGAAAAACACAAAGCTCTCAGACTGCTGTTGCTCGGCATATACTGGTTTTACGCCTGTCATTTTGGCTAATGATACACCGTCCAGCAATTCACTACGAATATCCTCAACAGTGTAATTTGCTTTTAGTGCTTCGTCATTTGGTAAGCCTTGGCGACTAAGTAATTGCAGAAGTGCATGCTCTGCTTGTTCAGAATTAATTAATTGATTGAGATGTTGCTTTATTTTGTTTATTTCAGATGAATTAACTGCGGCGCTTGTTGTATTAATTTTTCTCAGGCTACGTAATTCAGGATCGGTATAGCGCAATGCAGTGGCAGGGTCGATACTGTTCTCATCAACCAAACCGCTTAGCAATTCGAGTGAAGTAGGTGCTCTAAAGCCGATACTGTAATTAAGGCAGTCGCTAAGTGCGACACCATTATGTGGATGTTTTGGGGGGATGTAGACAACATCACCAGGCAACAGCACTTCATCAATAATAGGTATAAAACCATCAATCTGTTTTAGTAAAGGGTTGGGAATGGATTCCGTATAATCGCCGGGCACGCCAACTTGCCAGTGCCTTGACCCTTTTCCTTGAATAATAAACACATCATATTGATCAGTATGGGGGCCAACACCAGCACCTTCGTTTGAAAAGCTGATCATGACATCGTCAAGACGCCAATTGGGGATGAAATTGACTAATTGAGTCAGTTCGTCAACATCATCAATGTATCTGTCAACGCTCGTAACAAGCAAAGACCAAGCGCCTATACATACATCTTCAAATGTCTCGAAAGGCCCCTGAGTTGCCGTCCATTTTCCGTTTAAATAGGAAACAATGCGGCTATCTACTTCGTCTTCTTGAGCTAAGCCAGCTAATTCATGTTCATCAATAGGGTCGTTGAATGACTCAACGAAACCTCTAATAATACATGGCTTTTTTTGCCAATATTCTGTTAAGAAGTGAGTTTGGTCGAATTTAGTGATGATCATTTTGCACCTAATAACTTATATACGGTAACTTGTCCTAAGCCTTTCAATGGCTGCGCCAACCCAGAACAAAACTGATAATTTTGCATACTATACAGCATGGTTTGTTGGCAGACCTGAATTTCTCTATCGGCTGCTGTCGATTCTAAGCGGGAAGCAAGGTTCATTGTATTTCCCCACACATCAAATGCTGGTCTCGATTGTCCAATAATGCCGGAAATTGCATTGCCCGATGCTATACCCATTTTAATCCCAATATTAATACCGGCTTGAATTTCAAATTCTCGACTGATGGCGAGCGCAAATTGACAGCATTGTTGACTCGTTTCGTAAGAGCTTAACGAGCCATTGTCCAGACCAACCGCCGCAATATATTGGTCACCATTAGTCTTTATTTTAGTTAGCTGATGCTGCTCTGCAATAGTATCAAAAACACAATATATGCGATGTAAAAACGTCACCAAATTTTTATCCGATATTTGGCGACTATAAGGTGTGAACTGAGTAAAATCGATAAATATGATGCTAGCAAATGAATGTTCAGTAATACAATTTTCTAAACTCAAACGCTCGGCCGACATCAGGTAACGTGCAATATTACTAGGCATCACCTTTTGTAATAGCTGCCTTGTTTTTTGCTCTGTCATTTGCATTTGTTGCCAACTACGATTTATCTGTCGGCGGATCCATGTGGCCAACAGGAAACAAGAAATCGAGAGTGTCCATGCGTTGACGTTTATTACGCCAAACTGCCAATTTTCACTTTCAAAAGAAAACACGAATTGGGTTTGGAAGTATATAAATAATCCACAAAATACACACAGTGTTATCCACAGCTGCTTGGTCTCCCGAGGATGAAAAAAATAGAGACAAGCAAACATGCCTAGCAAAAAGTAAAATTGAATATTTAGGTTCATTTGCCATAACAAAATAGCGGTGATGAGATAGCTAATATAAGTCAAGATTAATAAGCATCTAGCTAATTCAAACAGATTCAATTTACTTAAGAAAAATGCGGACGAAAAAAAACCATAATGCACTAGCATATTGATTATGTGCATGTGCACACTGGGAATACCCGAAAAGTATAATAATTTTAACGATTGAACAAACAAAACTAAACACAAAAACAAACAAACTCCGGCTAATATCTCAGCTCTCTTGCTTGGTTTTGATTGGATGGTTAAGGGGCTAGAATTTAATTGCTCAAAATACCCTTTAAGCACAGGCATGACATTAAACATGACACACATCCTTGTGAGTCTTTAATTAGGCTTCTATTTTTTCAGGTTATTGCTCTGCAAGCAACTGATCAACAAGCCTAATTGCATCACCGATATAGTTTCCAGGCGTCAGTTTCTTTAATTCAACTTTGACTTCCTGTGGTAATTCTAAATTGTCGATGAACTCAGCCATTGCGGCCGCATTCACCTTTTTACCACGGGTTAATTCTTTGAGTTTCTCATAAGGTTTTTCAATGCCGTAACGACGCATCACTGTTTGAATAGGTTCAGCCAGTAATTCCCAGTTATTATCGAGTTCAGCAAGTAAGCTTGGTTCGTTGATTTGTAACTTGCTTATGCCTTTTAATGTTGCTTGATAAGCAATGACCGCATAACCTAAACCGACACCTAAGTTTCTTAAAACGGTGGAATCAGTTAGATCTCGTTGCCAGCGACTGACCGGCAGTTTCGTTGCTAAATGGCCTAAAATTGCATTCGCAATGCCCAAGTTACCTTCTGAATTCTCAAAGTCGATTGGATTGACTTTATGCGGCATTGTTGAAGAGCCAATTTCACCGGCAATGGTTCTTTGTTTGAAATGACCTAAGGCGATGTAACCCCACACATCGCGGTCAAAATCGATGAGTATAGTGTTGAAACGAGCGATAGCATCATATAATTCAGCAATGTAATCATGCGGTTCAATTTGGGTTGTAAAGGGATTCAATGTGATACCCAGTCCGCTAACAAAATCACCTGCAAATTTATGCCAGTCTGTATTTGGGTACGCACTCAAGTGGGCATTGTAGTTACCTACTGCACCATTGATTTTACCTAACAGTTCGACGTTTACAATTTGCGCTCTTTGGCGCTTCAGACGCATTGCCACGTTCGCCATTTCTTTACCCATTGTTGTAGGCGAGGCTGGCTGTCCATGAGTTCTCGCCATCATTGGAATACGTTGGTATTCTTTGGCTAAGCGAGTAAGCTCAGAAATAAGTTGGTCACAATAGGGCAGCAATACGTCATCACGACCGCCTTTGAGCATTAATGCATGCGATAGGTTATTGATATCCTCTGACGTACAAGCAAAGTGAATAAATTCATTAATGGCTTGTAGTTCGGCATTATCCGTTACTTTTTCTTTTAGGAAGTATTCGACTGCTTTGACATCATGATTTGTTGTCGCTTCAATATCTTTAACGCGTTGGGCGTCAGCTTCACAAAATTGTTCAATAATATTGTTTAATAGATCATTCGCTTCTTCACTAAAAGTAGGAACCTCATTGATGTCTTGATGTTTTGCCAGTGCTTGTAGCCAGCGAACTTCAACAATGACACGCTGCCTAATTAAACCATATTCGCTGAAATATTCTCTCAATTCCTTGGTTTTTTCGCCGTAGCGGCCATCCACAGGTGAAAGAGCGGTAAGTGCGGATAGGTTCATTGTGTGTCCTTTAAAAATTATAAATTGCCAATTAAATCTGCATTTTACATTTGAGTTGCAGTGCCTTTCCCAACTTTCTGCGTTAGGAAATGACGCGTACAGCTTGCTTAGCCGCTTTTAAAATCTGATTTTTATTAAATAATATGTGTCTTCTTTTGCCACCCATTTGGCGCCATAATACGGCAGAACGAACACCAGCAAGAAGCAATGCGCGTACTTTGTGTTGACTCGTTTCCAAACCAAGGTATTGCTGATTTCCAGCGATCTGAATTTTCGGCGAAAGTGGGCTGACGACATCAGTATACACGCTTGCTAACGATGACATTATTTGAGTATGCTCAATATCGACATGTGCCAGTTGACGCTGCACGTGTGATATCCGCTCGCCCAACGTATTCAACGCAGAAGGATGTTTACTTAGCTTTCGTTCTAAACTCAAAATGGACGCTACATAACGCGTTATTTCGGTGTCTTTGTGACCGTTTTCATTGTCTAACTGTGCGAGCAATGTCTTGAAACCTACAGTTAAGTTAGGTAGGGAACCGTAGACTTGTTGCGGATTATCCGGCGCCATGACCAAAATACTTGAAATACTTGCCTCAATGGCTTGCGCATCAGCGCTACCTTTTCGAGCAACACTTTGAACTAATGCTGCTGCTTGGCATACTCCCGCAAGGGCTATGTGACGTTCTATATCAGGGCTAATCATTTATTTCTTACCCTTATGCTTTAGCAATATTTGCTGGAAATGTTTTAACTTCGTTGTCAACCAAGTATTCTCCTATTATGCCACCACCTAGGCAGGTCTCTTCGATATAAAAGACAGCTGATTGACCTGGTGTGACTGCCTTTTGGGGCTGATCAAAAATGACTTTCAGATTACCATTGTTATCAGGCGTAACGGTACAGGGTATATCTGCTTGACGATAACGAGTTTTTACCATCATTTTACTTGCTTCGAGGGGCCCTTTTCTGTCAACCCAATGCAGCTGATTTGCAATTAAGCCGTCAGAATAAAGTCGTGGGTGGTTGGCACCTTGACCAACGACTAAGACATTACGCAATACGTCTTTATCGACGACATACCAAGGCGCATCGCCGTGTTCTTTCTTGCCACCAATAAGTAAGCCCTTGCGCTGTCCTAATGTATGGTACATAAGACCATCATGATGGCCAATTTCTTCACCTTCAGTGGTTTCAATAAGGCCTGGGTTAGCAGGTAAATATTGACCGAGAAAATCCTTGAATTTGCGTTCACCAATAAAGCAAATACCGGTACTGTCCTTTTTGTTGTGTGTTACAAGGCCTTGTTGCAAGGCAATCTCACGCACTCTTGGTTTGGCAATAGCGCCGACAGGGAAAAGTGTTTTAGCTATATGCTCATGACCGAGGGTATATAAAAAGTAACTTTGGTCTTTGTTGCTGTCATGGCCACGAACCATCTTCCACTTACCATCTTCAAACTCGCGTTGCACATAATGACCCGTCGCAATGTAGTCGGCACCTAAGTCTTCTGCTGCGAATTCTAAAAAAGCCTTGAACTTGATTTCTTTGTTGCACATTATGTCTGGATTAGGGGTTCTACCTGCTTTGTATTCTTCAAGAAAATATGTAAATACATTATCCCAGTATTCTGCAGCAAAATTGATTTGATGAAGATAAATACCAAGTTTGTCGGCAACTGCTTGCGCATCGGCTAGATCCTCGGCGGCCGCGCAATATTCGTCATTGTCGTCTTCTTCCCAGTTTTTCATAAACAAACCTTCAACTTGGTAACCTTCTTGTTGCAGCAGATAAGCTGAAACTGAAGAATCAACACCACCTGACATACCGACGATGACCTTTATTTCAGAGTTTGATTTTGATGAACTAAGCGTATTATTGTCAGTCAACGAGCTATTACCTTTTATGTTGATACGAATGGTCGGCGATTCAGGGCACACATAATAGCAATTTTTAACCAGAGTTTATAGTTTCTCATAGTGTAAAATTGACTAATTGAGTTCGCTTTTGGTTGAACTCAGCTCAACATATTCACCACTGGCTATGTTGTCTAATGTCCAACTGCCAATACTGTATCGAATGAGTCGCAGCGTAGGAAATCCGATATGTGCTGTCATGCGACGAACTTGCCTATTTCGTCCTTCTGAAATAGTGATGGACAACCAGGTGGTAGGAATGTTTGCTCTAAATCTCACTGGGGGCGTTCTGGGCCAAACGTCAGGGGCAAGCATTGCGTCAACTTTAGCCCCAACAGTCGGACCATCGTTCAAAGTAATACCCTTACGCAGTTTGTCTAAATCGGATGCGCAAGGCTGTCCTTCTACTTGCACCCAATAGGTTTTACTTGTTTTATTTTTTGGTGATGAAATTTTATTTGCTAGTTTACCGTCATTGGTCAATATCAACAGGCCTTCACTGTCACGATCAAGACGACCGGCAGCATACACGTTTAAAATAGGAATAAAGTCTTTGAGCGTTTTGCGGTCCTGTTGGTCAGTAAATTGAGTAAGCACCATGTAGGGTTTATTAAAAAGCACTGTTTTTTTAGGCTCTGAAGGCTTATTTTCTGGTTTTTTTCGGCGTTGACTAAAATACGTTGACTGTGAGTTTTTCACGAAAATTGACTGCCTGAAGTTTATTCTCAGTATTTGCTACAAATAATTATGCCACGAAGTCGTGTTCAGCGTAAGAATCTTTTTACGTTTACTAGAATTTGAAGCCTCTTGAACCCTCATTTTGCCAATCAAGCGCTTGCAATTGACACTGTTTTGGAATGTTTCGTGACGACACATTGATGCCTTAAGCGTAATTTTCAGACACAAAAAAGCAGAACTATATCCCGCTTTTTGTGCCTGTTTAGATGCTTTGACACGATTTCCGGCTATCTTTCTGGCTCTTGATCATTTAAGCCAATGTTCGCTGCATGTAAACCTTTTGGACCTTGTTGGACTTCATAAGTCACGTCTTGGCCCGCTTTGAGAGAACGGTATCCATCCATTTTGATAGTCGAATAATGCGCAAATATATCTTCGCCGCCATCTTCGGGTACAATGAAACCGAATCCCTTAGCATTGTTGAACCACTTAACTTTGCCTAATGCCATAGTACTTCCTTTTCTTGATCCTTGAATTACAGCAAATTTGTCCCCACAATAAAAGAGACCAACGAAGTGGTGCGCACCAAAAACGCATCACATACTAAAAATGTATGTTTTTTGACCAGTAATTGTCAAGTACAAATTAAGTATTATGACAATTTATTAAAAAAACTGGTCTTGTTCTTATCTTTGACACTATTATAGTAACTATGACTAAACAAAATATAAGTAGCACTGACGGCGAAAAGCAAATTGATGCCGTTAAAAAGAAAGTTGATCCGCCGCCAATGTATAAGGTGATGCTCAACAATGACGACTATACGCCTATGGAATTTGTGATAGAGGTGCTCGTGACCTATTTCAATATTAATTCTGAAAAAGCAAATCAGTTAATGCTTGCTGTACATACTCAAGGTAGGGCTGTTTGTGGCATATTTACTGCAGAGATTGCAGAGACTAAAGTGATGCAAGTGAATCAACATTCACGAAAATACCAACATCCATTGATGTGTACAATGGAACCAGCGCAATAGTAAGGGGAAGAAATGTTAAATAAAGATTTAGAACAAACATTGAATGAAGCCTTCGTGTTCGCTCGTCAGCATCGTCATGAATTTATGACTGTAGAGCATTTGTTACTTATGTTGCTCGACAATTCTGCCGCTAAAGAGGCATTGAAAGCGTGCGGTGCAAGTATCGAAGCGTTGCGCACAGAACTCACCGATTTTGTTAATGAAACCACACCTTTGATGTCGGAACAACAAAGCAGCGAGCGTGAAACGCAGCCAACGCTTGGATTTCAGCGAGTATTACAGCGTGCAGTATTTCATGTGCAATCTTCTGGCAAAGGTGAAGTAAACGGAGCAAACGTGCTCGTCGCTATTTTTAGTGAGCAAGAATCACAGGCTGTTTATATTCTTAAAAAGGCCGACGTTACTCGCTTAGATGTGGTCAATTACATTTCACACGGTGTCAGTAAAATTGACGAAGAATCAGGTACCCCAGAAGAAGTGCAGGAAGAGGGCGCTGAGAATGAAGAAAACCAGTCAATGCTTTCTAAATATACGAGCAACCTAAATGTTTCTGCCAAAGAAGGCAAGATTGACCCGCTTATTGGTCGTGATCAAGAATTAGAAAGAAGTATTCAAATTTTATGTCGCCGGCGTAAGAATAATCCATTATTAGTCGGCGAGGCTGGTGTCGGTAAAACCGCAATTGCTGAGGGGTTAGCTTACAGAATTGTGCAAGAAAATGTGCCTGATGTTATCGCCTCGTCTACTGTTTATTCTCTTGATTTAGGTGCTTTATTGGCGGGTACAAAATATAGAGGTGACTTTGAAAAACGCTTAAAAGGCATTTTAAAAGAACTCAGTAATGATCCTGATGCGATCCTCTTTATCGATGAAATACACACTATTATTGGTGCCGGTGCTGCGTCCGGTGGAGTTATGGATGCGTCGAATCTGTTGAAGCCAAAATTAAGCAGTGGTGAGTTACGCTGTATTGGTGCAACAACGTATCAAGAGTTTCAAAGTATTTTTGAAAAAGATCGAGCACTTGCTCGTCGCTTCCAGAAAGTGGATATAGTTGAGCCGAGTGTTAGTGATACTACAAAAATCTTGATGGGCTTGAAATCTCGTTATGAGGAACATCACAGTGTGCGCTTCACGCAAAAAGCGTTAGCTGCCGCAGCGGAGCTTTCAGCTAAATACATAAATGAACGTCATTTACCGGATAAGGCAATTGACGTAATGGACGAAGCCGGAGCAAGCCAGCGCTTGTTGCCGGCTTCAAAGCGCAAGAAAACCATCAATGTCAGCGATATTGAACAAATCATTGCCAAAATTGCGCGTATTCCTGAGAAGTCCGTGTCAAGCTCTGACAAGAAAGTACTGAAGAACTTGGGGCGTAATCTTAAAATGGTGGTGTTTGGCCAAGACAAAGCGATTGATATACTGTCAGACGCAATTCAGCTATCCCGTTCTGGTCTAGGGGATGAGACTAAGCCAATTGGTAGCTTCTTATTTGCAGGTCCAACCGGAGTAGGTAAAACCGAAGTCACCCAACAACTTGCAAAGGTTATGGGTGTAGAGTTAGCGCGTTTCGATATGTCTGAATATATGGAGCGTCATGCGGTTTCGCGTTTAATTGGTGCACCACCAGGTTATGTTGGTTACGACCAAGGTGGATTATTAACTGATGCGGTTATTAAAAACCCATATTGCGTGGTTCTATTGGATGAAATGGAAAAAGCTCATTCAGACATTTACAACATACTATTGCAAGTGATGGACCACGGTACACTGACTGACAATAATGGTCGTAAGGTGGATTTCAGAAATGTTGTGCTGGTAATGACGACTAATGCCGGCGTACAACAAACAATGCGCAAGTCTATTGGTTTTAAGGAACAAGATCACAGTCATGACGCAATGTCTGAGATAAATAAGACATTTGCACCTGAGTTTAGGAACCGACTCGATGGGATGGTTTGGTTTAATCATCTGGACGAGCAAGTTATTTTGCAGGTTGTGGACAAGTTTATCATTGCATTGCAAGCTCAGCTTGACCAGAAAGGCGTGTCGTTAGAAGTGGCAGATAAAGCGCGTGACTGGTTGGCGAAGAAAGGCTATGACAAGACAATGGGTGCAAGACCGATGGCCCGAATTATTCAAAACAAACTCAAAAAGGAGCTTGCCTCTGAGTTATTGTTTGGGAAACTAAGCAGCGGTGGTGAAGTGAAAGTTGACCTGAAAAATGACGAATTGACTTTTGCATACGCTCCTATAACTAAAGCTAAATCTGAGGCTTAATGATTACCGTTCATTGTAGTCATTAATCAGAGAAAATAAAAAACCGCCAGAAGGCGGTTTTTTTTTGAAACTTTTATGCTTGTTTAATTAATGACTATCGCCATTGCAAGCCAGCATCGTTTGAGTCAGAGCGTGTTAATCAAAGGCAATAGTCCTGATGACTCAAGGCCATAGTTTGACTATTAACGCGCTCTATAGATGATACGGCCTTTACTAAGGTCGTATGGAGTCATCTCAACGGTAACCTTGTCACCAGTTAATATTCGAATGTAGTTTTTACGCATTTTACCTGAAATATGCGCAGTCACTACGTGACCATTTTCCAATTCAACTCGGAACATGGTGTTTGGTAGTGTATCTAACACCGTACCTTCCATTTCAATACAATCTTCTTTTGCCATCTAAAGCAACAACCTCAATCTGTTAGTCAATATTTTGCCGCGCAGAAAGTAACTCAAATGCACTGGTATGTAAAGGGATTCATGTGTTTTTTACAGATAAATGCCACTTATTGTTAAAGAAACGTTCATGCGGGTAAAAGTTCTGTTTATAGTTCATTTTTTTACATGCATCCACTTGGTAGCCTAAATAAAGGTAGGGAAGGTGTTCGTCTGCAGTTAATTGGATTTGCTGTAGTATAAAAAAGATACCAAGCGAACGTTTGCTCATACTGGGCTTAAAAAATGTATATAGCGCGGAATAGCCGTACTTGAGTTTATCGGTGACGGCAACCCCGATAAGCTCGTCATTCAAAAAGGCTTCAATAAAAATAGGCCGTTGCCATTCGCAATTAACAAAGCCATCATATTGTTCTTGTGAAGCGGGGAACATGGCGCCATCAAAGTGCACATTATTGATGTACTTTTCATACAATAAATAATATTCAGGCTTATTTTGCTGACTAATTTTTATCTGCAAATCTTTGTTTTTAGATAAAACGCGTTTTTGACTTTTGCTTATAGTAAACGCTCTGGCTAATATTTTGATTGATTGGCATTGGTTGCAATGTAAACAGTGTGGTCGGTATATTTGCTCCCCTGAGCGCCTAAAACCAGATTCTGTTAAGTCTGAGAAAACATGTTGCAGAACAGCAGGGAGTTCAACACACACAAGCAACTGCTCTTTCCTGTCGGGCAGATAGCTACAGTCAAATTGTTGTGTAATACCAAATTTCAAATCAGCTCGCCTAATGATTGAGAACGCCAAATTTCAGGACTTATTTTGCGATCTTTATAATTATCTAAACGTTTGAGAAATGATTCTCGAGAAACTGTTTCACAGCCTAATGTGGCTAAATGAGGTGTTTCCATTTGGCAATCTATAAACCCCATATTAGCATTTTTCATGTGTTGAACTAGTGCATATAAGCCAACTTTCGATGCATCTGTTCTAGAGTGAAACATAGATTCGCCACAAAAAACACTGCCCACAGAGACACCATACAGTCCGCCAACCATATCTTCTTTATACCAAACTTCAATTGAATGCGCATATCCTGCTTCATGCAATCTGATATAGGCCTTGACCATTTCGTCGCTTATCCAGGTTTGTGTGCTCGTTTGCTTAACTTGTGTCAATCCAGAGGCTTTTCTTGGTATCTGAGAACATTGATTAATGACCCCTAAAAAATTATTATTCAGCGTGACTTGATATTCGCCTTTTTTTAGTGATTTACGCAAGGTTTTCGAGGTATGAAATTTATCTAGCTCTAATATGCCTCGAGGATCGGGTGACCACCAAAGATAAGGGTCTTCATCGCCAAACCATGGGAATATGCCTAAGCGATAAGCATTCATTAGTCGGCTAATTGACAAATCACCGCCAAACGCTAGTAAGCCATTAGGCTCACCTAGCGCAAAATCGACAGCGGGGAAATGATTTGTGCGGTCGAGTTTAAATAGTTCAATCATGCGGCTTCCTGAGAGGAATTACCGCATATCTGAATGCTAGTAAACGGCTACTGGGCATCCAAGAACTTTTCAGCATCTAGCGCTGCCATACAACCCGTTCCAGCTGATGTAATTGCTTGTCTATAGACATGGTCGCTGACGTCGCCCGCAGCAAAGACACCTTCAACACTAGTTTGCGTCGCATTACCTTGTAAGCCACTTTTTACATTGATGTAACCATCTTTCATTTCTAATTGACCGTCAAAGATGTCGGTATTAGGTGAATGACCAATGGCGATGAACACGCCCATAACATCGACTTTGCCGATATCACTGTTTTGTGTATCTTTAATATTTATGCCGGTAACGCCCATATTGTCGCCAAGTACTTCATCGAGTTCTTTGTTTAAGTGCAAAATAACGTTGCCGTTTTTTACTTTTTCCATTAAGCGATCTATGAGTATCTTTTCACTACGAAAGTTCTCTCTACGGTGCACAACATGCACTTCTGAAGCGATATTAGATAAGTAGAGTGCTTCCTCTACAGCGGTGTTTCCACCGCCAACAACCGCTACTTTTTGATTTTTATAAAAGAAACCATCGCAGGTAGCGCAGGCTGAAACGCCTTTACCCATGAATTCTGTTTCTGATGGCAAGCCAAGATACTTAGCCGATGCGCCAGTTGAAATAATGAGTGCATCGCAAGTGTAAACGCTCTGATCGCCTGTTAGCGTAAATGGTCGTTTGCTTAAATCTGTTGTGTGAATATGATCAAGAATAATTTCAGTATCGAACTTTTCCGCATGCTTTTGCATGCGAACCATTAGATCAGGCCCCGTTAAGCCTTCAGGATCACCTGGCCAGTTTTCTACGTCAGTTGTAGTAGTTAATTGACCGCCCTGTTCAATGCCAGTTAACAAAACGGGTTTTAAGTTTGCTCTTGCTGCGTACACAGCGGCTGAATAGCCTGCTGGTCCAGACCCTAATATAAGCAAGGGTACGTGTCTGGTTTGTGCCATGTAAATCTCCAAAACTGGGTGATAGTGTAAGAACAATATTGGGATGCTTATTTTCAATTCAATGTTGATCTTTGCTTGTGCGAGCGGAAGTATAAACTACTTTAGGAAAGGCTCCATGCTTAATCACTATATCTGCAATTGTTTTGGAATAATGAAGAAATATTGTTCCTTTTTTGTGCTAATATACAGCCAAGTCGGTTTTAGTTTTGAAACGGTGAACGCATATGACTAATCAACTACCAAATGTAATCCAGCAAGGGCAAAGCTACATGGAAGCTTGGCCAATGCAAAAGCAACTGTATGGTCTTTTTCCCGAGTGCAGAATTATTGCGGCCACTAGATTTGGTTTTAAAGTGATGCCAGCGCTAGCGGTATTGACGGTTGCAGTGCAATATTATTTTATGGGAACGTCGCAACTGCCCCAAGCACTAACTTTGGGTCTATTCTTTCTAAGCTTACCGATTCAAGGTCTTATTTGGCTCGGGTTTCGCTCGCAAAAAGTATTGCCGCCGGCTATAAAAGCTTGGTATCAGGACATTTACCTCAAGATGCAACAACAGGGATGTGCTGTAGAGCATCCAAAGTCTCAACCACGATTTCATGAGCTAGCTTGCTTGCTGCGAACTGCGTTTTCTGAGTTGGACAAAGCATTTACTAAACACTTATTTTAAGTTATCGACACTCTGCTAATAACTCATTCAATCAGCATACGTTAACACGGCAAATAAAAGCACCACTGTAGGACAGTCAGAGCGGTGTCAACAAGGATTTGCATTTCTGGCAACGGTAACGTTGCTTGCCACGTGATACCTTATTATGACGAACGGTGCTTAACATTATTAACTTATTGCAGTCACACTGATAAGCAAAGTTTTGCATGCCAATATCGGTGACATCATATTTGTGGGTAACGTGTGCATCTAAGTTAAATAGTGAGCGCATAATACCTTGCCATTCGATGCCATGCGGCTTCACCTCTCCAAACTGTTGATAGCAAATTAAATGTGCAACTTCGTGGGGGATAACTTGATGTAAAAAGTCCTCGAAATTTTGTATGAATAGTTTCTTATTTAATTTGATTACATTTTTTTGTAAGTGTGCGCTCCCTGCAATCTTACCTCGCTGATTTAAGCTAACAGAGGGCATTACAAAGCGTGTTGAAAAGTATGTATTGGCAAGTTGACAGCGTTGTTCAATTGCTGTCTTTGCTGAGTTGAGAAGTGCGGTATCGTTCATCCATGTAGTTTACTGTAGGTATAAAAAAATGAACAGTCGAAACTGTCCATTTTTGCGTTTATGTATAATAGCCTAAATTTAAAAAGGTAACTTAATTGCAGTTACCTGACGGTAAGCTTTAGTCAACTTGACATTCAATGCACATTGCATACGTTGCTAGTGGGTCATTCAATTGTGTAAATTGTTTCAAGTCTGCATCGACTTTAGCCAATATTTCTTGAAAAGCACTTGTCTTTGGTGCAACATCCAGACCAGAAAATATAGACGCGGTTCCTGCTAAGAAGCTCTGCCAGAACAATTCTTTATCAGACAATGTTTTAACAATATACTTAGTATCATAATCTTCTAATTCGGCCAAGGCAGCAGCTGATTCAATCGCATCCTGCAAGTTCCCTAATTTATCTACCAAACCAAGTTCTAGCGCTTGTGTGCCGATCCAAACACGACCTTGGGCAATTTTATCAACCGCTTGTGCTGTCATTCCACGTTCGGTCGCCACTAGGTTAATAAAGCGTTCGTAGCCACGTTCGATGTTCATCTGGATAATTTGCTTGATACCAGGAGAAAGTTCTCGTGTCGGGCTCATACCAGCAAATTCGGTTGTGCCGACACCGTCGGTCCTCACGCCAACATATTCCAAGGTTCTTTCAAACGTTGCAAGCATGCCAAAAATACCAATAGAGCCTGTTACGGTGCTAGGTTCAGCGATGATTTCGTCAGCACTTGCAGATATCCAATAACCACCAGATGCTGCGTATGTCGCCATTGAAGCAACCACAGGTTTACCTGCTGCCTTGATGAGGTCTATTTCTTTACGGATAACTTCAGAAGCAAAAGCACTGCCGCCGCCAGAGTCAACTTGCAATACAACCGCTTTTACTTTGTCGTCTAGGCGTGCTTCTCTCAATAACGCAGTAGTGCTGTCACCTCCTATTGTGCCTGGTTTTTGAGTGCCATCCAAAATAGTCCCTTTGGCGATAACAATAGCTACTTTATCTTTAGGTGATTCAGGTAACGGAATTTTTGGTGTAATTAATCCTAAATATTTCTGATAACTAACCGTGTTATATCCTCGCTTATTATCAGCTTCACCTAATAGTGCTACCATTTCCTCACGGAATTCGTTACGTGATCTCAAGCCATCAACCCAACCATTTTGCAATGCATATTCGGCAAAGTCACCGTTGACTGATTCGAATTTGGGGAGCAGTTGTTCAATTTTCTCGTCAAAGTTGCCTATGTCCATTTCTCTTGCAATCGCAACATCAGATTTATACTGCGCCCACAGTTCGTTCATCCAAGTTTCATTGGCTAGTCTGGCTTCAGGTGACATGTCGTCACGTAGAAAAGGTTCTACCGCGGATTTAAACTTTCCTACTTTAAATACGTGTACTGAGGCGCGCAGTTTTTCCAAGCCTTCTTTGTAATACATTCTATAGCGACCATAACCCTCAATAATCATCGCACCCATTGGGTTAAGATAAAGATTGTCAGCATGAGCGGCTAGGTAATATTGATTCTGTCCATAATAATCACCCATTGCATAAACAGGTTTGCCAGAAGTTTTAAAGTCGACCAGTGCTGCAGCTACTAAACGCATTTTGTCTAAACCACCGCCACCAAGTCCACCTAATTGCAAGACTAAGGCCTCTATTCGTTTGTCTTCTTTGGCGTTGTTGATGACCTTGACCAAATCTCTCACTAATATTTCTGGATTATCAGTAGCTTGACCAAATGCTTCGGCTGCAAATTTTGCAGCAGGTTCGACATATTGTTGCTCAATTACCAAGTTTCCAGTGAGGTTAAGTACCAGTGCACTGCTTTTGGGGACTGTTGTCTTACCACCGCCTGAATTGCTAATTCCTACAACAATTGCAATGAGTATGATGAAGAATATAAGGTTCAAAACGAATTTTCTCGTAAAATTAATCACGTTCCATGAACCGATGAAAAACGACTTAGTCCAACTCTTTTTCTCTGACATTTTATTTATTTACCTTTTGGTTTCCTTCATCTTCCATGATATCGAATTGGTTTCAAAAACGACAACATTTAAATGTAATTGTTTGTTACGGTTTAGTCTGTTGTTCACTTAACCAAGTTTGAATTATTTGCGCTATTACTTTGTGATCATGACTTGCGTAGGTCATTAATAGATCGCTTTGACGTTTTTGAATATGCGGTGCTTTCGCATGTTTACGCATAATGTGTTGGAGCGGCCTTAATTTTTTGGGTTGCTGGATCATAACTTCGCGTGTTGTTCTTTATTTTAAGTACGAGAGTACATTACAATAGGATAAAATACAGTATGCCATATGCCTACGTTTGTTTGCATAAAAATACTTTTGACTGTCTTTGTAATCCTGGACAGGTAATATAATTTATATACCGTTTTTTTTGGAGACGAATGTGCAAGCCTTAGATCTATTACTAAACCGAAGTTCTCAACCACGATTGACCGCGCCAGCGCCAGAAGGAATTGTCCTTGAAAATATCATGCAAGCAGCTTTGCGTGCACCAGACCATCGTTGTTTAACACCTTGGCAATTTATTGTTTGTAAGGGAAAAGGACTCGTTAAGTTGGGAGAAATATTCGAGCAGGCAGCGATAAGTGCGGGTGTTGGACAAACTATTGTCGACCGAGCGATACAGCTTCCACTGCGAGCGCCAATGGTCATTGTGGCTATTTGCAAATATAAAGAAGACGATAAGGTCCCTTGGGTTGAGCAGGTCGCATCAACTGCTTGTGCCGTTCATAGTATGCAAATGGCAGCATTGGCGCAGGGTTTCCAGGGCGTTTGGCGATCAGGCAGTTATGCCCAAGACAAGATTGTTAAAGATGCGTTTGATTGTTTTGAGCATGATGAAATTTTGGGTTTTCTTTACGTGGGCAGTAGCAAGTTAAAAACCATGCCAAAACCACACCGCGCAAGTGTTGAGTATTTCGATGTTTGGGAATAATCAGTTGCAGACGTTTTCAGTATGCGTTGAAGCGAGATCATGGGAACGTTAAGCGATCTCGCTTGAAACAAAGCAAATGTTGACACTTTTGAGGAGCTTTATGCCTCTATCTTAAAAGTAAGCCCCGCGTTATCTTGTAAGCGTTTTATTAATGCATTACCAAGCGCAGGAGCCGTTGTGTAAAATCCACCTTGAATATTGTCCATATTTTCAACTAAACACAGAGCGCTTTCAGTAATCATTCGAGACGTTGAGCCGTAACCAGGGTCAACCTTACCTGAAACGCTGGCAATATGCGTTTTCTTGTTAATATCTTGGCCGACAAACATGACGTCGTAAAAACCATTGTCACGCTCTTCCTTGGTCGGACCTTCGCCTGGCTTAGGGCCGTCATCGCCACCCAATGATTTATCGTTGGCGACAGCGTTTGCTGTTGCTTCGCCACTATCACCAGGACCGGTAAGCATCATTTCATCATATTTAAAACTATGCCCATACTGATGGTCGAGTAACATATTTGAACGATGTACATTACGAGTGTTAATTGCGGCCATGATAAACGGTGCAACCCAACTTCCTAAAGCCTCATCAAAATAAGGTTTGTCGCCATTTGGTTGTTCGACGGCATTGGTTGTTGATGCTAGAGCATACGGATTTTTTAGTACTTCCATCACGCTTGGGTCTGCAAATGCAGCTTTCATGGTGGCTTTTAAACTGGCTGCAGTGCCGCCTGAGAATGTGCCTTGCATTTTACGCACTCGACCTTTGACATATTCAAGTGGGGAACCTGTTTCAGCAATCACTTTCTGCTGTAAATGGAAAACACCAAGGTCAAAAGGAATGGAATCGAAACCACATGAAAATACAATTTTAGCTCCACTGCTTTGCGCTTGTGTCTGGTATTTAGTAATCATGTCGTGCATCCAAGTTGGTTCACCACAAAGGTCAACGTAACCAGTGCCAGACGCAGCACAGGCTCTTACCAAGTTTTCACCGTATAGTTGATAAGGGCCTACTGTGGTTAATACAACAGCAGTTTGTTCGACTAATTTGGCAATACTATCTGCGTCTTCGCCATTAGCTTCGATTAATGGCGTGTCGGCAGGCGCATTTAATTGGTCTCGGACTGTGGCTAGTTTTTCAAGGTTCCTACCAGCCATTGCCCAGCTAATTTGGTCATTACCTGCGTATTGACTCAGGAAGTATTCGACGACTAGCTTACCGGTAAAGCCAGTGGCGCCGAAAATCACAACATCATATTTTTTATTAACGGTATTCAACATGCTTATCTCTTTATTAAAATATTGCCAACGTAAGCCTTAACTATACGGCCGAAGGGTGCTCGACAGTATTTTTTTAGATTATTTATGCGTATCACTCAAACTTCTTTTAAGCGATAGTCACAATTTTACATGCATTCGTAGCACCAACGGTTTCCATACGATCGCCATAGGTTAATATCACTTGATCACCAACTTGCAACAGGCCTGATTCTTTTAGCGCCTCAATAACATCGAAGGTCAATGCACCGGGGAGGCTTTTTGTTGAATCGAAATACAGCGGCACAACACCACGGTAAAGCGCCATCATGTTCAATGTTGCAATGTGTCTAGACATTGCAATGATCGGCAAAGATGTGGTGATTCTGGACATTAATTTTGGTGTTGTGCCACTTTCGGTAAGCCCGACAATCGCTTTAATTGTAGGTAAGTGATTTGCCGCATACACTGCCGACATAGCAGTCGTTTCACTCACATCTTTAAAGAATTCATCTAAGCGATGTTTAGATATGTGAACGCTTGGGTGTAGTTCCGCACCTTCACAAACCCGGGCCATTGCTTTGACAGTTTCAACAGGATATTTACCGGCTGCAGTTTCGGCTGAAAGCATCACTGCATCTGTGCCGTCAAGAACTGCATTTGCCACATCCATAACTTCAGCGCGCGTTGGCATTGGGCTTTCAATCATTGATTCCATCATTTGTGTGGCCGTAATAACAACCCGATTTAACTGTCTGGAGCGTGCAATCAATTTTTTTTGTACACCGACAAGTTCAGCATCACCAATTTCTACACCTAAGTCGCCGCGGGCTACCATGACCGCGTCAGAAGCCAAAATGATATCGTCCATGGCTGCCTCGCTGGCAACGGTTTCTGCGCGTTCAACTTTGGCACAAATTTTAGCCTTCGAGCCAGCTTGCCGAGCTAGCTCGCGTGCAGAATCTAGGTCAGCGCCGCAGCGAGGAAAAGAGACGGCCAAATAATCAACACCAATTTCGGCTGCAGTAACAATGTCACGTTTGTCTTTTTCTGTTAATGCTTCAGCAGTCAATCCACCGCCTTGACGGTTAATACCCTTATTATTGGATAGTCTGCCGCCAACCGTAACCGTTGCAACCACTTTTCTGCCTTCAACGCGAGTGACAAGCAGTTGAATTCTACCATCATCTAATAACAATAAGTCGCCTTCGCTAACATCATCAGGAAGGGCTTTATAATCAATACCAACGGCTTCATTGGTGCCTGCATTGAGTTCGAGCTCGGCATCCAATGTAAATGTTTGTCCAATGTCTAATTGAACGGCGGAATCTATGAAGCGAGAAATACGTATTTTAGGACCTTGGAGATCGCCTAAAATGGCCACATATTTGTTCAGTTTTTTTGCCGCGCTGCGTACTTTATTCGCACGCTCAATGTGGTCTTGCGCATTGCCATGCGAAAAGTTCATTCTAACCACGTTTGCACCCGCTGCTATAATGGCTTCAATCATCTCTTGGGTATCAGTTGCAGGACCTAAAGTGGCTAGTATTTTTGTTCTACGCGACATATCGTTACTCAATTTGTGTTGTGGTTTCGGATTTATTTATTACTTTTATATGCAAACGGTGACGGCTTAAGGTTGAAATTCAAATAAATTGATAGCTAAGTCTCTGTTTTGTTAAAGCGGCTACCCCGTAAGGTGTCTTTTACTCTTTTTAAGTTTTCTCTAAACTTGGTGCCTCTGCGAAGCGTAAAACCAGTGGCTAAAACATCGATTAATGTCAGTTGGGCAATACGGGATGCCATCGGCATATATAAGTCAGTATCTTCAGGAACCGCTAGCGAAAGTACGTAATTGCACTCTTTGCTTAATGGACTATCAGCGGAAGTTATACCCACAACAACCGCGTCATTTGATCTTGCTATTTGTGCAATATCAACCAAACTTTTGGTTCTACCTGTGTGGGATATTAACACCACGACATCTTCTTCCGTACAATTCATACAACTCATGCGTTGCATTAACGTATCTTCAAAATAGACGACAGGCACGTTAAATCTAAAGAATTTGTTGAGTGCGTCATGAGCCACCGAAGAAGACGCTCCCACGCCAAAAAATGATATCCTTTTAGCTTGAGTCAGTAGATCTACCACTCGATTTACCGTCGCGATGTCAAGAGACTGACGAGCCACTTCTAATAAGGCCATGGTGGATTCGAAAATTTTGTTGGTGTATTCAGTTGGACCGTCAAATTCATCAACGTGACGATTTACATATGGAGTACCATTGGCGAGACTTTGCGCTAGATGCAATTTAAAGTCAGGGTATCCTTTAGTATCTAATCGTCTGCAAAATCGATTGACCGTCGGCTCACTAACGTTAGACATTTTAGCTAATGTTGCAATTGAAGAATGAATAGCCACTTGTGGATTCGCTAGAATGACTTCTGCTACTTTTTTCTCTGATTTACTAAAATCAGCTTTTTGTCGTGTGATTTTTTCGAGGATGTTCATTATTATTATCTCGCTAAAGAGGCTTTTATTTGCTCTCTTTGTTGTTTTTAGCACGCTCCAAGTAAATTCGGAAATCCTATTGGTCGCTCACGAACAGATAAACTGTAATAATACTACGATTATTTTTAACGTTTGTCATTTTTGTTGTAACTTATTGACAACAATAATTAACATTTTAATGGATTTAATTCTGACTCTTGGCGCTAATTATCGGCTTATTTAGTTGTTTTATACACAAAGATTCTTATGCTTTATAGTTTGTATAGGTGCTGTAAATAAACAAATGTATGATTTTCAAGGTGACTTGTAGATTGACATTATAAAAAATAAAATGTGTTTTTATTTGTGCTTAAAGAGTTTGGTGTTTTGAACTTGTATTAGTTGTAATATTACTACATTTGTTGTCTACTATATGCAATAATTACCTGTCAATAATTACAATGTTGCATGAATTCAATGCAAAGAGGCTACTATGATTATAGATACTGGGGCAACCAATTCTGGTTACGAACCCATTGATTTTGTTTTATTTGGCACCTTAGGTGACTTAGCAAGACGCAAACTACTTCCTTCTCTTTATCAGCTTGAAAAAGCTAAGCTATTAAATGACCGCACCAATATCATCGGTGTAGCTCGTCAAGACATGCAACAAGCAGAATATGTTTCTAAAGTTAAAGAAAATATCAGCAAATTTTTAGGCGAAACTTTTTGCGATGAAACATGGCAACGATTTGAGCAACGTTTAGATTATGTTCAAATTGACATGAAAAATGCAGAAGATTATTCAAAACTCTGTGAACATGTTGATGTTTCTCGCACTATGGTTTGCTATTTCGCAACACCGCCTTCGATATACGGTGATATTTGTAAGGGCATGAACGCAGCTAATGTAATCGACTCCAGTGTAAGAGTGGTGTTAGAGAAACCGATTGGTCATGATTTAGCGTCGTCAAAAGTGATTAATGAGCAAGTCGCGGCGTTTTTCAGTGAGAGACAAATCTACCGCATTGATCATTATCTTGGTAAAGAAACGGTACTAAATTTGATCGCACTACGTTTTGCAAACAGTATTTTTGCAACTAACTGGGATCATAACTGCATTGATCATGTGCAAATAAGCGTTGCTGAGTCAGTCGGTATTGAAGGGCGTTGGGGTTATTTTGATGATGCGGGTCAAATGCGGGATATGGTGCAAAATCACCTTTTACAAATTTTGTCGCTAGTTGCAATGGAACCGCCGACTACGCTAGACGCTGACAGTATTCGAGATGAAAAGCTGAAAGTACTCAAAGCACTGCGCCCAATTAATTCATCGAACGTGGCAGAAAAGACAGTCAGAGGACAGTATGTCGCTGGTTTTGTGCGTGGCGGGGAAGTGCCTGGTTACCTAGAAGAACCTGATGCTAACGAAAAAAGTAAGACTGAAACTTTTGTTGCTATCAAAGCTGAAATTGATAATTGGCGCTGGGCGGGTGTTCCATTCTATTTAAGAACGGGTAAACGATTACCGAATAAGATCAGTGAAGTGGTGATTTATTTCAAGCGTCAACCACATAACTTGTTTGGGGAGAGCTTTACTACGCTGCCTCAAAACAAATTAGTGATTCGTTTGCAGCCAGATGAAGGCGTTGAAATAACGGTAATGAACAAAGTGCCTGGTTTGACTAGTTCACGTTCGATGGACTTGCAGAAGTCCAAACTTAACTTGAGCTTTTCAGAAGCATTTGAGGCTCAGCGAATTCCTGATGCGTACGAAAAACTGCTGTTGGAAGTCATGATTGGTAATCAAGCATTGTTTGTGCGCCGTGACGAGATAGAACAAGCCTGGACTTGGGTAGACTCGATTAAAGCCGCCTGGGGCAAAAGTAATGAACCTGCCGAAAGCTATCAAGCTGGCACATGGGGACCGGTGTCTTCAATTGCCCTGCTCGCCAAAGAAGGGCGTTCTTGGTATGAGAGTAAAATGAAGCGCGGCAAATAGGAGCTTGGCATGAGTTTAAAAATAACCACGTTTAGTTCAGCTAATGAATTGGCGACTGTCTTCAGTCAACGTATTTCAGATATATTAAAGCAAGCCATTAGTGAAAAAGGTAAAGCCAGTTTAGTGGTCAGTGGTGGCAGTACACCGTTGCCCTTGTTCAAAGCTTTATCTATTCGCTCTATTGATTGGTCAAAGGTAACAATAACGTTAGCTGATGAACGATGGATCGAATCAACTGATGCAGCAAGCAACGAAAAGCTGGTAAGACAAAATTTACTGCAAGACAAAGCTGCAGCAGCTAATTTTATTCCATTAAAAACAGCGCATAACAATGCCGAAGATGCAGTAGAGCAATTAACCGCTACGTTTATGAAAGTGGGCTTGCCATTTGATGCTGTTATTCTCGGTATGGGCGAAGATGGCCATACGGCTTCATTGTTCCCATGTTCGGCGCAAATTGAAGCAGGTCTTGATGTTAATCTGCCTGCGATGCTAATCGCAACACAACCGATAACGGCACCACATCAACGCATTTCATTTACGTTGCGCGCTCTAGTTAGCAGCGCCCACGTATTTCTGCACCTAACTGGCCAGAAAAAACGAGACGTACTGCAGCATGCGTTAGAACACTCAAACGACTTGGAAAAGCCGATTAAGGCTGTTTGCGATAAGACCACAGTTGAATTGATGTGGGCCCCTTAGGAGAAAAATATGAACCCAATTATTCAAGAAGTAACTCAACGCATTGTCGAGCGCAGCAAAGAATCACGCCAAGCATACTTAAACAAAATTGCCAAAGCGCGAAAGCAAGGCCCTATGAGAGGCGCATTGTCTTGCGGTAACCTAGCGCATGGTTTTGCAGCATGTAATACAGAAGATAAATCTAATTTACGCAGTATGGTAAAAGCCAATATAGCCATCATTTCATCGTACAATGATATGTTATCTGCGCATCAGCCCTACGAAACATTCCCTCAAGAAATCAAGCAAGCCATTAGAGAAGTTGGCAGCGTTGCACAATTTGCAGGCGGCGTGCCAGCTATGTGTGATGGCGTGACTCAAGGTAACGCTGGCATGGAATTAAGCTTGATGAGTCGCGATAATATTGCGATGGGTGCGGGCATTGCACTTTCTCATAATATGTTTGACGCCACTATTATGATGGGTATTTGTGACAAAATAGTCCCTGGATTATTATTAGGTGGTTTAAGTTTTGGACACTTACCTACAGTATTTGTGCCAGCAGGTCCAATGCCATCGGGTTTACCAAACAAAGAAAAAGCACGCATTCGTCAGGCTTATGCCGAGGGTAAGGCGGGGCGTGATGAATTGCTTGAAGCTGAGTCTCAATCATATCATTCTGCAGGTACTTGTACGTTTTATGGCACCGCAAACAGTAATCAGCTAGTGGTTGAGGTTATGGGCTTGCATTTACCCGGAGCTTCATTTGTTAATCCCGGCACACCACTGCGTGAGGCACTAACAAAAGCGGCTTCTGTGCAGGCAACTCGTATTACCGATTTAGGCGAAAGCTATATGCCTATTGGTTATATCGTTGATGCCAAATCAATGGTGAATGGCATTGTTGCATTGTTAGCAACCGGCGGTTCTACTAATCATACTATGCACTTAGTCGCTGTTGCACGCGCAGCTGGCCTGATTGTGAATTGGGACGACTTTTCTGATCTATCTAAAGCTACGCCTTTGTTAACACGAATTTATCCAAACGGTTCTGCCGACATAAATCATTTTACTGCCGCTGGTGGTACGGGTTTGTTGTTTAAGGAACTGCTAGGCGCTGGTTTATTGCACAATGATGTAAATACAATTTGTGGCAGAGGCTTAGAACAATATACAAAAGAACCTATTTTACGCGACGGTGAATTATTATGGGTTGATTGTCCCGAAGAATCCCTTGATAAAGCGGTGTTAACCACCGTCGCTGAACCATTTAAACCAGATGGTGGTTTGTCGGTATTAAAAGGCAATATCGGTCGTGCTGTT
>Ga0307978_1000113_pt1 | contig 74532 bp, 54 predicted proteins | sample OrgLakmetage1056_FD_203151 | JGI IMG/M metagenome (GOLD analysis project Ga0307978, IMG submission 203151) | Saline water microbial communities from Organic Lake, Antarctica - #1056 | ecosystem: Environmental > Aquatic > Non-marine Saline and Alkaline > Saline | place: Antarctica: Organic Lake... | reverse complement strand
TCCGGTATTTAGTTGGTTAGAATATCCCGCTTATCAGCGGGAGGGTCGCGTGGGGCAAACACTCTACCGGTTCTCTAACATGCTTGATACCTTCAAAAATAATGATCCGGTATTTAGTTGGTTAGAATATCCTGCTTATCAGCGGGAGGGTCGCGTGGGCAAACACTCTACCGGTTCTCTAACATGCTTGATACCTTCAAAAATAATGGTCCGGTAGTTCAGTTGGTTAGAATACATGCCTGTCACGCATGGGGTCGCGGGTTCGAGTCCCGTCCGGACCGCAAAAAGCCTCGAAGCAAAAGCTTCGGGGCTTTTGCATTTTGGGGGCAATTAGAGACCGACTAAAAGCCAAACAACAGGATCACCCCCCGACCTCATTGGCGATATCCACGGCCACGTTGACCGCCTGTCAACTATAACTAATCTAGAGCGTACAAGACTTCGTAAAAGGAGCCTCAGTGTACTCAGTCCCTTTCTTCGGGGATGGCTGATCAGCAGGAGTTTATCCAGGTTGATGATTTTTCCCAGCTCCGGGCTACCGTCTTTTGCTGGCTGCGATGTACATTTGATCTGGGGACAAAAGGGGGTATGAAGAATCTACTACTGCACATAGCCGTTTCTGGTCATTGTAAAAAAGACAAAAAAATGAAAATCAGGCTTTTTATTTTAATGCTTTTTATTTTCAAAGTGGGCTACTCTCAAAGTGAAAAACTTGAGGATTATGAAATTGCCAATATCAACAACGTCATAGAATTATTTAAAAAGCAGAATATTGATTCAATTTCTACAATAATTAGGTTTCCACTAAAAAGAGAATATCCAATACCGAGCATAAAAAATGAACTAGAATTTAAAACGAGATTCCATGAAGTTTTTGACAAAACCCTTATTGGAAAGATTGCTTATTCAAAAGCCAGACAATGGTCAGAAGTAGGATCGCGCGGAATCATGTTGGGCAATGGCATTGTATGGATAGATAGTTATGAAGGAAAAATAATTGATGTCAATTATCAGAGCAACTTTGAAAAGAGGCTAAAAAGTAACCTGATAGATAAGGAAAAAGAAAATTTGCACCTTTCTTTAAAATCATTTGAAAGCTCGAAATACAAAATTAGGACTGTAAATTATCTGATTAGAATTGACGAACTATCTAATCACAAGTACAGGTATGCCTCCTGGAAAATAAGCGAAAAAGAATCATCAAAACCAGATTTGATTTTGAAGAATGGAGAACTGGAGTACAAAGGTCGCGGAAAAAATCACGTTATTACTTTCGTCAACGGCAATTTCACGTACAAGGTTTACAGAAATACCATTGGTGCGGAAGATACAGCGGATATCAACCTTGAAGTCAAAAAAGACGGGGAAGTAATTTTAACTGAAGAGGGGACATTAATTACTGAATAATGAACAACGAACCGCGGAAAGGTCAGTAACCATTGAGGTTTCAGCGGGTAGCCAAGCGTTTGAGTGCGCTCAAACTTTCGTGTCGATGGACAGGAAACTGCTCTGCAATCCCGTTAACAATCGTTATGTCCAACTAAGAGGGCTAAACTCCGGTTTCCGTACCTCGGCGAATCAAAAAGTTGCAAGTTTTCGACTAGAAGACCAAAATCCCAACACGCTCTAAAAGTAAAAAAAAGAACCATGATAACTAAACACACTCTCCCGGCTCTACAATATGATAAATGGATTGACAGCCGGACTACAATTCATCTCCTACTTCAGATCATGGGTAAGGCTAAACTGAAATTGACCCCACGCAAGAATCATTGGTGGTATATGACCTTACACCCTTCCTCCAGGGGGATTAGTACTTACAGTATCCCATTACATGACGGATTAGGTACTTTGGACATGCATCTTGATATTAAGGAGCGAGCGGTTGTTTTACAGAGTAGTGACGGTATGGTGATAAAAGTTGACCTGGCCTCTTCCCCTTCAGTAGCCAGCTTCTATACCTCCTTTATGACTGCTTTGGAGAAGTTTGGCCTAAAGCCTGATTTCGTCAGAACACCACTCGATATGGCAGTCAAAGCGCCTTTTGATCAGATCACGAATTATCATCACTACGACTGGGATTCCATCGAAGAATTCTGGAAAGCAATGTGTTGGACCAGAGACGTATTCCAGGAGTTCAGCGGCCGATTTTATGGAAAGACTTGCCCTGTGCATATCTACTGGCATAGTCTCGATCTTACGGTTACCCGTTTCTCGGGAAAAAGACTTCCTGGTGATGGGAATAAAAACGGGCGACTTCTTGAAAGGGACACCTATTCCCATGAACAGATCAGTTTTGGCTTTTGGGCAGGTGATCCAAGAGTACCACAGCCTATGTATTACTCTTATACCTTTCCTGCTCCTGAGGGTCTGGACCAAGAGCCCTTGAGTCCAAAAGAAGCAGGCTGGACAGATTCTAACGGGAGCCCGATGGCCACATTAAGCTATCAAGTTGTCAGGGAGTCGCAAGACCCAAGAAGTTCGTTGCTTGAGTTCTTAGAAAGCAGCTATCAGGCAGGGGCAAAAAAAGCAGGCTGGGAAATTGAGAAGCTGACGGCTCCACCTTTGAGTGAAATCTGAATCTATCACTACCGGCGCTTCAAGCCCTATGACTTAGTTTATCTCTTCTTTTAGGGGCAAAACCGCTCTCCCTTGCCCGCATAATCAAAGGTTTAGCGTATTTTTGCCCCCAAATTTGAAAACCGACGTTTTTGGACCGCAACACAGAACGCTACCAACGCTGGCTTTACGGGCTCATCCTTTTACTGGTACTGCCCGCCCTGCTCATCAACCTGGGCGTGCTCACCCTTATCGACGATGAGGCGCTGCGGGCGTGGGTGGCTTTGGAAATGCAGCTGTCTGACAACTATATCGTCCCACAGCTGCACGGGGAGTTTTACTATAAAAAACCGCCGGTCTACAACTGGATGCTACTGGGCGTTTTTCAGCTGACAGGCAGTATGGACGAGTGGTCGATCCGTATCCCCACCGTTTTCTTCCTCTTGCTGTACTGCGGTACGATTTATTACTTTGTGCGCAAGCATTTCAGCCACGAGATGGCTTTTCTGAGCGCTCTGGCCTTCCTGACTTGCGGCCGTATCCTGCTCTACGATTCCTTCCTTGGGCTGATCGACATCAGTTATTCCTGGGTGACGTTCCTGTCATTCATGGTGTTTTATCACCTGGCAGTACGGGAACGGTGGCTGGCCGCTTTTGCGGGTTCCTACTTTCTGGCCGCAGTGGGCTTTCTGATGAAGGGGCTGCCCTCAGTTGTTTTTCAGGGGTTCACGCTCATTGCTTACCTGGTGTACCAAAAGCAGTTCCGCCGCCTGTTTCAGTGGCAGCATATCCTGGGCGGGCTGGTCTTTGTAGCGGTGGTGGGTAGTTACTACACCGCCTACGTACAGTACAACAGCCTGGAAGACCTGTCCGCTGTCCTCTTCAACGAGTCTGCCAAGCGCACTGCCGGGCGTTACCCGCTCTGGTTTACGCTCTTCCACCTGCTCACTTATCCCTTTGAGCTGCTGGTGTACCACTTTATGCCGTGGGGGCTGCTGGCACTGTACCTGCTCCGGCGGCGGTCCTGGACGCAGGTCTGGCAGCATCCGTTCATCGCCTTTGTTTTTCTGACTTTCCTGGTCAATGTCACCGTGTACTGGACAGCGCCCAAGGTGCACCCCCGGTACGTTTTCATGATCATTCCGTTGCTGTTCATCACCCTGCTATACCTGCACGAACAGCAGAAAAAAGACCGTCCCTGGCCCTATAGGGTGACGATGCAACTGTTGCTGTTTTGCTGCCTTATTCTACCCCCGGCAGCATTGGTGCCGCTATTTCTGGAGCGGTTACAGGGCACCCCCTGGCTTTGGGCCAAAAGCCTGAGCCTGTTTGTCTTGCTTTGCGCGCTGGCTTACGGGGCGTGGCGGTTCCGCGAAGCCCGGCTGCTTACCACTGCAGCGGTACTACTGGTTGTCCGCATCGCCTTCAACTGGTTTGCCCTACCCGACCGGGATGCCAACGATTTTGGCGATATCGTGCGAAAAGATGCCCTACGCGTAGCCGAAAAATATCAATCGGCCGACTTACGCGTTTACAGAGATACCGAGTGGCAACCGATGACCTCCTTTTACATGACCCGGAAAAGGGCACGCATCATTCCCATTGACCGGGAAACGCCCGACACCTCGGCTTATTATATCATTGACCCCAAGGCTTATCCCTTTGTACCGTATGAAAAACAGGACGAGCTCCTGATGCGGCACGGCCGGAAAGTCTACGATATTGTGAAATTCTAGTTTTATGTCAATAAAAATATCGGCCGTTGTCACGGTCTACAACGAAGAACTGAACATCAAACCGCTGGTGGAGCGTATCACCGCTGCACTTGATGGGATGGAGTATGAGATTGTCTACGTAGACGACGGTTCTACCGATAACACCCTGCGCGAGTTGTATAGCATCGACCACCCGCGCCTGAATGTGGTGGAATTCCGGAAAAATTACGGTCAAAGCGCAGCCCTGATGGCCGGCATAGAAGCCGCCGAGGGCGAATACATCGCCACTATGGACGGTGACCTGCAGAATGACCCTTCTGATATCCCAGCGATGCTCAAGCTGGCGGAAGAAGGCGACTACGACATGGTGGCCGGTCAGCGGGCAAAGCGCAAGGACGGCTGGGTGCTCCGGAAAATCCCGAGCCTGATCGCCAACTTTATCATCCGGAATTCCTCAGGTGTGCACCTGAAAGACTACGGCTGTGCCCTGCGGGTATTCCGATCAGAAATTGCCAAGGATATGGGCATCTACGGGGAGCTGCACCGCTTCATTCCCGTGCTGGCCCACCAGGAGGGCGCCCGCATTGTTCAAATACCGGTCAAGCACCACGCCCGGGAGTTTGGGGAGTCCAAATATGGGCTGGGCAGAACCTTCAAAGTGATCAGCGACCTGCTGCTGATGCTCTTTCTCAAGCAGTACATGCAGCGCCCGATGCACCTCTTTGGCAATACAGGCGTACTGCTCCTGCTCGTCGGCCTGCTGATAAATGGCTATCTTGGCGTACTGAAAATACTGGGGCAGGATATCTGGGGTAAGCCCCTGCTCATTCTTGGTCTGATGCTGGTACTGGGCGGCATACAGCTCATTACCATCGGAATCGTAGTGGAGATCCAAATGCGGACTTACTACGAATCCCAGCAAAAGCGACCTTACAAAATCCGCCGCGTTACCAAAGGGGGCACGGAACAAAAAACAACAATTAATGCCACAACCTGAATTCGATATAGGAGAACTGGTGTTGTACAAAAACAACCAACTCATTGCCTTTAATAAGCCCGCCGGACTGCCCGTTGCGACTGATAAAACGGGCGACAAAGCCATGGATCAACTAGGCGAAATTTATTGTAAATCCAAGCTGGGGCTGGTCCATCGGCTCGACCGTCCGGCGAGCGGAGCGGTCTTGTTTGCCCGTAGTGAAAATGCCCTGGCTAACCTCAATGAGCAGTTTCGGGAACGGCAAGTGGAGAAAGTCTACCTCGTGGCGGTGGCGGAAAAGCCTGCTGAAGAATCAGGGACACTCGTTCACTACCTCAAACGGGATGGCCGGCAAAATAAAGCCATCGTGATGGAAGCCATGGGCAAGGATGTCAAAGAAGCAGAATTGTCCTACCGTTATCTGCAAAGCAGCGAACGCTACCATCTACTGGAAGTACGCCTGCATACCGGCCGGCACCATCAAATCAGGGCACAATTGGCCCATATTGGCTGCCCCGTTAAAGGGGATGTAAAATATGGCTTCCGGCGGAGCAACCCCGACCGGTCTATTCATTTACATGCCTGGAAGTTGTCGTTTAACCATCCGGTTTCCGGGCAAAGAGAAACGATTACCGCGCCGCTGCCACAACACGACCCCGTCTGGGCGGCCTTCAATCTAACCGACTGATATGGAACTGCTACTTGAACATTTCCCCAAGCTGACCGAACAGCAAATCGCTCAGTTTGAACAGCTCGGCCCTTTGTACCGGGAGTGGAACGACAAAATCAACGTCATCTCCAGAAAGGACATCGAGCAACTCTACCCGCACCATATTCTGCACGCGCTGGCCATCCCGAAAGTGGTGAAGTTCCGGAGCGGAGCGAAAGTTTTGGACCTGGGTACCGGCGGTGGGCTTCCGGGCATTCCCCTTGCTATCCTTTACCCCAATGTGCAGTTTACGCTTATTGATGGAACGCGTAAGAAAATCAAGGTGGTACAAGAAATTATTGACACCATCGGGTTGGAAAACGCACAGGCGAAGCATATCCGTGCCGAAGAGCTAAAAGACCGGTTTGACTTTGTAGTCTGCCGTGCAGTGGCCAGCCTGGAGAAGCTTGTACCCTGGACACAGCGGCTGCTCAGGCGCGAAGAACGCCATGCGCTGCCCAATGGATTACTGACCCTTAAAGGCGGGGATCTCAAAAACGAGGTTAAAGCACTGGGCAAAGGGCCCTATGTCGAGCTATTCCCGATCACGGATTTTTTTGAGATGGACTACTACATTGAAAAATATGTGGTGTATGTGCAGGGGTAATTATTTTCCCAGCCCGTCACATTTTCTTACCTTTGTTTATCCACTTTTAACCACTTAACAACGCCACCATATGTCACTTGAAGTAGAAGGAAAGCTACATAAAAAATACGAAACGGAGCAAAAGACCGATAGCTTCCAGGCCCGGGAGTTTGTCATTGAGACGGAAGGCAACTATCCGCAGTTTGTGAAGTTCCAGCTGGTACAAGACCGGTGTACCCTGCTCGACCCCTTTGAGGAGGGGCAGATGATCAAGGTGCACTTCGACTTGCGCGGCCGGGAATGGAATGGTAAGTACTTTACCAACCTGAATGCCTGGCGTCTGGAACAGGGTGGTGCTAACACCGCTCCAACCGCTCCTCCGGAAGCAGCCTCTGGCTTCCCGGACTCAGAGTTCCCCTCTACCAATGATGAGCCGACGAGTCAGGCAGACGATGATCTGCCTTTTTAAGCGTGTTGGGACTTTAGTAATCAGTCTGCAAACGACATTTTTTTGCTTATACTTCGTTACGTAAATCCTTCCCGCAATTCTGCGGGACAGGCTATTTAGCTATGGCTAAACTCCGGTTTCCGCGCCTAGCCTAACCAAAAAAATGTTAGTTTTCGATCAGAAGACCAAAATCCCAACACGCTTAATAGCGTATTGTATTAGCAGCTCTAAACGGAACAGGCCCCGGTTTTGTATAAACCGGAGCCTGTTTTCCACCTTTCATATGCGCCTACCGCAGCAACACCAATTCTCCACGGCGAGTCATGTTCACCTCTTCCTGAAGGCAATTCAGCACCTTTGCCTGAATAGACCAGGCAAATACGCCACTATTCCGCACAGAACCGTTCATAATACCATCCCATCCCCGCGAGAGGTCTTTACTTTCAAATACCTGCCCTCCCCAACGGTCGAAGATCTGGAGGCGGTACTCTAAAACCTCGGAAACCTCATCGCTGGTAAAGGCACGGAATGTATCATTATTGCTGTCGCCGTTTGGAGAGAATACATTGGGTACATACATCCAGCTTTGACCGTCCACGAGCGGCGGTGTCAACAGGATGCTTTCGGTGAAGGTCTCGCAACCATTACCCACCTCCAAATCGTAGGTGCCGGGTGTGCCAATGATACGATCCAGTTCCTGTGCGCCGTCCGACCACACAAACGACAGATCAGGGGTTTCCCCGGAGGTGATGTCAACGGTAACGATGGACTCCGGATTTTCGCAACTTAAAGTATCCCAGCGCACGGTCACTTCCAGCGCTTCCAATTCTTCCACACTGGTCGTCAGTGTGGTTTCACACCCACTGCCATCGGTAATCGTCACGGAGTAATTACCTGCTGTCAGCCCCCCGAAGTCGGGCGAGGACTGCGGGCTGCCCTGCCCGATGGTGAAGCTATAGGGTGGGTTGGGGGCGTTGGTTGTGTTGACCGATAGCGTACCTGTATCCTCGTTGGGGCAGGTCGCATCGGTTGCTATACCAGCAATCACTTCGGGCGATAGCGCTACGCTTAAATGAACGATGGAATCACACCCAGCTTCGCTGATCAGCATGACCGTTCCGGACTCGCCAGGCAGCAGCTCCTCACCGTGGAAGGAATAGGTCTCCCCTTCGCAGATTTGTACCGTTTGATCAGTCGTGACGGGCTCGAGCACTGCGACCTGGATCTGCAGTACCGAATCACAGCCTGCTTCGCTGCTAAGAACGATTTCGTTCAGGCCTTCATTTAGCGTTATGCCATCGTGCTCCAGGGTTTCGCCCTCGCAGAAAGAGCGCTCAAAGGCATTGGTAAACACCTGTAGTTCTTCCACCAGCACATTGACTGTAGAGTCACAGCCATCGGTATTGGTAAAGTGGAATACTTCCTGACCCCCGGCGGCTATTTCCATCCCATCGTAAGTTATGCTGCTGCCTTCGCAGGCAGAAAAGGTGAGTGTGGTGTCGCTTTCGGTCGGGCAGTTGATACGAATAAGCCAATCCGTCACTACGACCTGACCGCAGCCCACAAGGCTGGTGTCCTCGCTCACCCAAACCGCTTCGAGGAAGCCTTCCAGGTTAGCCGTATCCACCACAAGGGTGTAGTCTTCATTGGAAGCCTGATCGATGAAGCCATAACCACCATCTTGAGTGGACGTGCTTTGATCCAGGGTGCTGCCATTTTGCTGCAGCAAGATATCGATGCCACTCATGAGCGTATCGGGAGCGTCGATAATGCCATTGTCATTCACATCAAAGTAGACCTCCCCGGCAAAGCTGCCGTAACCATCGAATAATTCAAGGCTGAGTGGGTCAGATTGCAGCACGCAGCCATTTGTGCCCACCATTTCCAGATAGTAGTCGCCGGCATCTTCAACGATCAGCTCCGGCATCGTGCCACCGGGCGGAGCCACCGGACTGCCGTTAAAATACCATTGGTAGCTCGCCACGTTGGGGATATCGGGCAGGCAGATGGTGTCCGGTCGGCATCGGGTGTAGCAGCCATTGGGCACACGGGCAATATCGGGGCCAGGTAGCAACTCAAAAGCTTCGCTTTCCTGAGAGCAGCCTTCGGTATTGGTGGCGGTCACGGTATACTCGCCGCCTTCCGACACCTCAATAGCGGTCCCCGTCTCGCCTGTACTCCAAACGTAAGTCAGCCCAGGCACTGTATCGTCTACAGATAAAGTCGCCATCGTCCCCTCGCAAATGGGCGCAGGCTGATCGGCCAGAATTACCGGCACAGCAGGTAATGGGTGCACGACGACTTCCAGCACCGCGACGGCCGAGCAGCCCGTAGCACCATCCGTAGCAGTCACCTCGAAGGTATAATTGCCAGCATCGAGTAGGTTGTTCTTGTCTTCGGAGAACTCAATTGCCGGGCCGCTCTGACCGGTGCTCCAGGTGTAGGTATAACCGGGGTACAACTCGCCATTCGGCACTTCCAGGAAGACATTCTCCCCCTGACAGGTGCTGTAGCTTTCGTAGGAATAGGCAGTAGCCTGCCCATACGCATCGTAGTCCGTTGCGCGGATGTCCACCAGCGGCGCAGGGGTGATGCCGACATTCGCGGCGGCCGGCTCGTAGGTGCAGCCATTGGCATCCGTGACGGTGAGTTCGTAGATCCCTTCTTCCGTTAGGACCACCGCTTCGGTAATTTCTCCGGTACTCCATTGCCAGCTGATGCCGCCACCAGGCGATTCAGCATTGATGTCCACACCCTCGCAAACCGGTGGTATGGGGTCCAGGGTGATATCACCATTCAGGTTATTTGAGTTGATGATGACATTTTGAGAAAAGGACTGTGTGCACCCCTCAATATTGGTAGCCGAGAGCGTTACCGCATAGGTGCCGGGCAGTTCATAACGGTGGTAAGCCTGACGGCGCTGAGAGCTATTGGCGGCTCCACTGCCCGGATCGCCAAAATCCCATTCGTAAAGGGCAAAACCTCCTGCCGGGACTTCAAAAGCGGTGGGGCTGCTGGCACAGGTGGCCTCCGGCAGGCTAAAGGCAACCGGCGGAGGCGCCACCACTGATACTGTCTTTGTGGTACTACTCGTGCACCCGCTGATGGTTGTGATGCTCAGCGTCACCGGGTAATCGCCAACCGTGCTGTACACATGCGTGGGATTGGCTTGCGTTGACGTATTGTCAGCCCCGCTGCCCGGATCGCCGAAGTCCCACGACCAGCTGACGATGCCTGAGGAAGGCAGAAAAGTGGATAGGTCTTCAAACGCCGTCGGGCTGTTGGCGCAAGCAGGTGCCAAATGAAAATCGGCCAGGGCCACGATAGAGTCTACCGCCCGGAAAAGGCACTGAACGTTGCCCGGTCCGTCCAGTGCAGGGAACGTGCCTAGCCGGACCACCCGGTAGTAGCCCACCTCCTCGTGCTCAATGGTAGGATTGACAGCCGTAGAGGTGGCAGTCTGTACCCCATCCCGGAAGAAAAACGACCACACTCCGGTGCCAGGCAGCATATCCTCTGACAAATCGGTATACGTTTTAGCCTCGCACTCCGGTCCATCTGTGATGTCTACGCCCATGACAACGCCACTGCAACTGGGCCCCGGAGGATTGCCCGGACTATCACCACCACAGCCTTCTCTCACCTCAAAAGGCGCACTGAGAAAGGTGCAGCCATTTTGATCGGTAATGCCAACGGTGTAAACGCCAAATGCGGTAGCGGTGTACTCCGGCACATCGGTTCCGACTGGCATCCCATCCTGATACCACTGATAGGAAAAGCCGGCTGTAGAGGCCTGAGCGACCAGCTTGGTAGAAGGCGGCAGGTTACAAAAGACCCAGGGGTCGGGGGTGGAAATGCTTACTTCCGAGCTCGGATAGGGCTCAATACGGAAGGTCGTGGTACCTGCGCAACCAAATTCGTCTACCACGACCAGCCCATAACTGCCCGGCGGCAATTGAGGTTCCATGCCGGTAGCTACCTGAACATCGTCTGCGTTGTACCAAGTGTAGGAGGTAAAGCCTGGTGCAGCGGTGACCGTGGCTTCTTCATTGGGGCAGAAAAAGTCGGGAGCAGTGAGGGTCGGTTGCGGCAGGGTATGTACTTCCACATCAAATACAGCCGATTCCGTACAAACGGCGACCTGCACTTGTACATTGCCTACTTCGTGCCACACGATATCCACTGTGCTTTCATCCGGCTCAGAGACGATCGTACCAGCCGTTGCGGGAAGGATCGTCCACTCATAGTCCAGGTGCTCCGCGTCTGTCGCCGTAAAGGTACTGATGCCATCAAAGCAGGCATCCGGATCGCCACTGATCCCCAGGTCTTGAAAAGCTTCGGCAGACAAGCTGACCGGAGCGGAGGCGCATTGCGGTCCAACCGTATTGATCTGTACAACGCTTAGCTCGTAAGGTGGCGCTGCGCCCCAGGTTACATTGATCGTTTCGCCCATACGCATGATAAGTGTACCTCCATTGTTGACCACCCACTCCAGAGCGACATCATTGCCCACTAGTTCGGCGCTGTAGGTCGTTGTCGAACCCGGGCAAACAACGGTATTTCCCGCAATGGCATCCACCGGGTCGGGCGGGGACAAAACCTGCACCCGGCGGGTGGCTTCGGGGGTACAGGCCGTATTGGGGGCAACCGGCTCTGCAGTGAGGACGTAGAAACCAGGCGCTACGTTCATCGGGATCTCCACAGAAGCTGCACTGCCCGTAGATTGCCAGACGGCAGCACCTGTCGCATCGGTTAACCGCCAAACAGCAGTAACCCCATTACCCGTATTGGTCTGTACCGCATCATAGGTTGCAGGAGTATTAGGGCACACCTCTATTGGTCCGCTCAGGTAAAAGTCTGGCTGAATCTCAACCTCCATTTCGGCACTCCCGCCACAACCCAGGTAGCAGTTATCAAAGGTGACGCTCACATTTTGGGTAGGGGCAGGGAAGGTATTCAGCCATTCCACCTCAATCTCGTGCGTGCCCTGCCCGGAAACGATGCTACCAAAGTTGGTCACGTCCCACACAAAGCTCACGCCTTCGTAAGGGGGGATACTGTAAACGGCGCGGCTGCCCGGGCAGACCAATGCCGGGCCTTCCACTGCTGTCTGATCGGAAATTATCGGTACAACCAGGGTTGCCGGTACCGGACAAGCCGTAGTGGGGCAATCTGCTGTCAACAACTCTACCGTTCCTTCCGGGCCCGTTTCCCAGAATACACTAATAAAATCATCAGTGGGACTACCACCGTCCACCACGACTGCGTTTTCGCTTACGGCCCAAAGAAAGGAGCCACAATCGCTTTGTGCGGTATAGGTACTCAGCATACCCTCACAGACGGTCCCTACACAATCGACAATAGGTGTCTGCGTTTCCTCCACCGCCACAGTCAGAAGCGTAGTGTCGCTGCAGGCACAGAAACGAGAGGCAATCAGCATGAGCTCGTAGGTACCAGGCTCCGGGTAAGTGTAGCTTACTTCGGCTCCGGTGGCGGTGACGCCGTTGCCAAAATCCCAGTGAAGGGTATCATTCTCTTCGCCGGTATATTCCAAGAATAAAGGCTGCCCCTGGCACAGGGTGACTACACCTCCTTCCGCCTCTGGCACACTACTTACTGCGCTTTCCGGTGGGGATACGACATTTACGCAAGTGTAGCCCTGTGCCTCACAGAAAAAGGGCGGCTCATTAACCAGGCCGTTCTGGTAGATTGAATAAACGCCCGGCTGCTGCCAGGTGATATCAATACTATTTTCCTCAATGACAGCGTAGTCTACCGGCTGCCCGGAGGTTTCACTAAATACCGACCATTCCGTGCCCAGGCTGTCGAAGCCAGCAATACTGGAGCTGTACCGAATTGTACTTCCCACACAAGCCTGTTGGCAGACCACATAGCTGCTGTCCACCAGAATAGGTTCCTGGGAAGACGGGCAATCAGGTGTAGCCTGAATGGTTGGAAAGGGATCGAATACCAGGTCCAGGCATAGTGTGCTATCAATGGAATTGCCATTAGGATCAGTGATAGTTATGCTATAGCAGCCAGGCTGGCAAATCGTAGAGTTATTTGTAGTTTCTCCAGTATTCCACTGGTAGCTGAATGGAGGTTGCAGCCCCTCTGCCTCCGCATAGATAATATAGCAATCTAATCCGCAGGAGGACGGGCTGGGCTCGAAGAAAATGGATTGAGCGCAAAGGGCAAGCGGTGCCAGCATAAAGGCAGCCGCAAGCAGTCGATGAATAGTACTTTTCTTTTTCATAAATAGGTGACGTTTTAGGGACGCGCGTTTAATAAGTGTCGTGTTTGGCTAGGGTAGTGATTTTTTCTTTAACTAAGGCGAGGATTCCCGCCCTTAGTGGGGCTAAGGGCGGCGGTTCCTCAACGCCGGATAAAGGAAAAAGCACTCCTAGAAAGCCGACAGTTATTGATCGCGCTTCGCTTAAGTGGCAAAAACGAGCACCTGACCATTAGAGCGTCAGCTTCAGTGAGGGGCTACGTTATATATCCTCACGAGTAAAAATAGGAGAACGTTTGGTCACGGCCTGGCTTTTTTTCTGAGTAAGCCGTTTTTAAGGGTGAGTCGTGCTTCTGAATTAGTCAGCCGGTGTATTCCATCGATAATGGGCGGTCACAGAATGATGGTCGGAGAGGCGCTCCGGACGGATATCATGACCGACTGTTTCCAGTGCAGGGCTATACAACTGATAATCGATTCGCAGCGCTGGTATTTTACCCCTGTAAGTAGTACCCCGCCCGGTTCCTGCTTCCCGGAAGGCATCCTTTAGCCCATCAGAGAGCCGGCGGTAAGAATAAGACTGTGGCGTAGCATTGAAGTCGCCGCAGACAATGACCGGATGCGGGCTGCGCTGAATCTCTGCCACAACGACTTGAGTTTGCTCTGCCCGGCGCTGTTCTGCCCGTTTGAAGCGCCCCGCCATACCCCGGATTTTATTCCAGGTCTTTTTTTCTTTCAGGTTGCCCTCTTCAGCAACCTCATTAGCCATGCCTGAAACCCCATTAGACTGCAGGTGGAGATTGAATACCCGCACTATCTGCCCTTCTACTTCAATATCTGCCCACTGAAATCCATTAAAATGCTTAACGAAGTAGTGGGTATGTGTTTGTTTAATAGGGTAACGGCTGAAAATGGCCAGTGCCCCGTTTGGTATAGCATGGGCATAACGGAAGCCGGCTTTGTTTTTGAAATAATCAATAAAGTAATTCTTGGGGTAGTAGGTCGGGAATTCCTGAAAGCATAAAACATCAATATCTTCAGTGGGAAAGTAATCGGGTATTTCTTTGGCGGTGTAGCGTTTGGAACTGCCCGCTTTACGAAAGCCATATACATTGAAGGTTTTCACACTCAGCGCAGCTTGTGCTGTATGTCCAGGCAGGTTTAGTCCGATAAAGCTGGTGACGTGCGACCATCCTAATAAAAGGCAAAATACAGAAATCAGCGCCTGATACTTTCGTTGTACTGCCCAGAATACGATAAACAATACGTTAGCCAGTAACAACCACGGGAAAGGAAGGGCAAAAAAAGAAAGTGGCCAAAATACGTTTGGGCTCACCCATGCTGCTGAATAGCAAGCCAGAGTAAACAAAACCAGCAGAATATTTAACCATCGTAGCAGCTTCAACATGAGTATTTAAAAGTGTTGGAGGTGCACCTTATTGTGCAGTGAAGCTGTTCTAGTGTTTACTCGCGTTAAATAAGAACTCTTTTTCTTCTTTGGTCAGGCTCTCGTAGCCGGAGTCTTTTATTTTGTCTAAAATAGCATCCAGCTTTTCCTGATAGGCACTGCTATTGCGATTGTTGGTATCAGAAGCGGCTTGTCCACGGCTGGTGGTGCTTCGTTTACGGCTCGGGTTACGGTAGACCACTTTTGGGCCCCGGCTGCTACGCTTGCCGGAAATGACCCGGGTGTATACGTCCCGGATTTTATCCAGTATATTATTAACAGGCTCCGAAAAGTCATTACCATTGCGAAGCTGGGCCACAAACAGCCAGCCAAAGAAGGCTCCGCCAAGGTGGGCAAAGTGCCCGCCGGTATTCCCACCACTCGGAATGAGGATAAGGTCCAGAAAGACCAGCACCGCTACTATATACTTCAGCTTGACATCCCCAAGCAGTAGTAGCCGCATGATGTAATCCGGAGATATCGTACCCGCGGCCACGACGATGGCCATGACGCCGGCGGATGCGCCGAGGGCAAAACGCCCCCCCATGCCATAGGGAAGCAAATTCGCAGAAATAAAGAAAACGACTGCCCCGGTCAGTCCGCCTAAAAGATAAAGCGGCAGAATTCGCTGATCGCCAATGAAGTCACCAACAATACGCCCAAACCAGTACAGGAAGAGCATATTCCATAGCAGGTGCCAAAAGCCCTCATGGAGGAACATACTGGTAACCATACCCCAGGGGTGGGTCAGGAAAAACTTCCAGTCGGAAGACATACAAAAGAAGTGAAGAATAGTATTGTACAACTCCGGTACCGCCCCTCCGTTCCCAAGGAACAAAAACAGGCGGACCAGATTGATGATGACAAATACCGCAACATTTATGATAATCAGCTGGGTAATCATATTCCCCTGGCTGAGTTCTCGCTTAGCATCGTCCCAGATTGACTGTAGCATGCATTATCGGTTCTAAATAATTATCAATATATGGAAGCTTTGGTACTGCCCGGGGCTTCACAAGGTACTAGCTTCTACCCATTTTATCCAGTCTTCAGGGCCAATGCCCTTCAGGCTTAGACAAAAGGTTAAAGCCTTGATCCAAATTTCCGCCAATACAGTATAAGCAGAAAGCCAAATAAAGCGCCTCCAAGGTGCGCATAATGCGCAACACCGGTATTAAAATTGCCCAGTCCCATGAATAGTTCAGCTCCGGCATAAATGAGCACGAAGTACTTCGCCTTGAGTGGAATGGGTGGAAACAACAGCATTATCCGGTTCTCCGGAAACAGCATACCGTAACCTACCAGTAGGCCAAAAACTGCACCTGATGCTCCGAGGGAAGGAACATTAGCCGCAAAAATAGATTCCCCAAACCAATGAATTTCTATGCCGCGCACCAAGGTATGAAGCAGCACAGAACCAAACCCGGTCACCAGGTAAAACAATAGAAACCGCTTGGCGCCCCAGGTCGCTTCAAGTGGCGGGCCAAACATAAAGACGGCAAACATATTAAAGAACAAGTGACCGATATCTGCATGCATAAACATGTGCGAGATAATCTGAAATGGCCGAAAGTATTCCGAAGTCGGGAAAAACATCGCCAGCCGGTACCGCCCCCACATAGAGAAATCGGTTGACCGCTCATTGATCAAGTCTATGGTAATACCATATGATGGGTCGCCGAGCAACATGGTACCCAGGTACATCAGTATATTTATAATGAGCAGGTGCTTGACGACGTCCGTTACTCTGAACATAGGCTTTGAAGTAGGTATAATTTATGCCACTTGGCAACATATCAACGCATTATTACTCAAATCGTTTGGCAAGCTCTTCCAATTCCATCGTAATAAAGCATCGCTTCCCGGACGGGCTAAGGTAGGGGACCTGACATCCAAACAACTGGTCAACAAGCGTTTGCATTTCCTTAGCGTCCAATACTTTACCCTTTTTAATAGCAGCACTTCGAGCCATCGCTCTGGCAATATTTTCGTGGGTTCCCAGATTGAGCTCCTGATTGCTCTTGTACTGTTCGAGCAAGGACTCCATAATTTGTTGCTCATCCTGTTTGCCCGTGAGCTCAGCGGGCACCCCGTTAATCACGAAGGTATTAGCGCCAAATTCCTGTATATCGAAGCCAAGTTGATTGATAGGCTCCAAAAGATCTTTTAGCAACTCTGCATCTGCCGGAGGAAGGGACAAGGTTCGTGGAAATAGCTGCTTTTGCGTCGTGCGTTGCTGCTGGGTCAGCACATTCAGGTACTGTTCGTACAATATGCGTTCATGTGCCGCCTGCTGGTCCAACAGCATCATGCCCGATTTAATCTGCGTAATAATGTAGCTGTTGTGCAGCTGGGTAGGTATTTTCTTTTTCTGCGGTTGCTGCCCTGGCATATCCGCTTGTTCTTCCTGCCAGTCGCTTTCCAGCGTCAGAGATTCTTCACTTTCGTTGGTACCTGCTTCTGCTTCGGTGGTTTCGTCTTCGCCATCAAACTTATCGAGCCCTTCGTAGATATCCTGCCAGTGCTTAAGGTTATTGGCCTGCCGGTTAACTTCTGACGGAGCATCACTCGTACCTGGAGCCTGTGCCGCTCCGCCGGATATATTGCCTGAAGGCTCCTGTCGTGCCTTTGGCCTCACGGGAGCAGACTGAGAAAAGGTAGGGTCCTGATCGAAGTCGAGGCTGGGCATTACATTGTATTGGCCCAAAGCATGCCGCACCGATACCCGGAGATAGTTGTACACCAGGCGCTCATCCTCAAATTTGATTTCCTGCTTGGTCGGGTGAACATTGATATCAATACGTTTAGGGTCAATATCAATAAAGATAACGTACAGGGGATAAGAGCCATTCGGTAGTAAGTCCTCATAAGCCGAGACGACCGCGTGGTTGAGGTAATGGCTCTTGATGTACCGGTTATTGACGAAGAAGAACTGCTCGCCCCGGGTTTTCTTGGCGAACTCCGGCTTGCCTACATAACCATTCAGTCGCAAGACCTCTGTTTCTTCCGACACCGGGACCAGTTTCTTGTTGGCGTTGCTACCAAACACGCCGATTAGTCGCTGTCGGAGCTTACCAGCGGGCAAATGGAAAATTTCGTTGGTATTGTGATAAAGGGAGAAGAAAATATCAGCATTCGCAATAGCGATACGCTGGAATTCATCATTGATGTGCCGCATCTCTACCGGGTTCGACTTGAGGAAGTTGCGGCGGGCGGGCACGTTGTAGAAAAGGTTCTTGATGGAGATCGTAGTACCTTGCGGGCACTGGCACGGCTCTTGGGTTTTCACTTCCGAACCTTCAATGACCAACCGGGAGCCCAACTCGTCTGAGTGGCGGCGGGTTTTTATTTCTACTTGCGCGATGGCAGCAATCGAAGCCAGTGCCTCGCCCCGAAACCCCATCGTCCGGATAGCAAATAGATCCTGCGCAGAACGGATTTTGGAGGTCGCGTGCCGTTCGAAGGCCATCCGGCCATCCGTTTCAGACATGCCACAGCCATTGTCAATAACCTGGATAAGAGCTTTTCCCGCGTCTTTAATAACCAGCTTAACCTCGGTCGCGCCCGCATCAATTGCATTTTCCATCAGTTCCTTGACTGCGGAAGCAGGCCTTTGTATTACTTCTCCGGCCGCAATTTGGTTCGCGATGGCATCGGGCAAGAGCTGAATTAGATCAGCCATATAGGGAACTCCTGTTTTTTAGAGCATGTTTGGAGCGGGTTCGTCATGAAGATCAGGGAGTTGTGGTTCTGGCTAAGTCTTTTTTTGGCGCATTTGGCGGAGCCTGCCCCGCGAAATTGCGGGGTCAAATAAGTCAAAAAAGACGACGCCAGAGCCTGCCCTGCATTTCTGCGGGGTTCATAAATCCTTGATTTGCAATCGGAGCGAGCTCCAAATATGCTCTTAGTCATCAATCAACTAGTGCTTTTTTAAAACTGGATAGCGGAGTAAAGTGTAAGCAGATTACGCCTTGCTTCGCATTTAAAGCGCACTAGCTATTCTCCAATAGTTGCTGCTATTTCCGGCAAATATACACTGATAAACAGGTAAGAAAAAACCAGGAGCAAGGCAATTACGCCCAGTAAAATAAAATTTGAGCGCTGCACCTGCCGTTGACGAAAACGCGTATCTTCTGCCTTTTGGTAGCCACGTTTAAAGCCGCCGGCAAGCCTTGCTTTTACACCTTCGGCATCTCCGGTCTTTACTTCTTCTACCTGCTTCAAACGCTCTTCCAGGTCTTCCTTTTCAGGATTCCAGAAGCGCGGCTTATACTGGTACTGCTGGTGCTTCGGTAGTTTTGAGAATTTGATAAACGCCATAATTCTAAGTATTCGGTAAAAGTCAGTCTGAATTCAGGTCAACTGGCTTCTGGTAAAATACAATATTGTTACTAACAAACCTATCCCGGAAATGGTTATCTGTTTATGGATGCGGAATGCCTTACTTTTGGTGTACCAAAAGTAAGCTCATCGTTAAAATACCAGTATTCGCCTAAAAGAAATGGTCGCATGTCCTGTTGTGTAGTTATTTTACCCTGATTGATTGAACAAACCCATCTGTATGAAAGCTCTTTTAACTCCCTTTTTCCTGGTCTGCTCTGTTGTCTTTTTGTCCGCGCAAACCGGAGGCATCTCTGGTAAAGTGACCCGCTCTGATGGTGCCCCCCTGTCTTTTGCCAGCATCTTTGTGCAGGAAACAGGTACCGGGACGACCACTAACGAAGAGGGGCAATACGAGATCCGGCTACCCAAGGGTAATTACCAACTGGTATTTCAGTTTTTGGGGTACAAAACAGTGACCAAGCCTATTGCAGTGGGCAGCCGCATTGGGCTCCTCAATGTGGCCATGCAGGAACAGCCCCTGCAACTTGAAGCAGTCGATGTCCTGGAGGGGGCTGAAAACCCGGCTTACACCATCATGCGGCGGGCGATTGCCAAGGCGAGCTACCACCGGCAGCAGCTAGATGCCTACTCCGCTGAAGTCTACATCAAGGGCAGTGGGCGGCTGAAGAAAATTCCCCGCTTGCTGCGCAAAACGATAGAGAAGGAAGGCGTAGATACGTCCACTACCTTTACCTCAGAGTCGGTCAGCATCGTGGAATACGAGCGGCCTTCCACCTTCCGGGAACGCGTCATTTCTGTTTACAGTAATGGAGACGACCGCTCTACTTCGCCGACCAATTACATCAACGGTAGCTTTTACGAGCCTGAGATTTCGGGTGCCATTTCGCCCCTTTCACCCCGTGCTTTTGCTTACTACCGGTTTGAGTTGGAAGGCTTTTTTCTGGACCGTGGCTATGGTATCAACAAAATCAAGGTAACACCCCGTAGTGCCGGAGACGGTGTTTTTGAGGGGTACCTTTTCATTGTAGAAGACTGGTGGAGTATCTACAGCCTGGACCTCCGTACCTTACAGCAAGGTATTACGTTCCAGATTGAGCAAATCTATGCTCCTGTACAAAGCAAAGCCTGGCTGCCCGTCAGCCATAAGTTTAACGTTGAAGGTAAGATCTTTGGTTTCGGCTTCGAGTACCGCTACCTGGCTACCGTTAGCAACTATGATATTACAATGAATCCAGACCTGGACGGCGACTTCACCGTTATTGACGAAAAGCTCAATAAGGAACTGGCCCAACAGCTGGAACAAGGGCGAAAAAAAGAAGCTAATGCCAATGCTGAAGAACGACTTGCCAGTGGGGAGGAGCTTACCCGTAAAGAGCTCCGGAAGCTCATGCGTGATTACGAGCGTCAGGAACAAAAAGAACAGGAAGAGCCGGAGGTGGTCGAAAACCGGGAGTATAATATTGATTCTACAGCTTACGAAAAAGACTCTATGTATTGGGCCACTATCCGGCCTGTACCTTTGACAGAAATTGAGACGCGCAGCTATGAAAAGCTCGATAGCCTGGCCAAAGCCGAAAAAGCCGAGGAAGAAGCCGACTCCATGGCCTCCATAAGCAATAGCGGTAATTTTGGGTTTCTGGGTGACCTCTTTCTGGGGAGCTCCTACAAAATAGGGGAGCATCAGACCTTATCGCATACAGCACTATGGCCACGAGCTTATTTCAATCCGGTAGAAGGCTTTAGCCTGCACAGCGATCTGGGCTATGCTTACAAAAAAGACGACCGGCGCTTTTCTGCCATTGTTACACCCCGCTATGCCTTTGCCCGTCAAAAACTAACCGGGAAGGCGGCAATCGGCTATTCCTATAAAGACCACTACACAGGTGTCGAAGGCGGACGTTATATCCACCGCTACAACGGAGACCGCCCCATCGGCTTCTTTTTCAATACGTATGTAAACTTGTTTACCGACCGTAACTTCATCCGCCTTTATGAAAAGGACTACCTGCGCCTTTCCCACCATCAGCAGTTTCGGGAAAATATAAGCCTGGATCTGTCTGCCGAATGGGCCAACCGATACCAGCTTAATAATCAAACTCGACAGGTGTGGATCAATTTTGATGACCGGTCCTATGCTTCTAACTTTCCGGCAAGCCGCGAACTGGGCAGTAGCCTGCCGGAGGAAGAGCGGGCGTTTATCCTGCGAGCTACCCTGACCGCACGCCCCTGGCAGAAGTACAAAATTTATAACGGTGAGCGGGAGCCTATCAGTAACAGCTCCCCAACCCTGCACCTGACGTACCGGCAGGGGCTGGAAGGCATTGAAGGCAGCCGTACCGACTTTTCTTATCTGGAATTAGGTGTTAAGCATCAGCTGGAAGTTGGTGTGCGGGGCAGGCTCGACCTGCGGGCAGAGGCTGGCCTATTCCTTAATAACGATTACGTTGGTTTTGCTGACTACCGTCACTTTACCGGCAACCAGCTTACCCTGACCACCGCCACCCCCGCAGGTAGCTATCGACGACTGCCCTATTACGAGTTTAGCACCATGGACCGTTTTGCTGGTGCTTCTGCCCATTACCAGTTCCGCAAACTGCTGGCCACTCAGCTTTTGGAAGTGCGCCTGCTCGGTATAAAGGAAAACTTGTTTACCAACGTTCTGACTACGCCAGCTTCCGGCACGTACTACGAATTTGGCTATTCGCTGGATAATGTGCTGCGGTTATTCCGGATAGAAGCTGTAATGGGCTTCGACAATAATGGCTACCGCGACTGGGGCATCCTGATCGGTATTGCCTCCAATATAGGTGGCGGGACTTTTAACATTGGAGAATAGTAAAGAGATTGGAAGAAGGAGCCGGAGCAATAAACTTCTCCAGTAACTACCGTGGTTTAAATTCGCTTTGACAAAAGTCACGGGCTGGTCTTGATATTTCTCACCTGGAATGCGCCAGAAAAAATGCTGTTTTGAAAGACAGTATAACACTGATGATCAGATGGTTGCTGCGGGCAATCCTATCTGATATCACTATCAACGCTGCGAAGTGGGGGCAATCCTAACGAATTGCACTCACTTTATTAGGCGTAAAAACCTGAGATTATGCAACAGGGATTGTCTTTCTACAGCATGTTATTGGTGGCTGATCAAGCACGGCCTGCCCCAGGGAAAGCCGGATTAGCACCGCAGTCCGGAGTTCAGCCGGGTGCACCGGTGCAGACAACTAATGTCCCGGAGGCGTTAGAGCTCAGAGGAAAGTCCGCACTTTGGCTCTCCGCCACTGGTGTTATTGCCTTTTTACTGGGCTTTTTTGCAATCGGGTGGATACTCGCCTTTACCGGTTTTATCGCAGCTGGCACACAGCTGGTCACACCCAAGCGGGGCCGCTACTGGCCTGCCCGCCTGGCGATTAGCCTGAGCCTCGTCTTTGTGTTCGGCTTGCTGAGCTTCATTCTCTATTATGGATAGACAGCTGCCTTTCCTGACCAAATTCAAAACCAAAATCCATGGATGCCATCAATAAAATCCTAGTACCAACTGATTTCTCTGATACGGCCCAAAATGCATTCCGCTATGCCCTTATGCTGGCGGATAAGTTTGAAGCGGATATAGAGCTGCTACACGTTATCTATCCGGAATACGAGGCGCTTGACCTTCCGGTAATGGCCGCACAGGCAACTAAGGAAAAAGCCGCTGCCGCCGGGGAGGTCATCAAAGAATTTGTAGAATTAGGCTTGACACAACTGCACGCCACCGGTCAGCTGTCCGGTATCCCGACCATCAAATCAGATGTAGAAATTGGTACACCTGCCAGCTTGATTGCAGATGTAGCACGCCGGGACGAAGTTGAACTTATTGTTATGGGTACCCGGGGAACGCATAATGCACTAGACCGGTTTTGGGGCAGTGTTACAACTGCTGTGGTAGAGCACGCCCACTGCCACGTATGGGTCGTGCCCGAACACGCACCTTACAGCGATATCAATGTCGCTGGCTTTGCCACCAACCTTGGCGATGCTGATCCTTATCATATCTGGGAGTATGGAAAACTACTGGCACCCTTCCGACCGGTACTGCGCTGTGCCCACGTTAATCTGGACAATTCCTTAGACAGTACCCTGGATATCGCAGGTTTGTCTAGGTTTTTCGACAACCACGCCCCGTCATTACAAATCAGCTTCCATTCGCTGGAAGGTGAGACCGTGATAGACGGTCTGGAAACCTTCATCGAGTCCTTTGAAATTGATGTACTGGCGATGTATGCCCCACAACATACCTGGTGGGAGCGTCTCTTCCGCCGCAGCGAGACTAAAAACATGGCGCTGCATTCTAAAATACCATTACTGATGCTCAAACATTAGTGCCTTATACCATACCTGAAGCCTTCACCCTTGCCAGACCAACTCCTGTGCATTCAAATACCTCCACTCTATGGGAGAACTAATTGTAAAGCCCGCTACTGAAAACCGGGCTGCCTATTTGCAAAGCCTGATCAAAGATGTACAGGCGCTGGAACGCATGATTAAAGAAGACCGCTTTGAAAAAGGGCATCAACGTATTGGCGCTGAGCAGGAGCTCTGTATGGTAGATGCTGCCCGTCAGCCTTCTTCCTTAGCTTTTAGTTTGCTGCCCGAGCTACCCGATGACTTTACTTTTGAGATCGGGCAGTTCAACCTGGAGGCCAATCTTGCTCCATTTGAACTTAACGGCAGTGCCCTGCAAAAAACGGAAGATCAACTGCGGGGCTTGCTCGCAAAGCTAAAAGCCGTTGGCGCCCCTCAGGGCATACAGCCTATCATCACCGGCATTCTACCTACGATCCGCAGGCACCACCTTGATCTGGAGCACATGACCCCCCTGGAGCGGTACGATGTCCTCAACCGGGCACTTACCCAACTGCGGGGAGGTGCTTTTGAAATTAACATCCACGGTGCGGATGAACTGACTACTTCCCTACCCTCCGTGATGTATGAAGCTGCGAATACCAGCTGGCAGTTGCACCTGCAGCTTGATCCCAGAAGCTTTTCGGAGGCCTACAACTGGGCGCAGTATATTGCAGCACCGGTGCTGGCCGCTACCGCCAATTCCCCACTGCTGTTTGGCCGGGAGCTTTGGCACGAAACCCGGATCGCTGTTTTCCAACAAAGCATTGATACCCGTCGCTCCGCCAACCAAATCCGGGACCGGCACAACCGGGTCAACTTCGGCAGAGGCTGGCTGAAAGACTCTCCAGTGCAGTTGTTTAAGGATAACATCACCCGCTTCCCGCTTATCCTGACCGGAGACGTCAAAGAGGATGCAATGATTGCCCTTGACGAAGGCAGAACACCGCAGCTTAAAGCACTGCGGCTCCACAATGGCACCATTTACAGTTGGAACCGCCCTTGCTATGGGGTCGGGTCAGATGAACAAGCCCACCTGCGCCTGGAAAATCGTTACGTTCCTGCGGGGCCTACCGTAAAAGACCAGATGGCTAATTTTGCCTTCTGGATCGGGTTGATGAAAGGGCTCCCCCCAAGATATCTCGACTTGCATGAGTCCGTGCCTTTCCAGCATGCCAAAAGCAACTTCTACCGGGTTGCCCGTTCGAGCTTGTATGCCTCCCTGGGCTGGAACGGTAAGCACCGACCGGTTCAGAGGATTATTCTGGAAGAACTAATACCGCTGGCTTACGAAGGATTGCAAAAATCCGGCTTCACCGCTGATCAGGCTCAGCAGTACCTCTCTATTATCGAACGCAGAGTGGCGGGCCATGCCAATGGTGCCTGCTGGACGATCAAAAATTTCCGCGCCCTTTCAGAGCGCTTTGGTGCGGGCGTTGCGGTCCGGGAGGTCACCGATGCTATGATACACGGGCAGGAAGCAGACATCCCTGTACACGAGTGGCAGGATATTGACGTCAGCCGGGTCTACGTGGTCAAAAAAGAATCGACTACTGTTGGACGGGTAATGAAGACCGACCTTTATACCCTCCATGACCAAGAACCTATCGGATTAGCCAGGGCAATCATGGAGTGGAAACATATACGCCACCTGCCAATAGAAGACGATCATGGCAACTTCACAGGGCTGGTCACGCGTACTAACCTGGAGGACTCGGCAATTGATAATGACAACGACCCCGTCAATACTATCATGACGACAACACTCATTACCGTCACTCAGCAAACTGCGCTTGATACAGCCGCAAAAATGCTCAGGGAATACAAAATTGGCTGCATCCCTATCGTCCGTGAAGAGCAGATCATTGGTCTGCTTACCGACTCGGATTTCCGGGAATTATTTGGTAACGACTGGTAAATCAACTACTTTAAAGAGCGCTTTCCCGGCGATAGCTCAACCTATGAAAAACAAACCCTTATGAACTCTACTTCCGGCGCCTTCGCGCCCTCACCGCAATCCGATGCCAAGCCTATGCAGCTGATCTACAACCCTGTGGTCCTGGAGCATGATACCGGATTGCACCCGGAGAACCGGAAACGCTTTGAGGTGATGGGCGAATTGCCGGAGATGGAGCTGATAGACGGGGCGCCTTATCTGCCGCTCATCCACACCAAAGAACATATTCAAAGTATCAAATCGGCCTGTGAGTTCGGACAGGCCCTGGACGGAGATACGCCTACCTCCACCGGAAGTTTCGAAGCAGCCCGCTTCGCAGTTGGGGCTACTGTTATGGCTTCTGACACCAATGGCTTTGCACTGGTACGCCCGCCCGGGCACCACGCCTATGCCCACCGGGGCAGTGGGTTTTGCCTGTTCAATAATGTGGCAGTGGCTACACAACGGCTTGTGGAAGAGGGGAAGCGCGTGGCGATTTTTGATTTTGACGGGCACCTCGGGGATGGCACCTCGGAGATATTTTATAATACCGATCAGGTCCTCTACTGGTCAATGCACCAGTACCCCGCTTATCCCGGGCACGGCTTTGTGGAAGAAATTGGCGTGGGTAAAGGCAAAGGCTTTAATATCAACGTACCTTTGCCCCCCGGCTCTGCCGATGATATTCTGAGCGAAACGCTGGATTATTTCTTTCCCATTATAGAGCAGTTTCAGCCTGATGTGCTGGCGCTTTCAGCTGGCTTTGATATGCACCAGCGCGATATGCTTCTGGACCTCAAAGCCTCCTCCCTGTTTTACTACAAGCTTGGGCAGCGCCTTCGCAAACGGTTCAGTAATATGTTTGCCACACTGGAAGGGGGTTATAATACCGATGAAATGCCCCGCTGCCTGTTCAACTTCCTGGCCGGCATGAACGGCCTGGACATGCCCTATCAGGAAGAAGAGACCCTCTCCGGAATGAGGGTATGGGAAACTTTCGAAATCTACGTGCACGCCGTTATGGGCAACTTACGTTCTTACTGGAAATTCTAATACATGCGCAAGCAACTCAGGAAGCTGTTCCAACCCCGTTCTATCGGCGTCATCGGTGCCTCTGATAAACCCACTTCTATTGGCTTTACGGTGATGCGCAATCTGATGGAAGGCGAGTTCAAGGGGGTGATTACACCGGTCAATATTCGCCACAGGGAGGTCTTCGGGCTGAAGAGCTACTACCATATTGGCGATGTGCCCGAAGCGCCTGACCTGGCCATCATTACCGCGCCTTCCTACGCAGTCCTGCGCATTTTGCGTGAGTGCGGAAAAGCAGGGGTGGGCAGCATTGCTATTCTGTCGGCCGGCTTCAACGAAACGGACGAAGAAGGGCTACACCGCCTGGAACTTATCAAAAAGATTGGGCGGGAGCATCATATGCGGGTGCTTGGCCCCAACTGCATGGGCTTCATCAACCCTTATCTGGGGCTCAATGCCAGTTTCTCCTCGCGTATAGCCAATCCGGGCAACATCGCTTTCATCTCGCAAAGCGGGGCCCTGGGCATGTCTACCCTCGACTGGGCGATGGAGCAGAACGTGGGCTTTAGCTATTTTGTCTCCGTAGGCGCTATGGCTGATGTCGGGTTCGCAGATCTGATCGACTTTTTTGGGACCGACAACCACACTTCCTGTATTCTGATCTATATGGAAACGATCAAGGAAGCGCGGCGATTCATGAGTGCTGCCCGGGCCTTTGCCCGGCACAAACCTATTATTGTACTCAAAGCCGGCCGCAGCCGGGAAGGGCGGCGGGCAGCCCTTTCCCATACTGGTGCCCTGGCAGGCAACGATCGGGTTTTCTCCGCCGCTTTCCAGCGGTCGGGCATCATCCGGGCATCTACTATTGCCCAGTTGTTTAACAGTGCTCAGTCGCTTGCCATGCAGCCCCGGTCTAATGGCAAGCAAATGGCTATTCTTACTAATGCCGGCGGACCGGCTATTTTGGCAACCGACTATCTGGTGGCCAAAGGGGGCGAACTGGCACAACTGACGGAAAAGACTTTTGAGAAACTCAGCGAAAGCCTCCCGGTCAACTGGAGCCATAGCAACCCCGTCAACGTGCGTGGCAATGCCTCGGCTGAAGTTTATCAGACCGCCCTCGAAATACTCTTAAGAGATAAAAATACCAACGGCGTCCTCGTCATTCTTACCTATCAGTCCAATACCGACCCGGAGGCTATTGCCAAAGCGGTCGTCAAGGTGAATAAGCGGTCCCGAAAACCTATTCTGGCCACCTGGATGGGCGAAAAAGCCGTCGTCGAAGGGCGGGAGATTCTGGAAGCGGGCAAAGTGCCCCACTACCGGTACCCGGAGAGCGCAGTGGATGTTTTCCTGCGCATTTTCGAGTACAGCCGCAACCTGGAACTGCTCTACGAGACTCCCCCGGAAGAACCTAAGGAATTCAAGCCCGACCGGGAAAATGCACTTGTGCTTATCAAAAAAGTACTCGCAGAAGGCCGGCAGCAGCTCATGGAAAGCGAAGCGAAGGAACTCCTCTCTTACTACGACCTGCCGGTGACTAATTATCAACTGGCTCAATCTGTCGATGAAGCCGTTGCTTTCGCTAACAAATGCGGCTACCCGGTCGCCCTAAAAGTAGCCAGCCCTGATATATACCACAAATCTGATATTGGCGGTGTCCACCTCAACCTGGCAGATGAAGCCACGGTCCGGGAAACCTATCAACTGGCGCTGGCTAATATGAAGAAGCATGCACCCAAAGCAAACCTGCGGGGCGTAGTGGTAGAGCGTATGGTCACGAAGCCCTTTGAGCTCCTCATTGGCGCCCGGAAAGATCAGCTCCTTGGTCCGGTTATTATTTTTGGCAAAGGCGGTATCGCTGTGGAAGTTTACCGCGACACCCGTCTGGGTTTACCGCCTATGAATATGGCATTGGCACGGCGCATGATCGAGCGGACTAAAATCTACCCCCTTCTTCAGGGCTACCGCAACCGGAAAGGGGTCGACCTTGAGTTGCTTGCCTTTACCTTGTGCAAATTTACCTACCTGGTGATGGACTTTCCTGAAATTCAAGAAATCGATATCAATCCCTTTGTCATGGACGATAAGGAAGGTGTGATACTGGATGCCCATGTGGTTTTGGACCGCAATATCAGCCGGACGGAGCGCAAGCCTTTTGCCCACCTCGTGCTGCCGCCTTACCCTAGCCGCTACAAACGGACCATCAAAGCGAAGAATGGGCAGGAAGTCTTCCTGCGACCCATTCGGCCCGAAGACGAGCCCATGGAGCTGGAGATGGTCAACCGCTTGTCTAAGGAGTCCCTCTACTTCCGCTTCTTCGGCTATGTGCCTAAGATGACGCACGAGCTGATGATCCGCTTTACGCAAATCGACTACGACCGGGAAATGGCTATTGTAGCCCTCATCGAAAAGGAGGGTAAAGAAGAAATGATTGGTGTGGTGCGCATTATTGCCGACCCCTGGGGCGAAGCAGCCGAGTACGCCATCCTGATTGCGGACGAATGGCAGGGGCAGCGCCTGGGCAGTCAAATGACCGACTATATCATTGAAATTGGGCGGGACATGAAGCTACGGGAAATATACGCTACGGTGCTCTCCTCCAATAAGGGCATGCTTACCCTCTTTGAGCGCAAAGGATTTGATATTAAGCGGGAAGACTTTGAGACCTTCCATGTGAGCCTTGACCTTGACTGAGCCGCTTTAGTCCTTCCTTTCGCTATCCGCTTTAGAGCATGCCTGGAGGTGATTGGAACAACGTAAAGGTTTGTTCCAATCACCTCCTTTAACTTTGTACCCTATGCGCCCCCACCTGCCCGTTATGCTGCGCCACCCGCTTATCCATTATCCGAAACCAAACGGGGGGTAGGAGCGACAGGAGAATAGCACCCGGATAGCCGGTTGGCAACTGCGGGCTCTCGTCCTGATGCCGCAGAATCTGGTACTTGCGCGAAGCTTTATAGTGGTGGTCGGAGTGGCGGGTTAGCTCATACAGGAAAATGCGGCCGAGCTCATGATCAGAATTCCAGGAATGCTGTGGGCCCACCCGCTCGTACCGCCCACCCTCGATCCGCTGCCTTTCCAAGCCATAGTGCTCGATGTAGTTGACGGATTCCAGCATAAGGAAACCAAATACAGCGGCAGCGACAGCGTAGGGGATCAGCAGCCAACCGAAAGCCAGCCCAATAACAGTCAGGTAGCCCAGTTGCAGCCCGGTAAACCGGATCATTTCGTTGTGCAGGCTAAGCACAGGGAGGTCTTTTCTTTTCAGCCGTACCGATTCCAGCCGCCATGCACTGAGGTACCCCTTTACGACCGACCGGAACCAAAAGGCATAAATGAACTCGCCCCGACGGGAAGTAGCCGGGTCTTGGGGCGTCGCTACATGCTTGTGGTGCCCCAGGTTGTGCTCAATGATGAAGTGCGTGTACAGTGCCGGCAGTAGGAGGGCTTTCGCCAGAAACCGTTCCAAACGGTTGGCGCGGTGCCCCAGCTCGTGCGCTACATTGATCCCCGCCGTTCCTAAAATCAGACCCACACTGCAGGTCATGCCGGTAATTTCATACCCGGCAAGCCCGCCCTGTGCCAGCGTGTAGAGGTAGTAGCCGACCAAGCTGTATACCATGGGCACATTGAAATACAACAGGTAATCAAACAACCGGGCCCGGGCGCGCTCCGGCTCTGCGGCATCCGGGTGGTTTTCGGGCGAACGGGGCACAAACAGCTCCACCACAGGAATTACGATAAAGCCCAGATAAATAGCGGCAAACGACCAAATGCCACCCATATAAATAGCAGCGTAGGCGGACAACGGCAGTAAGTAAGCGATCAGGTATTTGGCATCGTGACGGTTCATAGAATCATGTTTTGGTCTGCCTTTAAAGATACGATTCTTTAATGAATAATAAACTCCAATAAACCTTACCTTCGCTGCAAAAACCAAGCATGCCTATCACTTTATACAATACGACCGCTCAAGCGCTTATCTTCGACATGGACGGTACGATGGTCGATAACATGATGGCCCACCACCGCGCCTGGCAGCGCAAGCTCCGCAGCCTCGGTATGGATATGGAACTGGAGGAAGTCCGCCGGAAAGTCCACGGCGTGAATGAAGAAATTCTGCTGCGCCTGTTTGGCGACCGCTTCAATGACGAGGAGCGCCACTACCACGCACAGGACAAAGAAGCAGAGTACCGGCGCGTATTCAAAGATGAGCTACAATTGATTGCCGGGCTACCGGATTTCCTCAGGGCTATCCGGGAAGCCGGTCTGCCGATGGGCATCGGTACGGCTGCCCCAAAGGAGAATGTTGACTTCGTGCTGGACAACCTGGAACTGCGGGACTGGTTTGGGGCGGTCAAGCACGCGGGCGATGTCACCAAAGGCAAACCCGATCCGGAAATATACCAGCTGACCGCCGCTGGGCTCCATTTGCCGGTAGAGGAATGCATCATCTTTGAAGATAGCCCCACCGGTGCCGAAGCCGCCCATAACGCTGGCAGCCCGGTTATTATCGTCACGACTACGCATAAACCGGAAGAATTTGACCACCTTCCCAACGTACTGGCGCATATTCAGGACTTTAGTGAATTGGAGTACGAACTTACCTAGATTTCTGTACCTTTCTTTATTTGACCAACAACACCCTTTACGTATGAAAAAACAGATTTTCAATGCCTTCCTGTTTTTAGGCCTGTTCACCGTTTCTCTTACAGCCTTTTGTCAGGATGATGCTGAAGCCCTCTGGGTGGAAATGCAGGAAATTGCCATCGTGGAGCAAAAGGTGATGATGCCTATGCGCGACGGCATCCGGCTGGCCACCGATATCTACCGGCCCAAGACAGATGACCCTGTGCCGGTCATCTTCTCCCGCACGCCTTACAATTTCAATCTCTACTCAGAAGGCGAACTGAACAAGCGCCAAATACAGCGGGCGATGAAAGCGGTCAAGCGCGGCTATGCCTATGTGGTTCAAAACGAGCGCGGCCGCTATTTTTCCGAAGGGGAATGGGACATTCTCGGTGTGCCCCTGACCGACGGGTACGATGCTTTCAGCTGGATGGCAGATCAGGAGTGGTGCAATGGGAAAATCGGCACCCTGGGCTGCTCCTCCACAGCGGAATGGCAAATGGCAGTGGCGGCCCTCGACCACCCTTCTCATGCAGCTATGGTACCGCAGAGCTACGGCGCGGGGATTGGTACCGTTGGAGAATACTACGAGCAAGGCAACTGGTACCGGGGCGGTGCTCAGCAAATGCTATTCACTTCCTGGCTGTACTGGGTGCAGAATGGCCGCGTCCGGCCCACTTTCCCCAAAGACGCTACGCAGGAAGAGCTCATCCGTATGTCGCGCTTCTTTGACCTGGTCCCGGACCCACCGAGCGTAGACTGGACAGAGGCCTTTAAGCACCTCCCTGTGAAGGATATCATCGAGAATGTAGACGGGCCAAAGGGCGTCTACACCGATATGATACAGCGCAAGCCCAATGACCCTGCCTGGTTTGAAGGCGGCTTATACCACGATACGATGGGCTTCGGTGTGCCCAGCTTTTGGTTCACTTCCTGGTACGATGTTTCTATCAGTCCAAATCTGGCTTTGTTCAACCACGTGCGGGAAAACCCGGAAGTAGGGGACGACCAATACCTGGTAATCGCACCGGTACTGCACTGCTCTTACACCCGTGCCAAAGAGAACACCATCGTAGGCGAGCGCAGCGTAGGCGATGCCCGCCTGGACTACGATGAAATGGTCTACGGCTGGTTCGACTATTGGCTGAAGGGGGACGAGAGCAAAGACCCAGCCCGGATGCCACGCGTACGCTACTACACTATGGGCAGCAACGAATGGCAGACTGCCGAGACCTGGCCGCCCCAATTGGCTGAACAAACCACTTTTTACCTCGACAGCGAGGGCGAGGCTAACAGCCTGTTTGGCAACGGCGTGCTCACCGCTAAAATGCCGGATGCGCAAGACCAACCGGATGCCTTCACTTACGATCCAATGAACCCGGTACCCAGCGTGGGCGGCAACGTTTGCTGTACCGGTGGTGCCATTGACGGTGGTGCCTTCGATCAACAGGAAATGGAAGCGCGCAATGATATTTTGGTGTACACCACACCGCTCCTGGAAGAAGGGGTGGAGGTGAGCGGGTTTATTGAGTCTACGCTGTACGTGTCCTCAGACGCCACAGACACCGACTTCACCATCAAGCTCATTGATGTATACCCGGACGGGCGGGCCTACAACCTGGACGAAACCATCCAACGGGTGCGCTACCGGGAGGGCTACGACAAGGAAGTCTTCATGGAAGAAGGCGAAGTGTATAAAGTCGACCTCACGCCTATGTCTACCAGCAACTATTTTGAGAAGGGGCACCGTATCCGCATTGAAGTATCAAGCAGCAACTTCCCCCGGTTCACCCGCAACCTGAACACCGGCGGCAATAACTGGGACGAAACCGAGACCGTCACTGCCCAAAACAAAGTACATCATTCGGCGAAGTACCCGTCTCAGCTGCGGTTGCCGATTGTACGGTAGATTGGTCCTCAAGCCAGGAGGTGGACTATAAATTGGACAAATGATCCCATCCGGCAGGAGGCCGGATGGGATCATTTACAGGTCAACCACCTTGCATTAGCTCGGAAGTTATCAGGCCAGGCTGCCTGTGGGTGCGCTTTGCGTGCTTCCCTTTAGGTGGGCCTCCGCACCTCAATTATAGATAGTTTAACCCCGATAATTGATTTAATGCGGGTTTAAATATACCATGTTTCCTACCTTTGCGTTCCTTTACAGGAAAGACAAACTCTAGCGTCTGATAACATGAACATCGTGAAAACATATACCTGGGCCATACTTGCCCTAGCCATTATCTTCTCCACCCCATTCGTTCACGCCCAAAAGGGCTGGGAAGCCGGTGGCTGGGTCGGCAGCTCCTTTTATCTTGGGGATTTGAATACCGACTATGATTTTAGCGAGCCCGGGCTGGCCGGCGGCCTGATCGCCCGCTACAACTTCAACAAGCGCCTGTGCTTTAAGGCTTCCGCCAACTACGCGCAAGTCTCTGCCTCTGATGCAAACTCCCCAAATACCTTCGAGCGCGCCCGCAACCTGAGTTTCGAAAGCAATATCGTTGATGGTACGCTCCAGTTTGAATTCAACTTCCTGCCCTACAAGCACGGAGACCCGGACGAGTTTTTCACCCCATACCTGTTTGCAGGCTTTAATGTCTTCCACTTCAATCCCATGACGGAGTATCAGGGAGAAATGGTCGAGCTCCGCCCACTAGGTACCGAGGGGCAATTCAAAGGCGAGGAATACTATAGCGTAAGCGGTGGCTTTGCCTATGGGTTTGGTCTGAAGATTGACCTTAGTTATGAGTGGAGCCTGAACGTGGAAGTCAACGCGCGCACCCTCTTCACCGACTACCTGGATGACGTGAGTACGGTCTATGCCGACAAGGACGATATCCTGCAGCTCCGGAGCGAGCTGGCCGTTGCTTTATCGGACCGTTCTATCGAGATAGAGACCGCTCCCAACAGCCAAATCGGCCGGGAAGGCACCCAACGGGGCAACAGCAACAATAACGATACCTTCATTACGCTGGGCATTGGCCTGCTCTATTACTTTGGGGATGTGCGGTGCCCGGAGTATAGCCGTTAGGGGCCAAAAGTTTCTTTTCCTGCATAGCGGTATCGGTTGGGTCAGGTTTTAATGAACCAACAAGCGTTTCACCCCCTGAAGCGCTCCATCCTCTGAAATAATCTGAACCCAATACCTACCAGGCATCAGTTGCTGCAGGTTGAGTGAGCTGGCCGTTGCTTTACCGGATCGCTCCATCGAGATAGAGGGTGCTCCCAACAGCCAAATCGGTCGGGAAGGCAACTAACAGGGCAATGGCAACAATAACGAGACTTGATTTTCATAACGAATCCGCTCTCAATATGATCTAAGAACCTTAAAACGGTGTTGTGACTTGGTATGAAAGAGATCAAGTCGATTATCAAAACCTTTGATGAACTGGACCGCAGTCAAAAGTTGGCCCTGGCGACAGTGGTACGGGTTGAAGGCTCTTCCTACCGCCGGTCGGGAGCCCGCATGCTGGTGATGGAAGATGGTAGCTGGATTGGAGGCATTAGCGGGGGCTGCCTGGAAGGGGATGCTTTGCGCAAAGCTCAGCTGGCGATGTATCAGGATAAACCTTCGCTGGTCACTTATGATACCACCGATGAGGATGCACAGTCCATTGGCGTAGGACTGGGCTGTAACGGCATCATTGACGTACTCATTGCTCCCCTAAAAGACGCGCCCGATAATGCGCTGGAGGTACTGCGGCAGTGCACAGATGAGCGGCAGCCGAACATTCTGATTACCATTTTGCATAATGAACAGGGACCGGCGGAATTATACCCCGGGCGCATGTTCAGGTATGAAAGTGCGGTGCCGCTCCATGCCCTTTTGCCGGAAGGCGCCCCCATAAGCGGGCTGCAAGCGGGTGTGGAAGCGGCGCTGGAAAAGCAGCAATCCATGACCGGGCACTACGCCTTGGAAAACGGAGGTTCCGTCAGCGTATTTATCGAATTTCTAAACCCTGCTATCCGGCTGTTGCTATTCGGTAGCAACTACGATGTTTTCCCGATGGCGCAACTGGGCAAAGATCTGGGGCGGCATGTTACCGTCTATGCCAACCCACTTAAGCTAAGCCGGGCTGTTTTCCAACAGGCAGATGAGGTCAGAGCCAAAGATGCTGCGGTAGAAGTGGACGACTATACAGCCTGCATAATCATGGCGCACGACTATAAAACCGACCTGAACAATCTGCGCCGCCTGCTGCAAACGGAGGTGCCCTACATCGGTATGCTCGGTCCCCGAAAACGGACGGATAAAATGCTGGATGAACTGGCCTCGGAGGGCATTACGCTAAGCGACCAGGATCACGATCGGCTGCACAGCCCGGTAGGCCTGGACATAGGGGCATTATCGCCGGAAGAGATTGCGCTGTCCGTTCTGGCGGAGATCCGGGCATATTTTAGTGGTAGAAAAGGCGGTTTCCTCAAGGATCGGTCGGGGACGATACACAAGCGGGTGTGAACGGTAGTTGGAAAAAGGTTGCACGAAGAGGTCGGGAAGCCCATGTGTTGAGGGGTGAAATATTGAAAAAACAGCACCCTTGCTGAGTACATCAGCACCGCTCCATGGTTTGATACGGTTTCCTTTGAAGCGTAAGCCGAACAATTGTGCGTCGCTTTAGTATTAAGCCATTGATAATCAGAATATCCCTGGGCACATCAAATATGCCGTACCCAGGGTATAGTTCTACTTTACTGAATCTTATATCGCATCCCCGCGTACAGGTTACGCCCAAAGATCGGCCCCCACACCATAGAAGCGTCAAAGTAGGTGCCGAAGGGATCATCGCTGCCCAGAATGGGGTTGTCCTGCCGGAAGTTAAGGAGGTTTTCGCCGCCCACATACAGTTCGAACAGCCCTTCTTTCCACGACTTTGTAATTTGCCCGCTCAGCAGAAAGAAATCGGGAGACTCCGCCTCCAACTGGTATTGCTCCGGATTAGCAGTGGTATTTGGCAAACGCTTTTGCCCCTGCCAGTTGAGGGTAGCGTCGAATGCCCAGCCGCTCTCCGTTTCGTAAGCCGTATTGAGAAAGGCGCGGTGCCGGGCAATGAGGGGCTTACGCAACTGCTCGCTCCGGTAGTCGATCCGTACATCATTGAAGCGGTAAGCCAGGCGGACATCAAAGCGGGTAAACACCTCGTAGTCCAACTGGGCTTGCAAACTATTGGAGAAGGAGTTGCCCTCCAGATTGTAAAGGAATAAAGCCTGCGGATTAGCATCGTAGTCCGCCACAATCTGCTGCTGAAAGCGGGTATGGTAAGCATCGAGGCTCAGCAGGGCCTGTCTGCCGCCCCAGATGAACTCCTGCGCGTAGTTGAGCCCAAAGTTCCATGCGATTTCCTGGTCCAGCCCGTAAGGTTTGTCGGAGCCATCACCCTCAATGATGAAGGCGCGGTTGGAAGCCATTGCACCGATCTGCTCAATCAGCACATTGGCGGTGCGCTGCCCGCGGCCGGCAGTGGCCCGCAGTACGGCCGTTTCGTTAAAGTTGTACTTGAGGAGCAGGCGGGGGGTGACGAATGCCCCAAACAGGTTGTGGTAGTCGGCCCGTAAGCCGGCAACCAGGGTGAAGTCTTCCCGGCCGGTCCAGGAGTACTCCCCGAAAACGCCCGGTACGGATTCCACACGGTCATAGGCCTGCCCTTCGAACATCTCATCGTAGCGGTCCCATTGCCAGCTCATGCCCGTCTTGATTTGGTGGCGGGTATCCGTGATGATGGTTTTGTAGATCCAGTTGGCATAGAGGCTCTCTTGGTCGCCATCGTACACCCGGTTGCCAAAGGTGGACTCCTGATTATGGATGTTGCCCGAAAGCTGTAGCCCCATGCTGGCATAGGGGCGGTTGGGGAATACTTTTCCCACCTTCACCCAGGCTTCGGCACGGCGGGCATCATGAGTGGAGCCCCAAAGATTGGTGTCTTCAGATTGTCCCCGTTCAAAGTCAAACTGACCGCCTGTTGATTCCAAAAGGGTTCCTTTGATGCCGAATTGTCCCATCCAACCATTCTTGCCCATAAACCGCCAGCGGTGTACACCAATGAGGGCTTCGGAAAGCGGGTTGTCCAGAAACCCATCCCCGTTTTGGTCGAAGCGCCCCTTTTGGTGCTTGCCGTGGAGCAGCAGCCCGGTGTGGACATTCTCACTCAGGGAGTGGCGCAGGCTGAGATTGCCCTCAAAGCGTTGCATAGCATTGGCAAACAAATTGAGATAGAGGCGCTCGCCCTCCTCGGGCTTGTGGAGCTCGACGTTGATCTGCCCGGCAATGGCTTCGTACCCGTTGACCACGGAGCCCGTGCCCATATTGAGCATAATGCCGTCGATCCAGGCGCCGGGGGTGTACTCCATACCGTGCATGGAAGCCAGTCCGCGCACATCGGGCATATTTTCCCGGGTAATCTGTACGTAGGGGCTGGCCAGTCCGAGCATTTGGATTTGTTTGGTGCCCGTGACGGCATCCGTAAAGCCCACGTCGATGGAAGGGGTGGTAGAAAAGCTTTCGCTGAGGTTGCAGCAGGCGGCTTTCGCCAATTCGTCCTCGCCAATGCGCTGCACTTTGACCGGCTCGATGAAGGATACTTCGGTCGAGCGGCGGCGGCGGGTGACCTCCACCGTATTAAGGTTAACAGCCTCCGACAGCACCAGCTCTACCGTGCCTTCCCGATCAATCGTGACAGTATCAGTGGCAAAGCCAACGTAGCTGACGACAATTTGCTGGTATTCGTCTGCGGCACCCAGGTCAAAAAAGCCATCGGCATTGGTTACGGCACCAGTTGTACTGCCCAGCCAACGTAAATTAGCCCCTACGAGAGGGATGAGGTTTTTACCTTTACCGCGTTCGTAGACATAGCCGTGCAGGTGATGCCCGGTATGTTCTTCTTTGAGTTTTCCACCTTCGTGCCTGGCTACGATTTCGGCGTCCCGGTATTTGCAGCAGCCGTGCAGGGCATCATAATCGGCGCGGGTCGCCTTGATGAGACGGGTATCATGCCCAACCCCCGCAACATTCAGGTGTAATGCCGTTTCATCCAGTGGTTCCGGGCTTTTACTAATGGTAAGGATCCGGCTTTCCACATTCCAGTCGGCAAAGGCAACGCCAATGGTTTGGTAGGCGGCATCTTCAATACGGTCTTTGCACATACCGCAGATGCCGTCCACCCAAAGTTGAAGGGTGTCTCCGGCCTGCGCGTGCAGTTGGATAGAGTTGAGGACAAACAGGGCGGTGCCCAGCAGTCCTGCAAAAAGCTTATTCATAAGTATTTTTAGTCTTGACGGTTAGTTAATCTAAATTCAGGCGTCAAGACCAAAGGGCGGCGGTTGCCAGATGAGTTGAGGGAATTCGCGCCCGATTTCGGGCAGATAGGCGAGCTCAGCGCGTGCAATGGGTGACCATTCGACGGCGCGGTGCTCGGGGAGAATTTGTAAAAAGATAGTACCGCAGCACTGACAGGAACAGAACGTACTGCATCCGTCTTCGCCATGCTCATTGCCGCAGTCGTCCGCATCTTCCTGGGGCGGAGCTTCTGCTGCACAGCAGTGCTGGGCATTGCCATTCGCCACGACCATCGGGCATTCCTCGCGGACTTCCTCTGGCACGTGCCCGTCCTGACAAGGTTGCAGGGCAGACCAGGTCACGAAGAAGGCGAGTAGTATGGCAAATGTGCTTTTCACAGCTGCAAAGATACGTATTATTGGGGTGAGAGTCAAATACTCTTCATTGAGTTGTTTTTGCCCAATTCCCTTCACGCCAATCCCGCGGCGCCACCCCATACCACCGCTTAAACGACCGGCTGAAAGTGCTGCTGTCCGAATAATCGAGCAGGGCGGCGATGTCGGTTAGACTGAGATTGGGCTGCCGCAGGTAGCTCAGGGCGAGTGCTTTGCGGATGTCTTCGGTGATGGATTGGTAAGTAAAGCCTTCGGCTTTTAACCGGCGCTGCAGGCTGCGTACGCTTTGGTGGAGATTGGCGGCGACGTGCTCAATAGAAGGCAGGCCAAAATCCATGAGCTGTAGTATAGCTTCCCTTACCTGGTAGACTGTGCCGGTTTGCTGTTGGACGGCAGCGAGCTGTTCCTCCGCGTGCCGCACCAGGATACGCAGGAGTTGGTAATTGCTGGTAATGACAGGAGCTTCCAGCTGACGTGCAGAGAAAAATAGCGCCCCTTCTTCCTGCCCGAAGTAGAGCGGTGCTTTAAACACGCGTTCGAATTCCGCCACGGATGCCGGGCGATCACGCGTGAGGTGTACCCGTAGTGGCGGCTGTGACCCCAACACCAATTGCTGATACTCCCGCAAGCTGAAGGCGAGATGCCCCTCCAGGGTGTGCAGAGCGGTTTTTGGGGATTGTGCCTGCCAAAGTGGATCGGGCTTCATGCGCAGGGCGTAGGTGTCATCTGTCTTTTTCAGAGTCAGGGGAATGGCCCGGCAGCCCAGCATGGAGAATTCGCAGCAGTATTGCAGGGCCTCCAGCATGGTAGTGCTGGTTTGGGTGATTTGGGCGATAAGACCGGCAGCGCCGAGGTTGAAGTGCTCTCCGGCGTGAAGTCCGAAATAGGGATCGGCCGTTTTGGCAAGAGCAGCTCTCACCACTGCATTGTAAACGGGAGCTTCCACCCGCAGCTTTTCATTCATCAGCGCTTCCTGACTGTAGCCGGCTATGCTCAATAGTTCTCCAGCCGCTGCGCCCTGCCGGGCAGCGAATTGGATCATGTTGAGTAGGAAACGGCCGGAGAAGGTCATAGTTAGGTATTGAATAAATTTCCCAAAGTCAGCTTCTGCTTCACCAGGACCAGGCTATGGGCGTTGGGCAGCGGACCGAAGGTGGTGGTCATAGCTAAAACAGAGGGATTTCAGATTATTCCAATTATACACCCTTTATCTGGAAAAATCTCTTCAAAAAAGCACGATTTTTCCATTTAATGGCCTTGGTACACTTCCTTCAGGCATCAAATGCCAAACCTTTGGCGCCTGATGCAAAGCGGTGCGGCATGTAGGGGCATAGCTTTGTGGTATCATTTTACAAAAGACTTGACAAGGGCAGCGACAGGGCTGTGGAATCTTGCCAAGCTAAAAGCAATACTACCATGAAGCGCATTGAAACCAAGGTTACGATTAACGCCACGCCCCGGCAAGTCTGGGCCACACTGACCAAATTTGAGGATTATCCAGAATGGAACCCTTTCATCGTACGATTGAAAGGCGAAGTGAAAGAAGGTACTACGCTCGAAGCCCACCTGAAGGTTGGCGATAGGGCCCCGCAGGTCTTCAAGCCTAAAGTGCTCGTCTGCCGCCCTTCTGAGGGGTTTCGTTGGCTGGGCAAGCTCTTCGTGCACGGCTTGTTTGACGGGGAGCACTATTTCCAGCTTCGTGCATTGCCGGGCGGGCATACGGAGCTTACGCACGGCGAGCAATTTAGCGGTATCCTCTCCGGGCTGATTTTGAAAATGATCGGTGCGGATACTGTACAGGGATTCGAGCGGATGAACGAAGCGCTGCGGGAGCGGGTGGAAGCAAAGAATGTCTTTCAGCGGAAAGACGGTTAGTTCCAGCTTTAGCGCGCAAAAGCCCTAGCGACTGCTGTGCCTTTCACCAAAATGCCGTCCCCAAAAAGTAAAGAACCTAATTTACAGTGTACTTTGGAGAGTTCCCCCCAAAGGGACTGCTTTAAAGTCTGATCTGCAATATCTGCACCCATCCGACAGTTTTCAATTGAAGACAACCCTTGATGGATAATGGCTACCTTACTTCGTCGCATCTTTCTTTTCTTACTGCTCACCCTGCTGACCCAGGTTGGTGGCTTATTTTACTTGCTGTACCAGCCGGTGGGGCTGCAGATTAGGAATAAGGTGTCGGGGAAATGGTCGTCCCGGGCTTACCGAACGCTAGCTTTCGTTGGTATTTATATTTTGGGAAGTATACTGCTTGTCCCTCCCCTGGCCCGCCTGAACGGGCGCATCCCTATGCCGGTATTTTCGGAAAACCAGCTAAAGCCCTCGCATTACTACTTTGCCTTTACCAACCGGCACTACGTGCAACCCGCTCTGCTTACGGCCACCCTCAGTGTAGCGGAGGCGATGGGCGAGGAAATTACCTTATACTACCTCGATGCCAACTTTCCGTTCTTCGATGGCTTCCCACTTTTGCCCCACCGCAGCCACGATGACGGCGGCAAGCTGGATCTGGCTTTTATTTATGAAAAGCCTTCTACGGGAAAGCTCCTATCCGGCAGCCCTTCCTGGCTGGGCTACGGATATTTGGAGGCGCCCGGCCCAGGGGAGCACGATCAGGCAGCGGACTGTACGCAGTGGGGGTACTGGCAGTACAGTTTGCTCCGCCATTTTGTCAAACAGGACCGTAACCTTACCTTCTCTGCTCCGCTTAACCGCCAGCTACTGCAAAAGCTTTCCCGGCACCCGGCTATCCGGAAGGTATTCCTTGAGCCCCACCTGAAATCAAGACTGGGCTTGAAAGGGCACGATAAAATCCGCTTCCACGGCTGCGCTGCCGTTCGCCACGACGACCACATCCATATCCAATTGTGAATTGGGCAGGAAAAAGCCTACCTTAATCTTACGCTTTATCAACTCAACCGATTTATGCCTTTCCTCTATCTTTTTATCAGCTGTAGCCTTTCATGGGCTACGCCCAATGTTTTACAGGCTTCCTCCTTCGAACTCGTTGACGAGGAAAGCGGCATTGAACTCTACGAGCGCTGGCACAAAACAACTGAAGGCAATGCCTACCGCGAACTCAAGACGGTACTGAAAGTTAAAGCCCCTACCACAAAGCTACTGCATACCCTGCGCGAAGAAGCACAGGCGAAAAAGTGGATGCGCCGGGTGGATGAGGTCCGTTCTTTTCCCGGGCAGCACGAGCGGCATTGGTACGCCTATGTGCACTATGGCCTGCCCTGGCCGGCGCGCGACCACGATTGTACGATCGCTTACCGGCAGGTAGCAAGTACAGCTGGGTTGACCACTATTCGTTTTGAATCTGTAAGGCTGAAAAATTACCCGTTGAAAGATGGCATTGAGCGCATCACCGGACTATCAGGCCGGTGGGAATTTCAAAGCCAGGGCAATGGCTATACAGCGGTGCGCTATTTTATCCAAACCACCAAGGCTTCATCTCTGCCACGTTTCATCACAGACCCTATCGTGCGCTCCAATATGATGCGGACGATGGAAGGCTTCCGGGAAGTAGCGGAGCAGCTTTGATCCAAATTTCAGTTCCTATTGCGGCTTCACCACGATGGTTTCCCACCCATCATAGGCACCACCCAGCCCTTCCGCTAATTCAGTTAGCCCCCAGGTGAGGCTGTGGATATAAGGAGCATGGATACTGTCCTGCCTCACAAAGTGGATACCATAGGGCATAGGTGCCTGAGACATGGTGTCATATTCGACGAGCTCAAACCGGTACTGCTCCAGGGAGTCCTGAAAGACACTACGGGCTTTAGTAGATTTGAAATAAGCCCAGTGCTCGACGGGGCGGGGCTGCAACAGCCGGTCACCCGCTTCCCGTAAACGGATGAGCACTCCGTCGTTATTAATTTCTGCTTTTTCCTGCTTATCGGGAAAGAGACCCTCCTGATAGGTTATCCATGCTTCATCTGACTCGATACTTGCCTCTGCTTTCCGTTTGCTATAAGCGGCTACTGCTTCTTGTGCCACCTGATCTGCCTGAGGCTCCGCCCGGAGGTAAAAGTAGAACCACTTTATGCCCGGTACCACCCGGCTCCCTACGAAAACACCAAAGTTCCCCCGCTCCAGCTTTTGTATCAACTGGTCTTGCAGTTCGTTGGCGGTCTGGGTTTCAGCCTCGGTAGGAAATCCGGTAGGGAGGGTCTGCTCAGCGCGGACGCTGACCTCCAGCAACCGGGGATGGGTTTGCAGAGGAGCCTGCTCCGCCCACCCCTGGTCAACGGTAATTACTTGTGGCATTTCATCCTGCTGCCGAAGGAATACCGACCAGCGTTCCTCATGTTCCGGCAAAGGTGGTGCTTTGCTTTTTTGTTGTTGTGGCCCCACATCTCCACAGCTTAGCGTAGCAAAAATAAGCGCAAAGCCAAGCCTATAAATTTGTCTCATGAATTAAGTTTAATCTACAGTAAAGGTAAGGCCATCATAACCCAGGGCAACGTTTTGTGGCAGATTTCGGGAAATTTCCTCGTGCAGCCCCATACGGTGGCTCATATGAGTGAGAAAAGCCCGCCGGGGGCTCAACTGTTCAATTAGTGCCAGGGCTTGCTCCAGGTTTAGGTGAGAGTGGTGCTCGCTATGATGCAGCGCACTCAATACCAGGGTGTCCAAGTGCTCCAGTTTGGCAAGCTCTTCGGGTGCTATGGCCCGTACATCCGTGATGTAGGCAAATTGGCCCAGCCGGAAACCCAGCACAGGCATGCGGCCATGCATCAGCTCGATGGGCGTAACAGGTAAGCCTGCCACTTCAAAGGGGCTCGATTTGGAAATGCGCTGTAACTGCACCTGTGGTGCACCCGGATACCGGTTTTGGGTTTCGAAGATATAGTCAAAGCGCTGCCTCAGTTCTTTTTCAACCGGAGCTGTACAGAAGACGGGCATATCCATTTTATTCCGGAAGTTGAATGGGCGCACATCATCAAGCCCGATAATATGATCATTGTGCTGGTGGGTGATTAGAATAGCATCCAGTCGGCTGATCCCCGCCCGCAGCATCTGTGCACGGAAATCCGGCCCGCAATCTATTGCGATATTTTTACCGCCGATCTGAAGGAGCGCTGCTGTACGCAGCCGCTTATCCTTTGGGCGCTCAGACTGGCAAACGGTACAGGCGCAGCCAATGACCGGGACCCCCTGTGAAGTCCCCGTGCCCAGTAGCGTAATGCGATTTTCGATAGTTACTGATTTTGATCTGGTAATTGGTATCCGTATTGCTCAAATATAGCTGCGGCTGCATCAGAAAACAAAAAAGTATAAAAGGACAAGCTTGCCCTTGGATGGTGGGTCTGCCCGTACTTCGTCATGACTACTCCCTGTTCTATAGGAATGTAGCTATTGACCGGCAATTCGAGCCAACGCCCTTTACCTTTCATATCTGGCGACAGGACAACAGACTTTGCCGTCAGGCCTACATCAACGGCTTCAGAAGTAATGTATTGATTGGTTTGCGCAATGCTTTCCCCGTAAACCAGCTTGGGCTCGACGGCTTCAAAAACACCATAGTGTTTCAAGTAATTGATGGCTTGTACGCCATAGGGGGCGTTTCGTGGATTGGCAACAGCGACCTTGGTCACCTTCTCGCTCAGTAAGTATTCCGGGGTAAACCGCACCTGATTTCCGGTAAGGCTCCAGGCAACCAAAATCCCGTAGGCATATACCTTCGCGCCTCCCACTGCTACTTTTTGCGCTAACAAGTATTCGGGGTACTTCATATTGGCCGAAACCAGCAGGTCGTAGGGTGCTCCTTCAAGAATTTGAGCAGTGAGCTTACCGGAAGAGCTTACTACTGTTTCCACTTTTATCTGCGGATGAACGGACTCGAATGCCTGGACCAGCTCTTTCATCGCAAACTGAACATTGGCAGCAGCAGCTACAGTGATGGTTGTCACTGCCATGTCTGCCTGATCAGCACTGTCCGCCTTCTGATCAGTACCGGAATCACCACAAGCGGCAAGGAGGCCCATTGCGACGACTCCCAGCCAGAAAGAAATGTATTGCTTCATAAGTAAATTTTGTTCTAAACGCTACTATATCACCTTAACTTTTCCCGGACAGCTTGCTTATCATCGGCTTCAGGTGCCGGAGCTTCTTCAGGCTGCACAGCTTCCGGATACAGGTTTAGCTCAATGAAAATAGGGAAGTGGTCTGACCCGATCGACTTTAGCCGGTGTAACCGCAGCAGTTGGAAATGACTGGAGCAAAAAATATGATCGATCAATCAACGCAGCATTTCGCCAATAGGCACTGCCAAAATGGGAAGGTACTTATTTTACAGTGTACCAAGCACTTGAACGGGAGAGGGCTGGGATAGTTTTTTTGTGGCAACATTGTGAAACCATAGTAGATTTAGTATTTTGTTGGAGACTGGAGGTCGGCAGCGTTTTGAGGGGGTTGAAAGCTTTTGTATAAACAAGTTGTGCCCTATGCCCTTTCATTTCGGCAAAAATAATCTTCAAGAAGAAGCAAGTAATTATTTTTTACTAACTTTAGGTTATTGATAATCAAAACCTATTTTAAGTGAATGCTGCTTTGATTGAAAGTTGGTTTAAAGAAAATCATGGAGTACTAACTTCAAAGGAACTACTACAGCTAGGAGTTACCTATTACGCTATAAGACATTTACTGGAAAAAGGAATTATCAATAAAGTAAAGAGGGGAGTCTATACACTTAATGATTCAAGCGAAGAAGAGAATGGACTGATTTTCAAACTCCTCCCCAAAGGAGTATTCTGTTTACAGTCAGCGGCCTCTATTTATAATTACACCACAAGTATTCCATTAAGACATCATATTGCTGTACATAATAAAGCGAATCATAATTTACCAGATTACCCACCAATAAAACTCTACTATTGGAAAGATTTGCAGTATGAATTAGGTATAGAAGAAAAAGTAATTGATGGGGTGAAAATAAATATATATAATCGAGAAAAAACTATATGTGATTACTTCAAATTCAGGAATAAATTAGAATTTAATTCAGTTAAAGAAGTTTTAAATTCTTATTTAAGAGATACTAATCGAGATATAGTAAGATTGAAGAAATATTCCAGATTATTAAATATTAACACTGTATTGGATCATTATTTAGAAGTATTGATATGAATATCGAAGATATTAAATTAAAGCTCAAACAATATTCAAAAGAGCATAAAAAAATACATCAATATACATTAATTAGATTCTTTCAGGAACGATTTCTATATCGACTTTCTCTCTCAAGGTATAAGGATTATTTCCTATTAAAAGGAGGAGCTTTAGTATATGTTTTCGGAGCAGAAGAAAGCCGCTATACGAAGGATATAGATTTTTTACTGACTAAATTAGGAGCGGAACACGAAAATCTATTAATAATTTTTAAAGAGATAGGCCAAATACAATCAGAAGACGGAATTATATTTAATACGGATCAAATAATTATAGAGACTATTCAAAAAGAAGGCCAATATACAGGCACAAGAGTAAGGATTAGCGGTAATTTAGGTAATATAAAACAACAACTTCAAATAGATATAGGTGTAGGTGATTATGTTACACCTGGACCACAAGAAATCGAATATCCAACAATAATATCCGGGTTAAACCATCCTGTATTAAAGGCCTATTCAATAGAAACATTAATAGCTGAAAAATTTGAAGCAATGATATCATTAGGAGAATACAACTCCCGAATGAAGGATTTTCATGACATCTATCAATTTGTTGAAACAAGTAATTTATCAATTCTGTTTGAAGCTATAAAAAATACATTTTCGAGAAGAAAAACAACAATGGTGTCTGATCACCCTGTTTTTACAGAAGAGTTTTATAAAGAAGAAAAACGAAAGAAACAATGGAATATTTTTATCCGTAAGAATGAGTTGAACAAGATTGATTTTGACAAGGTATTTGAAAAAATGATTATCTTTCTTAAGCCAATTTATGAAAAGTTATATTTAGAGATTGGAAAATCATAAAAACGGGCACAGGGCACAACACTACCTACCCGACAAGCCTCCTTCGCCGGCCTGCGGGTAGCCACAGACGCTGTGGAACGCAAAAAGGAAAGCTAAAATAGCTAAGACCTTTACTGAGCAATACAATGCCGAAGGAATTATTATTTCAAGAGAAAATTTCAGAGATTTTGTCAAGATATAAATCCCCACACACAATTCCTGCCACGACAATGCTTCATTCGTCAGAACTGCGGGCAGGTCAAACGTTGTGGGCTCATTAGAAACAAAACAAAATGCCTGATGGGACGATTACTTTACATACTTTAGAACACCGGGGCGAAAGTCAGCTTAAGCTGGCCTTTCCCTTTGGCTTGAAGATCAGGATGTCAGACTATAAACAAGTTGTAAGCCATATAAAATCGCGATGATATTAACAATTGGAAAACTTGAAGAATTATGATATTAGGCGTTTATTGGGCATTCAAATTTACTGAGAAAATTTATTCTTTCGATTACTTCAAATACCGAGGAACTGCAGGAGGTCATGCTCATTCACCCTCTGAATTATATATGGACTGTAAAGTCGAAAACCCTGATTTGTTTGTAGATGGATATTATCCTGACTCTAAGAGAAAAGAGTTAATGATTATGGATGGTGAATTTTTGCCAAGAATCTAAATACGGCTTACAATAATGTGTATATTTCATGCTCTTAGAGGTTTTCGGGCGTTTGTGGCTCGTGATACTTATCCTATAACGGTCGAATATTCGTTAACCGATTATGGCAAAACACTTGAGCCTTTAGTGACCGCTCTTCGTGAATGGGGAATAAAACATAGAGAGAAGGTGTTTGAAAATAATTAGTGCATAACAAATATGTATAGTGCACAGCTAACTATTGTCAGCAGCGACACCATACACAAAACGTTGTCGGTCAAGCATGTGCCTTTACGAGCATTAAAAATGAAAGAAATGATCAATAAATACATATGGCCAATATCCGTTACAATAGGAATCATTGTTGCTTATGGAATTGGATATCCATCCGTCTATATTTTTAAAGAATATGGCTGGACTGTATTTACTGTTGTACCATTTTTTCTCGGAATGGTTCCTCCAATTGTTTATGGCGCAAAAAAGGAAATCAGTAAAGGCGAATCAATCAAAATAGGATTTTCCACATTAGGAATATTCTGTTTAACAACTCTATTGTTTGCAATTGAAGGAATCATTTGTATTATAATGGCTTCTCCAATAATGGCACTTTGTACATGGCTTGGAACTTTAGTTGGATTCTACCTTGTCAAGAACAAAAAAATCGCAACTAAACAAATGTATCCATTTGTTCTTCTTCCAATAATTTTCATCACACTTGATCTTTCAATTAGCACCAAAGAGTATTTAGAAGTAAAAACTGACATCACGATAAAAGCACCAATCGAAACAGTATGGCAAAACATAATAAGCTTTGGGGAAATAGACGAACCAGATGAATTATTATTCAAAACGGGAATTGCTTATCCAACTCATGCTGAAATTAAAGGCTCTGGTGTTGGTGCTGTTAGATATTGCAACTTCACCACTGGTAGTTTTGTTGAGCCAATAACTACCTGGGACGAACCCACTCTTCTTCAATTTGATGTTTTAGAACAACCTACACCAATGCGAGAACTAAATCCATTTTGGGACGTACATCCACCACATCTTGATGGATACTTTCAATCTCAGAAAGGTCAGTTTAAGTTAATAGAACTGGATAATGGGCAAACAAAAGTAGAAGGAACAACCTGGTACAAAATACACATTCATCCAATTCAATATTGGGATGTATGGTCAAAATATATACTACATCAAATACATTTTAGAGTATTGAAACATATTAAAAAGGAGAGTGAAAAATAACTCCGCATAATCACAGAATCACTCCTACGTCGTGACGCTGGATATGCATGATCTGTTGATGGTGGCAGAACATCAGGCGATAATTGCCGGACAAAGGCTAGTAAGTGCTCTGTATTCCGGTTGGGCCCATAGGCATTCGCGATTATCAGGCTTAACCGTTTATCCTTGGTAGCCGCTAGGTTCGTACTTTTCTTAAACCCATCATACAACTTGGTGTTTACACCTATATTTGTGTTGAAGTGGTAACTGGCTCTTCTACGACAGGTTGCCAGGCATAAGTGCGGGCACCTGTCTGCACCCCAGGTTCCCGAGTCACCTGCTTGAGGTAGAAACGACCCTTTGGTGCCTGTACGCTCTCTGTCTGCTGTCCGCGGTGCAAGGCTTCGTAAGTGAGGTAGTCTAACGCTTGACGCTGCTCAAGCCGCTTATTCAGCGCAAAGTACTGAACCACTGATTTCCACTCCGCTCCGATTGTTGCGGCAAAGACTTTAGACTTGGACCCGCTGCCATAGGCAAAAAAGCCAATTTTCTTACCTGCCAGCGGCTGCGATGTTTCCAGGTCCGCTTCCAGTGTGCTCATTAGCCCCAGGAAGAGCGAAGAGGTATACAAATTCCCCACCAAAGAAGAGGCTCGCTCTCCTTTTTCAATTTTTTCAGCTACAAACTTACGGTAGCGCTCTGTTTTGGTCACCGCCCGAAGGTATTTGGCGACGGACTTCTGGTAAGCAGCGGGGGATTCAAAGGTATCAGCCACAGGCCATGATTGCTCAATCATACGGGACGTACGCTCCCAGTCGCCCCTTTTTATGCTTTCTTCCCGGTAGACTTCAGAAAACATTCGACGGGCCTGATAAGCATAGGGCAGGTGGAAGATGAGGCGGTGCCAGTCGTCTGTAACCGGCTCTTCCTCTCGTAATCCGGCATGCTGTGCAAAATTGCGAAGCGCTTCGCCGATCCGCTCCTGGTAGCAATCATTAGAGTAAGGACCGTCGAATACCGGGGTATCCCGGTGGACCTCTACATGTATATCATTATGGTGCAGCAAAGAATCGGGCTGCCCGGTCTCCAGTTTAGAAAGCAGTGCTGTTAGGTCAACATCTTTGACTTCCGCTAACTGCAGCACCTCCTCGATAATCTGTTTTTTCGAAAACTGGCGTACCGGCTTGAAAAAGTCATGTACAGGCCGGGAAGCAACACCCCAGGAGTCCTCAATAGTAAGCAAACGAGGGTTTTGTTTTACCAGCACAGCGATAGCGCCAGCACCCTGGGTGTATTCGCCGCCTGACTCCAGCTCGTAGCGCGCAACGTCTGATCCTACTACAATACCGATGCGGTCTGATCCGCCTCTGGACCAGTCCAGGGTGTTTTGCAGGGCATCCACGGCTCCGATACAGGCGAAGGTCATATCCACCACATCACAATTTAGAAAAGCATCTTTGCCATACATTGGACCGAAGTACTGATTAAGCATATCGAGCACATAAGTTGCCATTGGCTTAGAGCCGTCCAGGGCACTTTCTGTACCGAGGTAAATCCGGCCAATTTGACTCGGCTTTAAATCGTTACGCCGCAGGAGCTCCAGCACAGCATTGGCAGCCATTGTTGCCACATCTTCATGAGCGTCGGGCACTGACATCGCTGTCAGCCCCAGCCCTTTATTCAGTTTGGCATATTCAAGATTCCTGGCTTCAGCCAGGTCTGAGATTGGTAGGTAAAGATTGGGGATGTAAGCCGCCATATCGTCAATGCCTACAGTCTTCATTCCATGCATAATCCCTTGATTTGAAGGCTTCAAATGTCCTCTGGCGTTGGTTTTACAGCCATGCCAGAGGTATTAAGCCTAATGATTTAGCTGGCTCTATTGGTTAGGGGGACAATTGTATTAAACCCAAATAAAACAAGGGTTCAAACAAAAAGGGATCATTTTGGTTTGGAGCGGCTGGATTTTTAGACCGCCTAATTTCAGGACTGCTTATTCAAAGCGGGCAAAAACAGTATCAATTGCTTTGGCCAGCTTGCGGTCTTTGTCCGTCACTTTATTACCGGCATCGTGGGTACTTAATGCAAATTCAACGGTATTGTACACATTATGCCAGTCCGGGTGATGCTGCATTTTTTCTGCATGAAAGGCCACTTCGGTCATAAAACTGAAAGCTTGTGTAAAGTCCTTGAACTTGAACGTCGCTTTGAGTTGGTCATTTTCTTCTTTCCACATGGTGTATAAAATTTTAAATTCTACCCTTTCAAGCCTGTCAACCTGCAAATGTTCGGGGTTTGCCCGGAAAACTCCAAAATACGCTCTAAACCAGGCTGCGTCAGCTGCTTTTCAGGAGTGTACTCAAAATTATAATAACACAAACTACAGAGGTATGCTAAATTTCACTAAACTCCGTTAGTAACTGTTAAAATCTTATTAACTTCTGCGGTTAATTGTGGAAAAAATGCGAATTTAAGCTTCTAAAACCAATCTACATTGGCAAGAAGCTGTTATATAACCAGCTATTGCTGCTCATTAGACTTTTTAAAAACCATTGAAACATGAGAATACTATTCCTAACAGCGTTACTGCTTCTTGCTTTTGGAACAACAGCAATCGTGCAGGCGCAAGAGTTGTCCAAAGAGGAAAAGAAAGAGTGGAAAAAGAAAGCCAAAGAATACAAGCGCAACCCTGCTGCTTTGAAGTCACTGGCCGAAAGCGTAGACCGTTACAAGAGCGAGGCCAATGAGTACGCGGCTCAAATCAACGAGATGGAAGCTGACAAAGCGAACCGCCGCTCCCGCCTTGCTCAAATAGAGCGCGAGAATACAGAACTACAGGATAAACTGGCAGCAGCGCTGAATGAGCTGGACCAGCTAAGAAGGTCTCCCCCGGCACAACCCCAGATGGACCAACCTATGCGTGGGCTGGTTTTCCGTGTGCAGCTTGGTGCCTATGAAAAACTGAATTTGCCCGCAACGCTTGATGGCGAGGATGACAATATGGACTTAGAGATGGTTGATGGCCTTCAGAAGATCATCATCGGAAAATACCCAGATGTTGAAAGCGCTGATGCGCTACGCGACTATATGCGGAAACTTGGCATTCCTGATGCATGGGTAGTGGCGTATCAGGATGGTGTACGTATTTCGGTTGAGGATGTAGTGCCCGGATACGGAATGTAGAGCGCCTGCTTTTAGCGAGAGTGAGTCGTTGGTTCATGCACTAAGCTGATGGACGACAACCCACTCTTGCTTTGCAGTTATCGTTTTCTCCCCTTGTTGCGATTACCGCCTTTTCGGAAGTTACGTCCCTTTCCGCCACCGCCACGCCCACGGCTGCCGCGCGGTTGCGGTTTTGCATCCTTGAGCTCTTCGGGCAAAGGTAACCGCTGCACTTTTCGTTCAATCAGTTCCTCGATCCGCTTAAAGCGGTACATATCCTCTCCGTTAATGTAAGTGAAGGCCATACCTGAGGCTTCAGCCCGGGCTGTACGCCCAATCCGGTGCACATAGTCTTCTGCATCGCCCGGCACATCGAAGTTGATGACCGCGTCAATGCCCTTGATATCGATACCCCGAGAGAGCACGTCCGTAGCCACAATCACAGGAGTATTCCCGCTTTTGAAATCATGCAGTTGCTGTTCGCGCTCTTCCTGTGATAAGTCCGAGTGGATAGCTCCCGCATTGATCCCCTTTCGCTGAAGCGATTGCGACAGCTCTTTTACTGTTTTTTTGCGGCCAGCAAAAATAATGACCCGCTCCAGGCGCTTATTGTTCTCCAGCACCTTTTCGGTCAATGCGATTTTTGCATGGTTTTCCACTTCGTAAACCAGCTGGAGAATATTTTCCGCTGGTTTGGAAATAGCAATACTTATCTCTGCGGTTGGACCGCTGAGAATTTGCTGGGCAAACTTTCGGATCTGAGACGGCATGGTTGCAGAAAACAATAGATTCTGCCGCTCTAAAGGCAATTTATGAACGATATTCATAATAGCCGGCGCAAAGCCCATGTCGAGCATCCGGTCTGCTTCATCCAGGATCAGGTATTTCAGCCCACTAAAGTCTACATACCCCATATCAATATGGGAGGTAAACCGACCAGGTGTAGCCACAATGATGCTCGCTCCCCGCTTAAGCGCCCGTTTTTCCTGTTCCATAGCGTGGCCATCACGCCCGCCGTAGATCGCAATAGAGCTGATCGGTGTGAAGTAGGAAAGTGCTTCTAGCTGTTGGTCAACCTGCATCGCCAGCTCCCGCGTAGGCTCAATAATGAGTGCCCTGACTTTATCATCGGACGACTCTTTGCTTAGCTCGTTGAGAACGGGCAGAAGGAAGGCTGCGGTTTTCCCGGTACCTGTTTGGGCACAGGCCAGTACGTCCTGACCTTTAAGAATGGGAGGAATAGCTTGCTCCTGAACCGGGGTAGCCTCCTTAAATCCCATCGCGTCAAGGCCTTCCAGTAAGGAAGGCTCAAAACCAAATTCGTTAAATTTCAAAGTAGCTGTATTATTTTATATCGCTTTATACGCAAAAATGCACTAAAAACGGTTGAAATCAATTATTTTTTATTCAATACCTTGTATAAAGGTACTTCTAATACCTGAAACCAGGCTTTATTACTGCTGATTGTCACTTTTCAGGGAGCTCTTAACTCGGTATTTCGTCGACAACTACCCGATATAGGTCTAATCAGAACTTCTCTAAAGCAACAAATCGTTACCCTTCCAGGTTTTAACGTAAATTACAGTGCAAGCAAATTATACCATGCAATATCATAAATCCTTTCAGACTTCCAATAATAACCCTTTTAGTTCCATAATAGGTGTGGTACTGGGCGTTCTTTTTTTGCTGGGGCTCTTTTTTGTTGCCCGGTTTATCTTCACCATTCTGTATTACCTGTCGCCGGTTATGCTGATTGCCGCCCTTATACTTGATTACAAATCGGTTACCGGCTACGGTAAATGGCTTGTAAGTAAAGTTAAGACCAATCCACTACTCGGTATTGGCGGCATTGTACTGACCGTTCTGGCTTTTCCGCTCGTTTGCCTTTTCCTACTGGGTAAGGCCCTCTTTAAAAAGAAAGTGCGGGAAGTGGAGCAGGAAGCCGAAAAACAACGGGAAGGCGAATATATTGAGTTTGAAGAACTGGATAGCGAGCCCATTGACCTTAAGCGGCTGGAAGATCAGGTCCGCGGGCAACAAGAGGCACAGAAACGCAGCAATTACGATGACTTTTTCGATAGCCAGTCCTGATGCTGATGGTTGCCCTTTATTGTGGCGCTTTGACGCTGGGGTTAGCCTATTTTCTCCTGATCCAATGGGTACTCCGACATTGGGCGGCGTTGCCTTTTTTCGAGCCCTCCCCTGCATTTAGCCCTCCAAAGGTCACCATTCTCGTGGCGGCGCGGAACGAAGCTGACAATATAGGCGAATGCCTGAACGCGCTAAAGCAACAGGAATACCCAGATGACCACTACCAAATTGTCGTTATTGATGATCACTCCACAGATGAGACGGTGAAAGCCGTTGGGCATCACGCCTCCCCCAATCTTACGCTTCTCCACCTGCCTGGCAATCAGCGTGGAAAAAAGGCGGCATTGGAGTTTGGTGCGGCAGCGACCCAGAGTGAGATCATCCTCACTACGGATGCCGACTGCCAACCACCGCCGGAGTGGGTACAATTCCATGTTCAACATCTACTGTCCGGGCCAAATAAAGCCTCAGCCGGTCCTGTCCTGCTTACCGGAATAGAAGACCGCGCCCTTTTTCGGTTCCAGGCGCTTGATATGTCGGGTATGATGATTCTGACGGCTGTTGGCCTGCATACAAATACCTGGATACTTGGTAATGGAGCAAGCCTGGCCTACCACCGGCTCGCTTTCGAGGCTGTAGAGGGCTATGCGGGTAACCGCGCGACCGCCTCCGGGGACGATGTTTTCCTTATTGCAAAGCTTAATGCCCGTAATTCAGGCGGGGTACAGTTTCTCAAAAATGGCAAAGCCGCTGTGCCTACGGCAGCAGCTACCACCTGGCGTGCTTTTTTTCAGCAGCGCCTGCGGTGGGGCACCAAAAACGCGGCAGCGCCTGCAAGCCCGGGCACCACTTTTGCACTTGGCATCGCTTTTTTACTCAGCTGGTCTATTTTGCTTACGCCTCTGCTTTTTTTCTGGATGGGCTTACAGGCGCTTCTGGTGGTTGTTTTGCTGGTGGGCCTGAAATCCTGGGCAGACTATCAGTTACTACGCACCGGCAGTAGTTTTTTGGGGCAGTCTCATCTATTGAAATCCTTTGCTGTATCAGAACTCCTCCATATCCTCTATATCGCTATTATCGGAGTCGCCTCTTTGGTGGTCCGAAAGTACCAATGGAAAGGCAGGACCGTGGAATAAGGAAAGGCTGGGAGCTTGCCACTAACCCTTAAGGCCCTCTAAGCGCATTTTAAACAAGTGTTTCGGAGTGGAAGCGTACAATTTTTCATAGCGGCGGCGAGCCTCCTGCCGGTTCTTTTCGACCTCCGGTAACAGAAGGAAAAGCTCATAATAAATGGCGGCTTCCCGCTCCGGCTCTGCAACTTCCTGCAGTAAGTTTTCCAGCGACTGCATAGCGCTCTCACGTGCTCCGTGCGCATGTTCCTGCTTAGCCAGTAACATACGCGTCTCAAATATCAGGTCTGGATTGCCCAGGGCTTCAGCGATAGACTGGGCTTCTTCCGCCACGGGAGTAAGTGCTTCGAGTCGGTTCAGGGCCAAAAGGACAAGTCCCTTTTCGGCAAGGCTCGCACCAAGCACCAGCTTATTATCAATCATCCGTGTTACCTCAATCGCACGGTTGTAGTAATGAAGAGAGCGGTCGTAGGCTTCCGTGAAGTAAAAGACATCACCCAGGGTATTCAGCGCCTTGGCAATACCCTTTTGGTAGCCAAGCTCTTCGCAGAGCATCAGGTTTTTTTGCAGGTATTCAATGGCCATCTGGAAGTGCCCCTCAATACTGTATAATTCTCCGATCAGGCCCAGGGCAATAGCCGTACCCTGTTTATCGCCCAGTTCTTCGCATAATTCGAGGTCGTGCTGGAAGTTTTCCATAGCCCGCAGGTAATCCCCTTTGCGCTCAAATACACTGCCAATACAACCAATGGCAATAGAAGTCAGATGTTTATTGCCCAGCTCCTCACTCAGGGCCAACCCTTTACGATAGCTTTCCAGCGCCTCATCGTAGTCTCCCTTCTCAAAGTAGACGATGCCAAGGTTAGTAAAGAGATTCGCCATCCCTTGTTTATCATTGAAGCGCTCGCTTACCTTCAGCTGTTTAAGCTGGCAGCGAACACCTTCGTCGTAGTTGCCCTCGTTCATATAGGTAAGTCCAAGGTTGGCAGCCACTTGTGCGCTGCCGGAAGGGTCTAGTCCTACTTCCCCTGTGCTCAGGCTTTGCTCAAAGTACTCTTTAGCCTCTTTGTATTTTCCCTGGCGGAAGAAAAACTCGCCCAGGCTACCGTAAGCTTTAGCTTTACCTATTTCGTCTTCAATGGACTCAAACAGGCCTGCAGCCAACTGCATATACTGCTGCGCCCGGCTGTAGTCGCCCTTGAGCATCAGGAGCCGGCCAAGGTTGTTGTTGGCCTGCCCAAGGAGCAGCACATCCCTGGACGATTTAGCCAGGCTCAATGCCTCCTCATACGTTTTTTCGCACTCCTCCCAATTCCCGATCAGCTCCAGTACTTTGCCCTTATTGAGGTAGGTCTGGATTTGGTCGGCGGTGTCTTTTTGCTTGCCCAGCTTATTGAGCAGCTTCTCATAGTAGTCCAGCGCCTGCTGGTTTTGATAATTACTGCGGGCGTAGTCAGCTGCTTTTTGCAGGTACTCACAGGTTTTATCAAAAACATTAGCCTGCTCGTAGTGAAAGGCCAGGTCGGCATACCGTTCCTCGAGGTTATCAGCGTACAGATCCTCTATCGCTTCCCCGATCATACCATGCAATTGCTCGAGCCGGGTACGCAACTGCATCCCGTAAACCGCTTCGCGAAGCAGGGAGTGGCGAAAGATATACCGCAGCTCATTCATAGCGTGCCATATCTGCCCTTTTTCTGCTCGTTTGATCTGATCACGCAAGACTGTAGATGCGGCACCATTCTTTTCAGCAAAGCCATCCTGCCTGCGCATCACGGCTGTCAAGATAGGGATATCAAACTCACGGCCAATGACAGCAGCGGCTTTCACGGTCTCTTTCACCAGCTCGCTAAGCCGGTCAATCCTTGCGGTAAGAATCGCATTTATGGAGCTGGAGAGTTCTACGTCTTTGTCGTGTATCGTCCAGAGCCCTTCTGACTTCACAAGCAATTCCCGCTCAGCGAAGTACTCCAGCATCTGCTCCAGGTAAAAAGGATTGCTATTGGAGGTACGCAGCAGGGTTTCCAGAAAGTCCGGGTGAATAGTGCCTCCCAATCGAAGTTCGGCAAATTCCTCCACCGCCCCGGGGCTCAGGGTATTCAGGTCGACTTCCAGGTGGGGCAACTTATATTGTTCAAGCAAAGCAGGCTCCAGCAGCTTGGGCTTGGAGCCATCGTCCCGGTACCGGGATGTAATGACTACTGCTATGGGGTACCGGTTGACCTGACGGCTGAATTCGGTTAGGAGTTCCCGGCTGTTCTCATCCATCCAATGCCCGTCCTCGATTTCTATCACCACAGGCTGTATCAGCGCTTCGGCGATGAACAGGTTAATAATGGAAGACAGGGTGTTTTGATAACGGCCCTTGGCGTCCAGCACATCCCATATGGAGTCTTGGTAGTTCAGGCCAATGAGCGCTGCCAGCACCGATTTGGTACGCAGTAGCTCCCGGTGTACCGCTTTCGCCTCCGGCCGGTTAAGCCCTTCCAGGTCCTCCAGCATTTGATTGTAACGCTCCTCAAAGTGTTGGAAATTTGCCAGGGAGGTACTTTCCGGGTACTGCTCAAAGTAATTTTTCAGGAAAGTAATGAACGGGTTGAAGGGCTTGCGCAAAATCTGGTCCGCCTGGCAGGTATGCCACTGCGCCAGCCCCTCTTCAAACAACAGTTTTTTGAGCTCGTGCATCAGCCGGCTTTTGCCAACGCCCGCTTCTCCAAAAATGTAAGCAACGCCAGCCGTTTGCCCCTCGAATACAGGCTGCATAGAGGCAAGCAGGTCGCTGAGCTCCTGATTGCGGCCTACCATTTGGCTCGAATACGCTGGCCGGGATTCATAATTCCTGCCGATAAGCTTATAAGTAGGCACATTGCCCTTAATTCCTTTGTACCGAATATCGCCCCGGTGCTGAAAGTTAAAATGGTGGTTCTTCTGAATTTCGCTGTCTACCAGCACATCCCCCCATTTGGCATGGGTCATCAGGCGGGCAGCCAAATTGACCCGGTTGCCAACGGCAGCGTACTGACAGCGCTCCCGGCCCCCAACGATACCCGTGTAGGCGGTACCGATTGTTATTCCCGCCCGGTACTCCAGGCTGGTATCCTGCTGCAATTGCCGTAGGTTTTCCCGAACACTAAAGATAAACTCCAGTGCCCGGTCATTGCTATTCTCAAAGGACACCGGCGCACCAAAAAGGCCCACCATAACCCCTCCCTTATCCCCGAAGTCTACTTCCTTAAAGTAGCCGGAAAAATTGTGCATTTCTTCGATGACAATCGTAGCAAACTCATCCAGTACTTCGTGGTTTTCCACCCCCTGAAACGACAGAAAGATGGAAATAACCGTTCGGAACTCCCCGTCTTGCTGATAACTAGCTACGGACTCCGGCAAAAACTGCTGAACAACGTCCCTGTCCAGCTCTGAAAGGTCCACGGCGTCCGGCAGGTTACGTTCCTCTTCCGGCAACAAGCCCCAAACCTTGTAGAACCCGTCTTCCAGTTTCTTGAGGTAAAATCCCTCCTGCTTAAGCTGATGCCCCATCTCCTCGTCTACCACAATATCCTGGTCTTTGGCTTTGACCTGGCATTCTGCACACTGATCGATCGGCGCTCCCCGAAAATAAAAGGACTTGTGGTCGGCTTTACCAACGATACCCCATTCTACGGTTCCGTAAGAAAGGCCAAACTTGATACCAATGGTAAAATTATTGAACCGGAACTCCCGCTTACTAAAGAGGTGACGGGCCAGCATGGCTACACGGATGATATCCTGACCTCTTTCTTCTGACCGTTCAGCCGGGAAAATAGCGGTGAAGGCATCTCCTGCAAAGTAAGGGATAAAGCCTCCTTTACTGTAGACCAGGTGGACGAGTGGCTCGAAAATTTCATTCAGAACGTTCGTGAGCTGCTCTGCACCCCGGCTACCCTGCTGCATTAATGCTTCAGTAAGTGGGGTGAAGCCGGAGAGGTCTACAAAAAGGGTGTAGGCCTGCAGCCGTCCCTGGGCTTGCCCTTCTTTAAACTGGTTCTGGATGAAATGTGGAATTAGGTTTTTCACAGATCGTTTGTCCTCGTTCTGTTATCAGTGTGGCAAATTACGAATTTTCCGCTTGGTGGACTAATCGTAGTGTATACCGAGTCTAAGTGATTCAGGATTAGAAGGAACAAGGATAGGAGAAATATTGTAGTCTGGCAAGAGATAGTGGTGGTTCAATAGTTTTTCGAATTGATTTCGGGGGGTATAACGCCTGTAGGATTCGCTAAAGTATATAGCGTCGAATTAATTCCCCTCTATTCCTGAGAATTCCCGGTCTTTTTTTATTTTCCATTTCTAAAAGCACCATTCTTATGCACCGATTGCTAGTCGCCACTGATTTCTCCACTGCTGCCTGGAATGCTTTTGAGTACACCCTGTCTTTGGCGGAGCATCTGAACGCTGAAATCCACCTGGTGTTCGTCAATAAATTTGTTGAGGCGGAGACGGTCCTTCCCGAGCAGCACCGCCGGTCACTCATAGAACGGGACAACAGCGATTATGAGAAGCGGCTACAGCGGTGGGCTACACATTACCCTGACCAGAAGCCGATGCCGGGCGGAGGTGCTGCCATTCATTATCATGTCTTTGATGGAAAACCAGCATCCACAATTGCCCGGGCGGCCCAATCGCTTCAGGCTGATGTCATCGTGCTTGGCGGAAGAGATAAACACAATATCAGAGAGCACCTGTTTGGGAGCATTACCACGCACCTGACTGGCCGCAGTCCCTGCCCAATGCTAGTCATTCCGGAAAAAGCCCGTTTCCACCCTATTCAAGCTATCGCCTTTGCCATTGATATTACATTGGACGAACGCCGGGTATTGGAGCGGCTCAGGACAGTGGCTACCTCACTCGGTGCTAACGTCCAACCCTTTTTTGTCAATATGCTACCGGAAGAGCAGGACAAAATCAAAGTGGAACGCCTTGATGCGGATGGGCAGCGCATCGACATGGTCCGCGACCGGGAGGTCACCAGTGGTATTGCGTATTACCTGGAGCACCATCCGGTGCAAATCCTGGCCATGTATATTCCTGACCGGGCGTTTCACAACCACCTGTTGCATGGCCACCTTCTGCGATATATGGCCTGGCACACGCCACTACCGCTGCTTCTTGTTCGGGAGTAGGCTATTCAAATGACCAGTAAGGGTCCATTTTTTTCAATACCGGAGCTGGTATAGCCCGTATTTTAGCTACGTCTGCTGCTGACTGAAAGGCGCCATGCTGACCCCGGTAGGCTATAATGGCGTTGGCGTATTTCCAGCTTAAATAGGGGTGTGCCTTCAATCCTGCTGCATCCAATTGGTTGATTGGCCACTGACGGACCGGGCTGTCCACCGACAACCGGGGGCGAATACGCTGAAAGGTACTATCTGCCAAGCCATAGGTCTCTCCTACCTGATCCACAGTAGTAAACCCCCCAAGCTTATCCCGAAATCCACATATTCGCTTTGCATAAGTGGGACCAATACCCCGAAAAGACTGCCATTCTTCCAGCGTCGCTTTGTTGATGTCCATGGAGGCGGGCTCGGCCGGCTTTGCAGGGGGCTCCGAATCGCTATCCGGCTCATCGGGGCGCGGTGTCGCTGGGCTTTCAGGTGTTTTTTTCTCAATGCTCACGTAAGGGATTAAAGCTTCCGCCTGAGCTGCGGACAACCCGTACACTTTCTTCAAATCTTCCGGTTTTCTGAACTGACCACCTTTGCTGCGGTAATTGAGCAGTGTACGGACCGTTCGCCCGGACAGCCCCAGCAGCATCAGGCTGTCTCCGGATAGGGTGTTGGGGTCAAAAGCAAACTGCGGAGGCTTGGTCTCCTTCGTACGGGATACCCTATCGGGCTTGGGTACGGCAGGTTGTTTTGCAATTCGGGCGTAGGGGGCGATACGCTCATAGTCTTTTTCCGACAAAGTATAAATATCCTGCAGGTCGCTGGCTTTACGGAAGGGCCTCACTTTTTCGCGAAAGCGCACGATGGTTGTGGCCGTTTTACGGGAAAGCCCCAGTAATTGCAAGCTGTCCAAAGGCAACGTATTGGGGTCGAAATAAAAGAGTAAAGAAGTGGGCTCCGTTTCCGGGCGCTCGTCCGCAGAGGAATAGAAAGTATCGAGCTCAGATTGAAAAGATGCCAGGTTGGTGGTGACAGGAGGCACGAGTAGTGGGTACAAGCTGGGGAGCAGCGCAAATAAAAGTATAAGCGCTCCTAAAATAAAGGCTCCGTTTCTTTCTGATTTGGTGTAGTAAAAGTAGTCTTTGACCCAGTCTTTCATTGTGCCGGTTTTTTTATGAAAGGTTTTATTCTGTCCTCCTCAATAGTCACTGCGCCCTGTTCAGCGGTATAGAAAAAAGGTAAATCCAGCACCTGTGCTTGTTCGGACCAGGTTTTTACCCGCCACGGCGGATTGGATCCGTCAGCAATCAGACAGCGGGGGACCAGGGTTTGCAGAAGGTCGCGTATTTCGATATCGGGGCTCTGGCTAAGCACAACTGCGTCTACCTGTAACTGACCCGCTCCGTTCAACTGTTCGCGCTCTTCCAGCAGCAGAAAACGGGTATCGCCCAGTTGCCAAAAACCCTGACGACCCGCCACCGCCCCGTAAAGTGCTGCTTGCCGAGCGCTGAAAACTGTGTCCAGATGTGCCCGTCTTTTCCACCGGTGCTGCTCATTGGCGAAAGCCAGCTGACGATCTTCTAAGGAGGGGCTGCTGACTTGTATGATGCCCTGGCCCACGAATAGATCCACCGCCGTATGCTTGTAGACCTGATAGACGACCACTGCCCGTTGATGCCGGCTCTCCCACTTTTGCCAGGCGTAGCTTCCGGCTACCAAGACGGTGATCGATAAGCTCACCAGTACCCATTTGAATTGGTGGGTACGGTGCGCTAAAACCAGCCCCACCAAAATAGCGTATAACGCCCACACGCCCAGGGTGCCCAGCCAGATCCCCTGTAGCAGTCCGCCGGGCAATTGCTGAATGATAAAGATGCCCGCATTGACTGCATAGATAAGCCCGTAAAGGCCTTTGGCTATTAATGCGCCTAATACCGGTACACTGTGAAATGCCAGTAACAGGAGTGTCAACGAAAGAATGATACCAGCAGCAGGCACTACAATGAGTCCGGAAAGTACGAAGTACAGTGGGAACTGATGAAAGTAGTACAGGCTGATAGGCAGCGTGCCCAGTTGCGCTGCCAGGGAGACAGCAGACAGCTGCCAGAGATAGTCTCCTATACGATTTTCAATGTGCCATAGACTGTAGATCCGGGGCTGAAAATAGACAATGCCCAGTACTGCCAGGTAAGACAACTGAAAGCCTACGTGGTACAGCAGGTTAGGATTGGAGACCAAGAGTACGAGTGCTGAGGCGGCAAGGGTATTGTATACATTCGTCGTACGCTGTAAAGCCAGTCCGACCGCTAAAAAGCTGAACATAGTGGAGGCCCGGAGCACGGATGGCGAGGCACCGGTCAACAAGGCAAATGCCCATATGCCGGCAATGATAAGCCCTGTTCTCCCTGCTTTCCACCATTGGGCCTTCAGGGGTATGCGCCCCAGCAGCCACATCAGGATAAGCTGTACCAGGCCCACATGCAGCCCGGAGACCGCCAGTACGTGCATAGCGCCCGTGTTGGCATAGGCATTTTCCACCTCTTCAGTAAGCGCCGACTTGTACCCCATCGTCAGGGCAGCACCAACGGCGTATTCATTGGGTGTAGGCAGGCTTGTTTTTAGAATTCCCAGCGCTTTACGCCTCAGTTCAGCTGCACGGCTAAAGATGCCAGGTCGATGCTCCAGCAGGCTCCAGCTGCTATCTGCAAATACCTGATGGTGAATATCCCGGACAGCGAGGTATGCCTTGTAGTCAAACTGGTCCGGGTTCAGCGGTGGAGTAACGGGGCGGACTTTGCCCTTAATGACAATCTGATCACCGGGAACCGGGCCCTGGCCAGGCAACGGGTGATTGAGATAGACCAATAGCTGTCCGGTTACCGGCTGGATATGCCCGTCGGAATCCGGCATGCCTTCTGCTTTCAAGGTAGCCTTTAGGCGTTGTCCTGATGGCACTACCTCGAGAATACGGCCCAGCAGTGCCTGTGGTGCGCCATCTTCCAGATGGTACTGAAAGTGATTGGTGTAGGTTCGGGTATCATGAAGTACGGTCAAAGACAGCCCGATACCCATAAACGTTACCATGGTGAACACCCCAGGTACCCATCGCCAATGGTATTCCCACTTACGCCAGAGGGACCACCCCAGCCCTGCAATGCCGACGCCTGACAATAACAGGCCCAACATCCAGGAAGGGAAAAGGGCCGCACACCACACCCCCAGGACCGTGGACAACAATAGTCTTAACATGGGGGTTTCTCTCCAATTCATAGGGGTGTAGCGCGATTTAGTAACCGTAAAATTGCTTCCAAAAGACACAAACCGTGCGCTTTTTAGTTGTTGGCTTACCTAAGCCTTCAAAACTTTGGAAGTTGAACCCTGTTTGATGTTTATTCCTGTGGCGGATCAACCACTTCAAATATACTTAGAGGTCACAATTCCATTTAAATATAAAACAATTTCACGAAATACCCTTTTTTAGCTTTATCGAAGGGTTTTTACAATTGACTACCAATTGGTTACTCCATCCGGCAAGCTGGTGTACATTACACACTAAGTGCCGCCTGTTTAATTTGGTAGAGATTGAAATATTCCTTTATTTTCCACTTCTTTTCTAGAATGACCGGCTACAATGAATGAACTCAACAAATATTTTAAGTCTGCTTTCACAGTTGATAATGTAATTTTCGGCTTTGACGAGGGCGACTTAAAGGTGCTGCTCATCAAACGGGGAGAGGAGCCTTATCAGGGGAAATGGGGACTGCCTGGTTACTTTGTGCACCCGGATGAAGACCTCGACACAGCTGCCAAACGCGTTTTGGAAGAGCTGACTGGTCTGCGCAATGTATTTCTGGAGCAAGTAAAGACCTTCGGCACCGTTAATCGCCACCCCTTCGGCCGGGTTATCACTGTAGCCTACTTTTCGCTCATTAAGATTAGCCATTATACGTTGCAGCCTTCCTCTATTGCCCGGAAGGCCAAGTGGCACTCGGTGTCTGAGGCAGAGGATCTGGCTTTTGACCACCAGGACGTTCTCAACGCCTGCTTCAACCGCCTGAAGTGGCTGGTACGTTCGCGTCCGGTTGGTTTTGAGCTACTGCCACCTAAGTTTACACTGACGGAGCTCCAACACCTGTACGAAGCTATTCTGGAAACAAAACTGGACAAAAGGAATTTCCGGAAAAAAATTCTAACCATGGATTTGCTGGTAGACCTTGAAGAGACACAGGAGGGCGTCGCTCATCGCCCCGCCAGGCTGTACCAGTTTGACCGCAACCGTTACGAGCAGCTGCTGGCGGAAGGCTTTAGCTTTGAATTAAAGGAAAGCAAGCGAAAGGAAGCCGCGGTCTGATTTACCACTCTTCACCAAAGGTGTTGAACACCGTAATAACCAACCCCTCATAATTTTCCCGGTAAGCGCTGATAAGGGCTGTAACCTCAGTCTTTTGGTCTGGGTTGATCGCCCGCTGGAAACGGTACGTTGTTGCCGATGGCATTATCTCGTCCGGGAAGGTAATCTGGCGACCGTTGTCAGCCGCCTCAAAATAGCCATAGTGGCCATTGGTAAGTGTTTGCTCCTTAGTGATTTGGGCCAGCTCTGACATAAAGGCATCAGCAGCCAAGATCAAACTTTCTGTCTCCTGATGATCAATAAAACCCCAAACGGTATGGTCAGGAATGCGATAAAGCCGGTCACGAAGTGGGATGATGCCATTGCCTGATTCCAGCTCCAGCTGATAGAATTGATCATAGACTTTTAGCACACCATCCTGGTTAAGGGTCTCGCGCAGGGCAACAGAAACCGGATAAGGTTCATTTTCCAAAGCACCTACCTCTACCACCGCCCGTGCCGGTTCTTCCGCCGGATCACAATCGCTGGGCGCAAGGATTTCGTTGATACTTAAAGATAAAACCTGCCCTGCTTCTCGTTTGAAGGAAAAGCTAATGCTTGCGCCCTCGCAATCTACGGGCTCGATCGTGCGGAGCTTCCAGTTCATTGATCGGTCACCGTTGTCAAAAACTTCACTGAGTTCTATATAAAACTCATCTTCTACATCCGGTACAATAATGGTCTCCGAGTCCAGGCTACAGCCTGCCGACAATAAGGCTAACAAAAAGAATCCAAAGTATAATTTCGTCATTGCCATTTTGGGTTTCCCGAATTCAAAGTTCGCTACAGATCAACATAGTAACGCGCCGTAATTTGAAATGCTGCCTGCAAACCTAATAATACTATAGGGGAATGAGGATCTAAAATACATCAAATTAGCAAATGACGAAAAAGTTAATTTTTTCCATCTAGGATTAACGGGCTTTAGTCCAAAAGAAATGGCAATCTGACAAATATCCCGCACTTTGCTGACTGCTTGAAAGGCTGGGCTACAGCCCTTATTGCAACCCGACTGCATATGATACAACTAAAAAACATCCGTAAATCTTACCAGACCGGATATAACCGGCTGGAAGTCCTTAAAGGCATCGACTTGCATTTTGAGGAAGGGGCTTTTGCCTCCATCATGGGGTCTTCCGGCTCCGGCAAATCTACCCTACTCAACATATTAGGGATACTAGACGAGTACGATGAAGGCGAATACCGGCTGGATGGCACCCTGATACAGGGGCTTTCGCAAACGGAAGCCGCAAAATACCGCAATCAGTTTATTGGCTTTGTCTTTCAATCATTTAATCTGCTGTCTTTCAAAACGGCGGCTGAGAATGTCGCCCTCCCCTTATATTATCAAAAAGTAGACCGCAACGAGCGCCATAAACGCGCTATGGAATACCTGGACATGGTGGGGCTGGCTGATTGGTCGGACCATCTGCCGACTCAATTGTCCGGTGGGCAGCAACAACGCGTTGCTATCGCCCGGGCGCTGATTACCCAGCCTAAAGTCATTTTGGCTGATGAGCCCACCGGTGCATTGGATTCCAAAACCTCCTATGAGGTCATGGAGCTGTTCAAAAAGGTAAATAAGGAAGGGATGACCGTGCTCATTGTCACCCACGAGAACGACATCGCCGCTATGACTAAACAAATTATCCGGTTGCGCGACGGCCTTATTGAGTCCAACGGAAGCCCTGTTTCTGCTTCTCCAAAAACAGCTGGCCATGATTGATTTTGATAAATGGAGAGAAATCCTCAATTCTATTCAGCGCCACCCCCTTCGGACGATACTTACCGCCCTTGGGGTGTTTTGGGGCATCTTCATGCTGATTATTTTACTCGGGGCGGGAGACGGGCTTCAAAATGGAGTAGAATATGAATTCCGGGACGATGCCATCAATAGTATGTGGATCCGCAACGGAACAACTTCCATGCCTCACCGGGGACTGCCCAAAGGGCGCCGCATTGAGTTTACCAACGAAGATTTTGACCTGCTGCGAGAGCAGTTTGACGATATTGAGCACCTTACGGGGCGCTACTACCTCTCTGGTGATCAAATGACGGTTTATAAGGATAAACGGTTGTCGTTTTCAACCCGTGCCGTCCATCCCGGCCACCGTTACCTGGAAAACACCCTCGTCGATGCCGGCCGCTACATTAGCGAGCGGGACCTCAAGGAGGTGCGAAAGGTAGCCGTGATCGGTAGAATTGTTAAGCAGGACCTTTTTGGGGAAACAGATGCAATCGGGAAAGAGATTGAAATTGGTGGCATCGTGTATACCGTGGTGGGCACCTATAGCGATACCGGCGGCGAGAATGAAATGCGGATTATCTACATCCCCGTTACCACGGCACAAAAGGTCTATGCCGGCACCAACCGGCTGCATCAGCTTATGCTGACCACCAACGACCTGACACTGGAGGAAACCAAACAACTCGAGAATAAAGTACACGCCGCTTTTGCAGCCAAGCATGATTTCAGCGTGAATGACCGGCGGGCCGTTTCCATCTTTAGTGCTGCTGAGGAGTACCAAAAATTTGTCAACCTCTTTGCTGCCATCAAAGCCTTTGTCTGGTTTGTCGGCCTGGGGAGTATTATTGCCGGCGTTATTGGTATTAGCAATATCATGCTGATTGTGGTCAAAGACCGGACGCGGGAGATTGGGGTACGTAAAGCCCTTGGTGCAACACCATACTCCATCGTTTCTATGATCCTTCAGGAGTCGATCCTTATTACGGCGATAGCCGGTTACCTCGGTTTGTTAGCCGGCGTAGGGGTCATCAGTTTGATGGAATCCATGGAGGTCAATTACTTCCGCAACCCGCAAGTGGACCTAAGCGTCGGTTTTGTGGCTACGCTGGTGCTTGTCATAGCTGGTGCATTAGCCGGTTGGATGCCCGCCCGTCAGGCCGCCCGAATTAATCCTGTTGAAGCCATGAGAAGTTAATAGTTATGTTACTAGACCGCGACAGCTGGCAGGAGATCCTTGCCACACTCAAAAAACATAAGCTCCGCACCGGCCTGACTGCGCTGGGTGTCTTTTGGGGCATCTTCATGCTGGTCTTCGTACTGGGCATGGGCAAAGGCCTGGAAAATGGCGTTTACCAGGGCTTCGGTGAACGAGCTAAGAACATCATGTTCGTCTGGCCGGAGCGTACCACCATGCCTTATCAGGGCTTTCAGCCTGGCCGATACCCAACTTTCCGGCTGGATGATATTCAGGCCATTCAGCAAACCCTTGGGGACGTACAGTACGTAGCACCCCGTTTGTCCATGAATAACGTGCCGGTTTACCGGAAGGAAATTGGGGAGACCCGGGAGATCCGCGGTGAGCTGGAGAATATGATCAAAATAGAGGCACTGAAGCTATTAACCGGCCGGTACGTCAACGCGCGGGATATTGAAGAGGCCCGGAAAGTAGCTGTAGTCGGCCAACGCACCGCTGAGCTGCTCTTTGGGGAGGAAGAACCGATTGGTGAGTACATCCGGGTGCAGGGGGTAGACTTTCAAGTTGTAGGTACTTTCGGCCCACAGCAAGTTAAGCCCTGGACGGAGAGTGATATGGAAGCGATTGTCGTCCCACTCACCACCATGCACCGCACCTTTGGCACCGGAGAGCGCATCGACTACTTCGTTTGCTCTGCTCAGCCCAATGTGCTGGTCAGTCAGGTAGAGCCACAAGTAAAAGGGCTGCTCAAAAAGCGGCACCATATCCATCCGGATGATCCCCGGGGCGTTGGTTCTTTCAATTTAGAAAATGAATTTCTGAGTATCACGAATCTTTTTGGGGGCATTCAGGCCTTTCTATGGTTTGTCGGTATTGGTACGCTGTTGGCAGGTATCGTCGGAGTGGGTAACATCATGCTTATTACCGTCAAGGAGCGGACCAAGGAAATCGGGGTGCGCAAGGCACTCGGGGCTCCGCCTTCGAGTATCATCCGGATGGTCCTGGCAGAGTCCGTACTGATCACCGCTACCTCGGGCTACCTTGGGCTCATCATCGGCACTTTTATTATCTGGGGTGTTAGTGCCCTGCTGCGTGCCAATGACGTAGTGCTCGACAATTTCCACAATCCGGAAATCAGCCTTTCGGTTGGCGTGGGGGCGGTAGTGCTCCTAACCCTTTCCGGAGTTATTGCCGGTGCCATCCCCGCCCGGCACGCGGCGCGGGTCAACCCCGTGGTTGCTTTGAAAGATGAATAAAGTTGAATACAGTGTATTGAAGTCACCCATAAAAAAGTTTTACTATCATGAATAGAGGTTGTCTCATTGGTTTTGGTGCCTTTTTGCTGATTGCGACGATCGGTCTGGGCATCTATTTTTACCAACGCAATACTAAAGAAGCGGAAAACTACGAAGTGGTCCATCCGGAAAGAACGGATATCATCAAAAAAACAGTTGCAACCGGTGCCATCCGCCCCCGTAAGGAGGTCATGGTAAAGCCGCAAGTGTCTGGTGTTGTTGATGAAATCTATGTGGAAGAAGGCCAGCTGGTTACAAAAGGGCAAAAACTCGCCCGTATCAAACTGGTGCCCAGCGAGATTAATATCAATACCGCTAAGTCCAACGTAGACCTCGCCCGCTTGCGCCAGCAGGAGGCTCAAAGAGAGCTGAAGCGGCAGCGCAACCTGAATAAGCAGCAACTTGATATCGAAGAGGCGCGGGCAGGTTTTGAAAATGCGAGGCAGGAGGAAGCCCGTCAGCAGGGGCTCTTCGAGGAGGGGGTTATTTCGGAGCAAGACTATAACCGCTTCAAGCTCGACCTCGAATTGGCAAGGGCAGCCTTTGAAAATGCCAAAGTCGTAGCTCAAAACAGCGTGAAGCAGTTTGAAACCGAAGTGGACATTCGCGAGCAGGAACTACAGGCCGCCATCAACAACCTGCAGCTGCTGCGCGAGGGCGCCAGCTCCAATTCCCGGCAGGTCGCCAACATCGTCACCTCCACCCTCGACGGCATGGTGCTCGACATCCCGGTGGAGGAAGGGACTTCGGTCATTGAGCGCAATAACTTCAACGAAGGCACCAGTATCGCCATCGTCGCCGATATGAATGCCCTGATCTTCGAAGGCAAAGTTGATGAGTCTGACGTCGGCAAGCTCAAAGAGGGCATGCCGCTCCTACTGACCGTTGGCGCTATCGACAGCCATAGCTTTGATGCCACGCTGGAGTTCATTTCACCTAAGGGTGAGGATGAGGAAGGCACCGTGAAGTTTGAAGTCCGGGCAGCTGTAAAGCCTACAGATGATATTTTCCTCCGTGCTGGCTACAGCGCCAATGCTGACATCATACTCGACCGCCGGCAGGAAGTCCTTGCGATACAGGAGCGGGATATTATCTACGAAAGCGATACGACTTACGTGGAAGTCAAGACCGGTGACCGGACCTTTGAAAAGCGGCAGGTCCAGCTTGGGCTTTCTGATGGACTCAAGGTGGAAGTGCTTGGTGGATTGGATGGGTCCAGTGAAGTGAAGGTGCAGACGAAGGGCTAATGTGCTCGGACAAAACGGACAAGTTTCTTTAGCCCAACCCTGGATTTTGTCAGGCCTGGCCCAAAGAACAACCAAGCCCCGCCGGATGGTATGATGCCATCCTGGCGGGGCTTGGTTGTTTAGAAAAGCTGTGCTGGGGTTACCCACGGGCTAACATTTGGGAATCTGCCACAAACCCTGTTCTTTTGCAGTAAAGCTACAATTATGCCCAAGCGCCAACAAAAGCACCGGGTCCGGAGTATCACACCCGGCACTTCACTGACCGACTACTGCCGGAAAGCCTTCCCTTTGCTGGGCAGCCAGACAGCGGTAAAGAAAGCCATAGCCGATGGGCGCCTGCTCATTAATGGGCAGCCGGCCCAACCTCACACCGCATTGAAGAAAGGGGATCAGCTTCAGCTTAAAGGCGCAGGCTTGCCCAAAGCACGGAAGTTTGATCAGGAACTGCCGGTAGCCTGGGAAGATGACCACCTTATCATCGTCAATAAGCCCGGGGGCATCGCCACCAATGGCGACCGTATACAAACGGTAGAGAATGCTCTGGCAGGTAAAGTGCCACCGCCGCCGTTGCCGGATGCCCTGCCCCGGCCGGTTGCCGTACACCGCATTGACCTGCCTACGAAAGGCCTGGTGCTGCTGGCCAAGACAAAAAGCGCACTAATGGATATGAGCCGTGCCTTTGAAGACAATGCCGTCAAAAAAGCCTATCAGGCTGTAGTGCACGGGCAAACACCTAAGGAAGGCAGCTTTGACAGCCCGATCGAAGGCAAAACCGCTATCACGAATTTTCATACGCTACGGACAGTGCCCTCCCTTGTTTACGGGCACCTCTCCCTTGTTGAGCTCAGGCCCGTGACCGGAAGGACCCACCAACTGCGTATACACCTTCAACAAGCCGGCCACCTGATCGTAGGGGATAAGCAGTACGCCTCAGGATCAGATACTATACTGGGCAAGGGCCTCTTTTTGTGCGCCTGTCGGCTCTCTTTTAAGCACCCGGTGACCGGAAAGCCCGTAAAGGTGAGCATACAACCGCCCCACCGCTTTCAAAAAACACTAGACCGGGAAGCTGCAAGAAGCTGACGCCCCCAGCCAAAGGAAATTAGGAATACCCGTTAATTCCCGTCATTAATTCCAAAAATACAGGCTGTTTTATTAATTTCCCCTCCGGTAAAGAACCGCTTATTGTTTTATTAACACTATCTTTCGGTTGCTGTAAAACCAACAATGCACCAATTTTTTATCAACAAAACGAAACACCTGGCCACGCTGTACCCAAAAGCTCAGGCGGGGCTCAAAACCAAAACAACATGGAAAGTGAACCAAAAAAAATCAGTTTAGTACTCATCAGTGGAATTGCCGCACTGGGCGGCTTCCTGTTTGGGTTCGATAGCGGTGTGATCAACGGTACCGTAGATGCCCTTGAGTCAGCCTTCGACTCTGATGCAGCCGTCACTGGTTTTAATGTAGCCTCAGTGCTACTCGGTGCAATTGCCGGTGCGTTTTTTGCTGGCAATGCCGCTGATAAATTTGGCCGTAAGCCGGTTATGATTATTACGGCTATTGGCTTTGCAATAAGCGCTTTGGGCTCCGGTATCTCCGATGGGTCTATAGAGTTTGTAATGTACCGCATCCTTGGAGGTATCTCTATGGGGGCAGCCAGTGTACTGGCACCGGCGTACATCAGCGAGATTGCCCCGCCTAAAATCCGAGGCAGTCTGGCGACGCTGCAGCAGCTTATGATTGTGATTGGTTTGTTCATGGCTTTTATGAGTAACTACTGGCTGGCTGGCCAGTCGGGAGGTGCATCAGAAGTATTCTGGGGTGGTTTCCAAACCTGGCAGTGGATGTTCTGGGCGGAAATCATTCCCGCAGCTGTCTTTCTATTTGCGCTGTTCGCGATTCCGGAATCGCCCCGCTATTTGGTAGCTGCCGGCCGGGAAGCGGAAGCCGCACAAGTTTTGAGAGGCATTGCGCCGGAAGAGGACGCTGAGGCCAAAGTGGCAGACATCCGTTCTACCTTACGGGAAGGCACGAAACCCCGCCTCAGGGACGTCATCAGCTCTTATACTGGCAAGGTGCATCCGCTCGTTTGGGCAGGTCTCGGACTAGCGGTACTGCAGCAGTTTACTGGTATCAACGTCATCTTCTACTACGGTGCCACGCTATGGCAGGCTGCCGGCTTTACCGAAGCAGACGCCCTGCTCCAAAATGTAATTACGGGAAGTGTGAATATCTTTTTCACCATCGTAGCGATCCTGCTTGTTGATCGGCTGGGCCGTAAGCCCCTGCTGCTCATTGGCTCGGTCGGGCAGGCGGTTACGCTCGGTATTATGGCGTATATCTTTTCCACGGCTGCGATTTCAGGATCGGGCGACCTGCAGCTCACTTCCAGTCAGGGCACCTATGCGCTCCTGGCTGCCAATGGCTACATTGCTTTCTTTGCTTTCTCCTGGGGCCCTGTAATGTGGGTCATGCTGGGCGAGATGTTCCCCAACCAATACCGGGGTGCTGCCCTTGCCTTATGCGGTGTGGCACAGTGGGGCGCGAACTTCCTGATCACCATGAGTTTCCCTATCCTGCTTTCTGCTATCGGACTAGGATTATCTTATGGTATCTACGCCTTCTTCGGAGTGGTCGCTTACTTCTTCGTGAAGTTCTATGTAAAGGAGACCAAAGGAAAGACGCTGGAGGATATGTCGCGGGAAGAGGCAGCTCTGGAGCGTGGTAGCGCACAGGCGTAAATGCTCCTAACTCGCCACGGGATTTTGTTCCAAAGCAAAACCGGCTATGCGATCGCATGGCCGGTTTTGTTTATTCAGGTCAGGATTGAATGCTTTGCTTGTGGTGTATTCTGCCACAGACTTCACGGCAAGTACTGGGTTTGGGCTTAGCTACACCTTTGGCTCCACGCTAAATAATATCATTAATACCAGGTTGTAATTCCATACTATAGACGGATACTTTTTTAAATAAAGTAACCCTATCATCAATGTGCCTCGTTACCAATACCGGTCCGCTGCCATGACACTGTATTTGCCCAGGCTTTTGTAACTTGTGCACCCTGACCAAAGTAACCTTGCCCCCCAATAGCAAATAGATAAGGGAACACCATAGACCGCAATGATCCGTAGAGCCCTATTCATTTTACTGCTTTTCCCGCTTTGGGCATCCGCCCAACCGGCCGATTTCCGGTTCTATACCACAGCTGATGGGCTGTCCGGAAGTTTCACGCATGGAATAGTGCAGGATGAGCAGGGCTTTTTGTGGATACTGAATGATTATAAGCTGCACCGGTTTGACGGGCGGAACTTTGTAGTGTATATGCCCCCTGCCGATACCTCCGGGAGGAGAGATGAGTTGGCTTTTTTGGTGCCTTATCATGATTCATTGCTGTTACTGCTCAGCCCGTCCCACCTTTATTTGTTCGAGCCCAATACCGGAACGTGGCAGTCTTTCCCCGCCCCAAAGCTTAAATACCACAAAACTGTTTTACAGGATGCCTTTCCGCTCGAAAACGGAGACTACGGAGTTGTGCTGTATTCAGAAGACGAACAGGTACTGGATATCTATACGTTCAACGGGCAGCAGTTTAGTAAGCGGCTTCATAAAAATATACCGTTTCCACCTGGCAAATATTACACACTGCTTCCAGATGGTCAGTTATTGCTCTACCAGCGTACTATCGAAAGGTACCTGCCTGACAAACAAAAGGAACCAGCCACGCTTTGGAGCGTCTCCACCGATCGGGCAAGCTTCATACATGTAGCCCGGGCAGAAAATGGAGACTTGGTTGTCCTGAAGTCAACACCTGAGGCTTACCTCGTATTCAATTTGAATCTGGAAACAGAGATAGCCGTCCCCCACCCCGTCACCCGACATCTGCGCCGCTACCGTCCTTACCTTTCTGCCACGAAGCCTCTTTCGGATGGAAGCCTTTGGCTTTGTGGCCCTGACCGTGCCTTGGCTTATTACGATGCGGCAGAGGATACCTTATTTGATTTTAGGACTACCCTAAAGGAGCTACTGCCTAATGTTAATGACATTCTGTATCCATACATCGATAATACCGGTACCGTATGGGTGGCGACCCGTCTGGGCCTGTTGAGGGTGTCCCTTCCCGAACAAGCTTTTGACCAATACCTGAGTGAGCCATTGACAGCCTGCGATGGTTACTGTAGCTTCCGGGGGATGGACGAAAGCCCACAGGGCGATTTATTTGCCGCTTACTACCACGGCATTGCCCGCATCAATCCGGAGCAACAAAAAGTAGCGGCTCTTTTTTTTCCCGACGATTACCGTATTCCACTGCCCTCCGATTTACATGCAGACGAGCACGGGCTTTGGCTAAATAACGGTCAGCTGATGAACCCGGAAACGGGAACGATACGTGCAGTTCCGGGTGCCAGGAATACCTTACATGAAGAAGGGCTGTTTGCGAAAGGGAAAGAGGGCCTGCTGTGGTGGGTCCTCGAGCACGAGCTTTTTTATTTAGACAGCTCTAACGGACAACTAGACTTTGGACGTGCTAGAGGTAGATTTTGAAAAGACAGAACAACACCGGAGCTTTGGGTTGTGAAAAAGAACAAAGCCACCGAGTCGTTCTGCCACTCAATATTACAACT
>Ga0307978_1000108_pt1 | contig 76657 bp, 61 predicted proteins | sample OrgLakmetage1056_FD_203151 | JGI IMG/M metagenome (GOLD analysis project Ga0307978, IMG submission 203151) | Saline water microbial communities from Organic Lake, Antarctica - #1056 | ecosystem: Environmental > Aquatic > Non-marine Saline and Alkaline > Saline | place: Antarctica: Organic Lake... | reverse complement strand
CAGTTGTAATATTGAGTGGCAGAACGACTCGGTGGCTTTGTTCTTTTTCACAACCCAAAGCTCCGGTGTTGTTCTGTCTTTTCAAAATCTACCTCTAGCACGTCCAAAGTCTAGTTACCTTAGGGTCCAGCGAAGAATAACTTCCCCATTTGATACGGCTCTTTTTACCCCAGCCTTCGTTGCTTATCACTTACGTAGCTAGGCGCCTTGCCTGGTGCAAAAATAGCTCGCCTGAAATGAAGACCTTATTTTTCGCTGAACCCTTAGCTATACAACAGTCCGTTTTTTATGATGGATGATAGATCTAAGGATTCCTACCTGCAACGCAAACTGCGATTTCTGCCCCTGCCCCTTCAGCAGGCGCTGATTGGAAGTGGTGATTTGAGCCGTTTTCCCAAAGGGGCCTTACTCCTGAAAGAGGGACAGTACGTTAGTGCTGTCCCTCTTGTGCTGGAAGGCCGGCTTAAAGTATACGCGGAAACAGCCGACAAGCGGCTGCTTCTTTATTATATTCAACCGGAAGAAAGCTGTGTAATGTCGTTCAGTGCTGTCCTGGAAGACCGACCAAGCAGCATTATCGCGGAAGTGGAAGAAGAGGCGGTGGTACTGCTTTTACCCAGCCATCAGTTGCAAGGCTGGCTTCGGCGTTTCCCGATGCTCAACCAACTTTTTTTCCGGCAGTACCAGCGTCGCTACACAGAGCTGCTGCATAATATTGAGCAGTTGCTTTTCCACCGGCTCGACGATCGTCTGCTGGCTTACCTAAAGGAGCGGCAGCATATTACCGGGCAATCGCCACTTGTACTCACCCACCGCAAGATCGCCGAAGACCTGGGCTCCGCCCGTGAAGTCATTTCCCGTACCTTGAAAAAGCTGGAGGCGGAAGGCGCTGTGGTTATGACAGATAGCGGCATTAAAATCTGCTAGCGACGCGCGTTTAATAAGTGTTGTGTTTGGCTAGGGTAGTGATTTTTTCTTTAGCTAAGGCGAGGATTCCTGCCCTTAGTGGGGCTAAGGGCAGCGGTTCCTCAACGCTGGATAAAGGAAAAAGCACTCCTAGAAAGCCGACAGTTATTGATCGCGCGTCGCTAAACTTCAAAATTCTGCCCTGGTGGTGACTGTAGTCACCGGTATAGTTGCTCGAGAGCCTTTATCTTTGAATCAACAAAAAGCCTGAAACTATGACCATCAAAGATTTCGGAAAGCTCATTGGCGTCTGCCTGACTTGCCTGATTCTGATTTGGGGCATAGTGAGGTTGATTCAATTTTTTAACTAAAAGAAACCTCGCCATGAAAAAGAATATGGGCAATACAGACAAGATTGTACGTATCATTATCGCAGTTGTTATCGCTGCACTTTACTTTACAAATACGATTCCAGGCACCTTAGGTATCGTGCTACTGGTTTTGGCCGGCGTCTTTGTGCTCACAAGCATGATTAGCTTCTGCCCGCTTTACGCTCCATTTGGGTTAAGGACCAGTAAGAAAGACTAGCATAAGTTTGGAACAATTTTAATTTGTGAATTAGATCAAAAAAAGCCGCTCTGGAAAAATCCAAAGTGGCTTTTTTGTAATTTCAACCTTCTGGTTATTCTTATTCAGCATATTCGCTATTCACCTCAGGGTGGTTCTGGGCAAAGTTCATATCAATGATGCGCACAGCAATGTAAGACCCAATGAGGCTTACAGCAATACCCTCTGTAAAGACAAAAAGACTCGTTGTAAAAGGATTGAAATACTTACCAATTGGAATGGTGTCCTGTATGTAGTTCATGAACGTATTATCTCCAATCAGGTAAAACATAATAAATGCCGTGAAAGGCAATACCCCGATAATGGAAGCGTACATGCCTGCTACTACTCCGGAGACGTAATTGTTAATAGTATCCGGATTTTCCCGGCGGTAGCGCCGTATGGCTAAGTAGAGTAAACCAATGTGAGCAAAACCATTCAGGATCCTTAAATTATAATTTTGCACTTCTATAACCTCATGCATAAAGAGGAATAGCCCTATAAAACTTGCCAGTAACAATAGTCCGTACTTAATTGCTATATTTTTCATATCGTGATGCTTGATTTACTGTAGAACTGGAAATCAGGCGATTATGTTTACACTTTACTGTTACAACTTCAAAATTGATACCGGAAGCCCACGCCATTACCCGTAAAGGAAAGACCCTGCAGCAAAGGTTGTAAGTCACCATTGCCGTTGGCTTGCCAGAAGTAAGCGGCCAAGTCAAAAACGAATAAAAAGCCGCCCTGCAGGAGGATGGATTTTCCAAATCCGCGCAAGCGCTCCGGCTTCTCTTCCGTATTTTTGGCACGCTCCATTAGATAAGCACCGCCCATCATATACCCCACATCCAGACCTGCATTAAAGAGGAATATTTTTTGGACACTATGCTGCTCATTTATGCTCTCAGCCAGGCTCAGGGTAGAAGGGTCACCTTTGGTGGCGGCAATATAACCGGCCGTTGCGAGGCCTAAGTTGACCAGGTTCCAGCCCGCATTCATACCATGAAAATAGCGGCTTTCGCCGGAGCGCTGACTGGCGAGCGTGGCACCGAGTGCGATGTTGCCGACCGCCCAGCCCCCCAGCACCATCATGCTGACTTTCTGTTTTTGCAGGCGGTTTTGGTTGAAATCAAGAAGGGCATTGGTCTGCGCATAGCCCAGTGCCAGAAAATTAAGAAAAGTCAGGGTTAAAAGTAGGCGTTTGATTGGCATAGTACTTGGTTTTGATGTAGAATTCCTCTGAGCGCAGAATGTTCATCATATAGTCCACCAGGTTAGAATTTATAAGAAAAGAGCAAGTCAGAAATCAAAAATCCTGGCGGGGTGGACTAAAAATCCCGGATATCAATTAGGCTGTAAGTCACTTCGTATCAAACTTAGTGTACTTTTTACAAGAATACCTGCACTTTCCGGCATATTCCGGTTATTTTTGCAGCCTCATTAAAATCCATTCTCTATGATTGGCCAATTGAAAGATAATAAAATACAACTCAAGCGCATCTTTATCGAGTCTAAACTCCCGGATGCCCTGCAACCCCTTAAGGTGCTCGCCAACAATATTTGGTGGTCTTGGAACAAAGAAGCGATTGCACTCTTTGAGTACATTGATAAAACGCAGTACATCGCGCTGCGCTACAACCCCGTCGCGCTCCTAGAGCAACTCTCTCCCAAAAGAGCGGAGGAACTTGTAAATGATAAAGGCTTCCTGGAACGCCTGCAGCGGGTGGTGGGTGAATTCGAGGCCTACATAGCGGTAACGCCTGAGGCTGGCAGTCCCAAGATTGCCTACTTCAGCATGGAGTACGGCCTGCATATCTCCCTGCGCCTATACTCCGGCGGACTGGGCGTACTGGCTGGTGATTACCTCAAAGAGGCGTCCGACGATAACTCCAACATGATCGCCGTAGGGTTACTTTACCGTTACGGTTATTTCCAGCAGGCGATTTCCCTGCACGGTGATCAGATCAATAATTTCCCGCCTCAGAAATTCACTAAGCTTCCCGTTCAGCCCGTCCGGGACGAACATGGCGAGTGGGTCAAGATCAGTGTTGGCATGAAAGGCCGAATGGTCTATGCCAAGATCTGGGAGCTCAAAGTAGGGCGTATCTCTCTTTACCTGCTCGATACCGATATTGATGAGAACGAATGGCACGAACGCTCACTGACCCATCAACTGTACGGTGGTGATAATGAGCACCGCCTGCGGCAGGAAATCCTTCTGGGCATTGGTGGCATTCGGGCATTAGAGGTACTTGGCCATAATGACGCAGATATCTACCACTGCAATGAGGGGCACGCTGCCTTTCTCAACCTGGAGCGGTTGAAGACCTACGTACAGCAGGATAAACTTCCCTACTCTACTGCACTTGAAACGGTACGCTCCTCATCGCTTTTCACTACCCACACTCCCGTACCCGCCGGTCATGACTACTTCCATGAAGACCTTCTCCGGGAATATTTATACAACTACGCTGCTGAGCTCGGTATTGAATGGCAGCAATTCATAGCACTGGGTAAGATTGACCCGCACAACCACGATGAGTTGTTCTCGATGAGCCACCTGGCCATCCGCCTGTCGCAGGAAGTAAATGGTGTGAGTAAACTGCACGGGGTGGTCTCTCAGAAAATGTTCAAAGTGTTGTATCCGGGCTACCACCCTGAAGAATTGCACCTGCACTACGTTACCAACTCCGTCCACTACCCCACCTGGATTGCCAAAGAATGGAATGACCTCTACCTCAAAACTTTTGGCAACGGCTTTTTGCGCGACCAATCCAACAAAGACTACTGGCGGAAAATCCACGAGGTGCCCTCCGGGGAGATCATGGGTATTCGTCGTAAGCTCAAGATACGCCTGCTCGACTATGTGCGGGAGACCTTACAGGTTGATCTTACCCGCCGGGGCGAGAATCCACGCAGCATTTTTGAGTTCATCAATGCCATTCAGGACGATGCACTTGTGATTGGGTTTGCCCGGCGTTTTGCTACTTATAAGCGCGCGCATTTGTTGTTTTCCAACCTGGAGCGCCTCAGCAGCATTGTCAGTAACAGCGACCGGCCGATTATCTTCCTCTTTGCCGGCAAGGCGCACCCCGCTGATGGTGGTGGACAAGGGCTCATTAAGCATATTATTGATGTCGCCAAGCGGCCGGAATTCCGGGGCAAAGTTATTTTCCTGGAAAACTACAACATGGAAATGGCCAAGCTACTGGTACAGGGCGTAGACATCTGGCTCAACACCCCTACCCGCCCCAAGGAAGCCTCTGGTACGAGTGGTATGAAAGCGGCGCTCAATGGGGTCATGAACTTCAGTGTGCTCGACGGCTGGTGGGCAGAAGGCTACCGTCCGGACGCGGGCTGGGCACTACCGCTGGAACGCACCTACGAGGATCAGGAACTACAGAATGAACTCGATGCAGAATCAATCTACAACATTCTGGAATTTGACATCCTGCCAACCTACTACGAGCGGGACGACAATGACGTTTCTGAAAAATGGGTCAGCTATATCCGTCAGATTATTGCGGAGGTCGCGCCGGACTTCACGATGAAGCGGATGCTCGACCACTACTATGAGCGCTTCTACCACAAGCTGGCCAAGCGCGGCCGCAGCCTGCGTGCCGACAACTTCAAAGGCGCCCGGGAAATTGCACAGTGGAAACAAAAGATGGAGCAACGTTGGGACCGCATCGAACTGGCACAGGCTGATACTTTCGATAGCGACAACCGGGCACTGCAGGTCGGCGAGCAGTTCTACGCCGATCTTAAGCTCTACCTCAACGGCGTATCTGCTGATGATGTCGGCGTGGAGGTGGTATTCTTCAACCGTATTGATGAAGAAGTGCTGAACCTCAAATTCAAGGAGGAGCTGCAGCTGAAAGAAGTGAAGGATGGCGTAGCTTCCTACCACTGCCAGCTTGACCCCAAACTAGCCGGTGTATACGAGTACGGCTTCCGGGCTTTCCCGAAATCCGGGAAACTGGCGCACCGTCAGGACTTGCCGCTGGTGAAGTGGTTGTAACATAAATCTGCCCCACTACCATTACGGCAGTGGGGCAGAAAAAAAGGTAGCCGGACTTTGAAGGTTTACCGTTGCTTTTTAGGATAAGCAGGCATCAGGAAATAAGGAAAGAAATAACTTATCATTTTGACGGGGTCCTTTGCCCCAATACTTCGTTGGAAAGCCTGGCCGTCCGTAGGGACGCCTGTGTTTTCGGCTCTCCGTTCGACGACGCCTTCGCGTAGTCAAATCGTCTTGGAACAAAATCTCCTCGGTCAAAAAGCGCAATTTATTACTTCCTCATTCCTAAGTCAAACGAAGGAATTGGGAAAATTGCCGGCTACCATGTGGCATAAATGTCTACTACCCTGCCATTGCCAAATTTGGGAAATGCAATAGCAAATGCAGTATTTTAGAGTGGGGTCGGCTTGGTGGAAAGAGAACGAGGTTGGGAAAGCCAAATCCTCTGGCACCAAAAAAAACGACCTATCCATCACTGGTAATAACCAATGAGCAGATTAGGCCGTCTTGTAGTTAGTTGCTCTTCCGGACTTGGGGGGAAGTCTCCAACTGACCCCGGAAAAAGATCAGCTGTTCAAATATTAGACTCCCCTGGATTTTGATTTGCTGCCCAAAGAAACGAAAAAAATCAAATATTCTTTTCCTTTATTTGAATTAATCGGCAGAGGAGGCTCTTGCCTCCCCGCCGATCAATCCGCCTCTGGGGAATCCTTGAGGCTAAAAAAACATGGGATTATACAGGTTTTAGGTGTAATTCATTTCTTTATCCGCTCAGGTTTTTAAACGTTACGGATCTGGTGAAAAAAATGGAAAAAAGTTTTTGAGTCCGGGTTTGATCCTCAAATGAAATGATTCCTCAACTACCTTCCATAAGCCGCTAAGCCACGCTGACTTTGATCACTCCTTCTGAGTTTGGCAAGCATTTAGCCCTTTGACTGTACAATTTGTTATACACACTTTAATCTACCGAGGACGGTGACTTCGCAGAAAAAGCAGTAAATTTCGGGTGCAGATGTAACATGCTTTCAAAAAACATGATCAATGAGTGAAAGCTACCAACAAGACGATGCGCAATTAGAACAACTGCGCAACGGTGACCAAAATGCCTGGCGGGCGTTGTACGAAGCAACCCGCTCTCCCTTCCGGTTGTACTTTATCCGGTACGGTACCGCACCGGAAGTGGCAACGGATATGTTCCAGGAGGCTATGGTCATTCTAAACCGGAATATCCGGACTGGTAAGCTTCAGGCGCCGCTGAAGAGCACCCTACGGACCTATATAATAGGTATCGGGCGGGTGCTGCTTTTGCGCAAAGGAACAGACACCCGGCAGTGGGAAGGAGAAATTCCGGAAATCCCAATACTGCCGGAAATCGAAGACCGGCAGGAGCAAAACGCTAAAGCCCAACTGGCCAGGCAGCTTTTGGACCAGTTGGGGTCGCCCTGTCGCGAATTACTGGAAATGTTTTATTTGAAAAACTACGTAATGGAAGCTATTGCCAGAGAACTGGACTTACCCTCGCCGGGAGCCGCAAGACGGCGAAAGCACGATTGCTTACGCAAAATGCGGGAGCTCATCAATTAGTTGATGCCACTATAATTTCATTGATCATGGATGAAGAAAAATGGACTACAGCACAAATCGAAGCCTACCTCAGGAACACCCTGCCCAGGGAGAAAGAGGCACAACTAACGGCTGAGCTGGATGAAAACGAAAAACTTAGGGCAGAAGTAGCCGCTTACCAGCAGTTGGTAAATGGCCTTGATGCACTGCAGGAACGGTCCCTCCGCGATCAAATGGCTGGTTGGGAGCCGGAAGCCGGACTAAACGATACCACCGAGCTCATCGCGTGGTACCTGGAAGGCAAACTGGGCCCGGAAGGACAAGCACAAGTAGAAACGCGCATCGCTAAAAACCCTGCTTTTAAAGAGGAGGTAGAGGCCTATCGGAATATTATCGAAGGTATGGAAGCCACCCAGGACGAACACTTCCGCTCCCAACTGCAAAGCTGGGAAGCCAGCCTGGCATCAGATTCAACAGCCAGCAGCTCCCTAAGGGTTGCCAGCCGCAGGCCTGTCTGGCAATACGCTGCCGCTGCCGTTGGCGCTTTACTCATCGCCTTTACAACCCTCTACCTGTATGCACAGGTAAACTACAGCGGCCCGGCACTTGCCCGGCAGTATTATCAAGCGCCCCTTTCGGAGCGTACGATGGGTGAAGAAGCACCGGCTACCACTGCACTTCAGGAGCGAATGGACCAGGCGCATCAACAGCTGACCGGGCGGGATTACAATGCTGCTTTTATGGCATTTGATAGCTTAATACGGGAAATACCCCGCGCTACGCTGGACAGCTTCAACCAAAATCTTCTTCTGGAACAGGCCAATTGGAACCGCTTACTCGCCGCAACTGCCATGGATAACCCGCCAGTAGATGTTGTTTCGGAAGCCCGGCGCATCAGTCAGACCCCTGGCCACGAGTACCAAGCCCAGGCGAAAGTACTCCTTGAAGCTATTGAAACCCGCTGGTTTAAGTGGGCCAATTAACTAAGAGTGTGTTTGGACTTTAGTAATCAGTCCGAAAACTACACTTTTTTGATTATACTTCGTTCCGTAAATCCTTATTTAGCTAAGGCTAAACTCCGGTTTCCGTGCCTTGTCTAACCAAAAAATTGTGAGTTTTCGATCAAAAGACCAAAATCCCAACACACTCTAACCCCGGTACCTCCAAACCAATGAACCTAATACCAGGCCACCGGCAAGCAAGCTCCATAGCAGCGTTGCAGACTGCCCGCCGGAGCGGGAAAGCGGCCCGGACTTACCCACTGCAGTAAACGCTGCCCAGTATACGGGATGAGCCCCCAGTTTGCCTCCGGCAGCGATCTGTTGCTGTTTCGCTAATCGTAAGGCTGCTGACCGGCCTTTTCCAGTTTTAAGTGCGGTGTAAAAATCCTCCATCACGCTGGAACTTGCTTCATCATTAACTGACCATAGGGAAGATACCACACTATTAGCGCCGGCAGCCAGGAAACTCCTGGCCAGATTGATAACGCCCTCTCCGTCGTACCATTTCCCTACAAAAGTTTCGCAGCCATTCAGCACCACCAATTCAGCCTGCAGGGGCAGCAGGTAAATATCGTTTACAAAGAGAGAGTCATAGCCGCCCTTGCCATCTGAGAAAACGATAAACGAAAAATTACCGGTCTCGGTGTTGGCCTGCGCATGGGTGGAAAAGTGTAATACCCCTGCCCCACCCGCCACCGCCAACAGCTGCTCCCGGGTAGCCTCCCGATCTAAGAAAGCGCGGCCATTAAACAAGCGGGCTATCTCTGCTGCCTGCGGCTGATTATAGACCAGCGCACCAAATCCGTCGCGCCCGTCAAAAGCAGGAGCAAAAGCCGCAAGCCCCTGACCGCTGGCTGACCGCTGCTGCACGGCCCGCTGAAAGGTCGCGGAGTAAGCATAACTGATTTCATAACGGTTGATCAAATAAGGCATGCTGCGGAAGTTGCAATGGCCGGCCTGCTCTGTCAAAAGGGCATCAAAAGGCAACAAGCCCAAAACACCACCGGGCACTATCACCAACTGCTCCGGGAGTTCAAATTGTGCTTCAAGGGGCAACAAGAGCTCCTTATATAGCTCATAGCCAATCTGCCGGTACTCCCCGCACAACACCTGCCGGTCTGAGCGGCCAAACTGGAATTGCCCGATGGCTGCCCTCCATTGGCTCACTTTTTCCGATAATGGGAAGGACTCGTCCAAATCAATGACCTCCAGGCGGTTTGGCGTAACGACAAAGGCACATCGGAAACCGGTGCCAACGAAATATTCCACCAGAGCCTGCCCCGGCTGCAACAGCTCTTGCTGCACCTGAGCCAGCGTGGCCACCTCCAGATCGTACTTTTGCCGGTAATAATCGGGGAAATGCTGCTCCAGGCTATCGATCCAGGCGGCATAAGCCTGCCGGTGGCGGAGCAGAGATTCTTCAGTTTCTTCCAGGGAACCGGAGCCCCGTCCTTCCAACTGCAGACGGAACCATTGTTCTTCGTAATCTGCCAATTCCTGTTGAAGCTCGCGCTCACGTTGCAGCACTGCCGAAGGCAAATCCGTCTGCCGTTCCGCAGTCGCTTTTTGCATAGCTTCCCGCAACAGCAGGCTCTTGCTCCGCTCGGCCAGTTCAAAAGCCGCTTCTTTGTAAACGGGCTGTCGGGTCTGCGCCCAAAGCTCCAGCGCTGCGCGAAGGCCGAGCTCCGTCCGCGCCCTTATCCCCTGCACACTAGACAGTTTTGCCGATTCGCCCTGATAGCGGCGGCGTAGCATTTGCTCCACGTCAAAGACAAGGCCGCAGGCTTTCAGAACAGGCTCCAGCTTCTCCTGCCCTCCTTCCTGCTGGTACCACTGCCAAAGGCTGTTAGCCATACCCATCAGAGCTTCAGAAAAGGTATTCTCCGCATAAAGCAGCTCCCGAGGGGGCAGCTCGTGCCAATTCGAATAGGTGTATCCGGGCAAAAGTACCGCCATAGCAGCCTGCTGACATTCGGCCGCCGCCTGATAGGCCCCTTTTTGCCGCAGCATCTCCCCCTTATCTACCAGCAATTTCCCCAGAGAGCGACGGTAACTAACGTCTCCTGAGGCCCGCAGGATAGCTTCGCCCTCTGCAAAGTCATCCAACGAGGCTGCCCATTTCAGCCGAGCAGCATTGATACTGCCCCGGACATTCCAGAGCGTACCTTCCCACTCCCGAAGCTGGGCGGGCTGAACGCGCTCCACCTTAGGCAAAGCTCCAAAGGCAGCGTCAATTGCGTGGAGGGCCCCTTCATGCCCGCCCAGTACGCTGAGCACTCTGGCCCGGGCACTGTGCAACAAAACCAGGTTTTTGGGGGATAAGCCGCCGAGCAGGAGCGCTTCCTCAATATGCGCAAGGGCAGCTTCTGGCTCTCCGGCCAGCTCCTCTGCAATGGCGAGGTCATTCAGGACTTTGGCCTGGGCACTCTCCCGGCCTGTAGCTTTGAAAAACCGGTAAGCGGTACGGAGTAGCCCGATGGCTGTCTGAAAATCTCCAAACCGGCTGTACAGATTAGCCAAGGGCCGGTAGATGTAGTTAACAGTGTAGTAGTCCTCCTCTTCAAAATGCTGCTGAAACAACCGGTAAGCTGCTTCATAAGCTACCAGAGCTTGCTGATAGTCGTCCTGAGCGTGGCTATGGATGTACCCCAGGTTGACGTGCAGCCAAATCAGGGCATCCCACTCTTCATCGGAAGCAGGGGAACGGCCAAATGAGTCTTTAAGCCCCTCCTGCATCACCGCCACCGCCTGAGGTACAGCATCTGCCCAGTCGCTTTGGCGCAGGTTTTTGCCTACCTCTTTGTACAGCTTGAGCCAGCCTTCCAGGTCATCAGCAGCCTGAAAAGCAAGCCCCGCTTTCGTCAGCATAGCGGAGAAACAGTCGCGGTCGTTATCGGCGATAGCTATCCAGACCTGAGTAGCATAGTAATTCCCCAGCGTATCCGTACCTACGGATGCCTGAGCAGGGCATGCACAAAGAAAAGCCAGCCAAAGAGCCAGTCCGGGGATCATTGTTTTCATAAAGCAGAGGGTTATTGTGGAATCTGTTGCAAGCTATCCCAGCCATTCTTCGTGGTAGAAAGCCAGCAGGATAGCCCCGGTCACAATGAGCAGCAAGAGCAAGAACAGCCATAGTGGCAGCCCGAGAACTTTTAAGCCCGTATCAGTCGCTTCCACCTTACAGTCCCTGCAGTTGAGTGCCAGTTCCGGATTATTGCCTGCGGTTGCATCAACCAAAGCAACCAGGCCCGGCGGGGTGCATACCTCCGTATTGAAAGTACCAACCGGCGCATCAGCATCCCGAAAGCCAATACAGGCCTGAGTAGCAGGCAGGGCACTAATATCTGTGCCCGGCCGGGTGTAAGCACTGAAGGAAAAATAACCCGAACGAGCCGCCGCGCTCTTGCCTTCGCTCTTGCCCGCCAAACGGAGTATGGGGAAAGTTACGGTGAAGGTGTTGGTAGAAACATCTCTTTCCAGTTCCATCGTCTCTATGCCCGTGGAAACGGAAAAAAGCTCATTGGGGATGCTCGAGACATCCACATCCACAGGCAAAGGCACGCGTACCCTGACTGACCGGGTAGCACCGGCGCCCTCATTCTCAAAAGTCACCTTCACCAGGATTTTCTGTTCGGCCAGCGAAGTATCCGGACAAGAGCAAGACCATAGACTTATGGTATTGGGGTCGTAGGAACGGCGCACACGCTGTGCTGCTTCCGTGTAGGCGGCAGGTTGTAACTCTCCCAGCGTGAGTGTTCCGGAGGGATCTCCAAAATTAGACAAGGTCACCCCTTCTTCCAGCAAGTCAGCCAGCGCCAATTTGCCAATTCCCTCAGTTTCGGTGCTGGATAACTGCGGGAAGCTGAAGTTTCCGGGCTCCAGAAGAAGAACTGCAGCATAGGAGGCTGCCCCGGAGCCGCCCTCCGGTATTGAGTCGTAGTGCACGTTTTTATTCACGACCGGCAGAAAAAAGTGCTTTTCCTGACCTGGCTGCAGATTGAATACTCTAAAAATACGCAGGGTTTTATACCCGTCTTCTGAGGCTGTGCCTGTCAAATCCACCGCATCAAAGAAACCTGATCTTAATGGATTCGGTAAATCTGATTCTTCTGTGTTCTGCTCCACAAAAGCTTCGATGAACCGCTCAGAAAGCGTAGTTTTTTCAATACCACCGTTCCTCTTTCTGATCCGATGCGCGGCTTCGACCCGCAGCTGGCTTTCATGAAATAGTAATAAATAGCCATTGTAAGGAACCGCAGCGGAGACCAGTGTATCTGCAGGATTACGCACGGAAACGGTCAATACGGTACGGCCGTCCGGGACGAGCACCGGATGATCCGGAGTGATTGTAATTAGAGCGGTATCAGGGACTGCTTTGTTTTTGTCGGGCGTGGCCGCAACAGCGGTCGGTCCTGCCCCGGAGACGATCTTTGGGGGCGGGTCACCATCTTCATCGCTGTAAATTGCTTTAGAGAAGACCACCGCCTCAGCCGTGCTGGCACCAATAATAGTACCATCAAAACCGTGTGATTGCTGAAATACCGGATCGGCCACATCCGAAGTATAGAACTGCCCATCATTGAAAATGAGGAAAAGCTGCCGGTATGGTGCGGGCACATCTATTCCTTCCAGAGGTGGTAACGTATCCAGATTAAGGGTAAGGACAGCCGGATCATCGGCATCTTTAAGGTTGCCCGTAATTTGGGCAGAAAGGGGCTGGATAAATAAGGCTAAGATGCCTGTCCATCCCAGGGTAAGGAGGAAAGATTTAAAGTTCATAGTTGCTTGGTTTTAGGTGTCGGCTTGTGCCTGAAAGTAAATGAGGGCTTCCCACGCGCTCCGGCGGGAACCTCCGGATTACTCTAAAATAGTATTTTTTTTTGACCGCCGGGCAGACACACCGCTTGTCCCTCCGATATAGCGGGTGCCTTTCCCTTCGGCTTTTCATTTGGTGCGGTGTAATTACCAAAAAAAAAGAACTGGGCAGTGGTTTGACCCCTACCCAGTCCGGAATAATAGCAACTATCTACTTATCTCCAATTAGGTTATGCCCACCGTTGTGGGCTTGCCCTTCTGAAAATAAAACACCCTAAATTCTTGGACTGCTCCTAATTCAGCAGTTTGTTTTGTTTGTTCATAGTATCCAGGCTAAGCCTGTTTGGAAGAGCGGCAGCGATGGCTTGAAAGAGCCACCGGCTGCTCATTTGCTCTACAAAAATTTTCTCATAGTAAGACCTTAACCTAATCTCAGTAGTGTAATGTCTGCTGCTTTCAAACAACGTTGTTGACTAATTACCTTACAAATGTAGGGCGATAAGACGCTCGCCTCAAACCACCAAATCCACTCACCTTAAACTCCTAAACAATATTTTATCCCTATATTTACCTTTATAAAAACATAAAAACATACCTAAGTCACTGATAATCATCAACTAACAAAAATAAGGCAAAATCTAATTTGATTAAATTTCTATGCCTATCAAAAAAAGTCTTTTTTTATTTGAAGCGCGCACTCACAGACCATTAATGGCAATTTTTAACCAGAGAACGGTAGCTAAACTTTACGAAACGGCTATATGAAACACAAGAATGACTTATTTGACCTGATACAGTCGATGTCAAAGTCGGAGAAGCGATATTTTTCATTAGATGCTAAGAAAAGCGGCCGTAACAGCAACCGGTATCTGGACCTTTTCAAAGAAGTCAACCGAATGGAAACTTACGAGGAGGAAAAGCTACAGCGAAAGTTTGGCAGCAGCCTGCCTACGGACAAGCACTATCTGTATAATGCTATCCTGAAAAGCATGAGAGACTACAATAGCTCGAAATCTAAAGCAGCCCGGGTCAAGGAAATGCTACTGGATGCCAAATATTTGTACAAAAGGGGCTTGTACCATCAAAGTGAAGAGCGTTTAACACAAGCCAAAACGCTGGCGAAGGAACTGGACGACCAACTGGCATTGCTGGAGATTAGCCGGGAACAACTGAATTTTGTCTGGACAATGAAACAGCGCGATTACGGTACTCAAATTGAGGCCCTGTTAACGGATAAAGACGAGTACATCCGGCATATCAATGAGGAGCTCCGATACCTTTCCCTGTCCTACAAGATACAAGTCGCCAAAGAGCAGCGGCAATCGGCAGACCGGCAGGCGCGCAGCGAGGCGTTCTCCAGGCAGCTTAAATCGCAGTCCGCCCCTTTCCCGGCAACGGCCCATGCGCAGCGGCGTTTTCTTCAAAGCCATGCCTTACTCAATGACCTTACCGGCGACATCGACAAGGCGAATACCTTCTATGCCAGGATGGTGGAATGGTGGGATGAGCACCCAGACATCAAAGGGGAAGAGTACAACCGCTATCTCGCTGATGCATTCAACCTGCTGCATGCCTCCTATTCCCAGAAGAAATACAATCAATTTGAGCAGCTGTTGTCCAAAATACAACAAGAAAAGCCCGGCAGCTATCACGATCAGGTACTGGTCTTTAAGCAGCTAACCAATTACCAGCTGCTCTACCATATCAATCTGGGCATTGAAGAAGGGTACGAATTATTGCTGGAAAGAGTGGAGGAAGGCATGGGCGCCTACAAGCTGAATCCTGTTAGCCAACTTATTATCGCTTTTAACGTGACGGTACTGTTGCTGATATTGGAGCGGCACGAAGAATGCCGGTTATGGGCAGACAAAGTACTCAACCACTACAATCGTAAGGTGGAAAGTGAGCAATTCCGGCTGGCAACTCTTCTGATTCGGCTCATCGCCACCTTTGACCTTGAGGATATCGACGGGTTTGACTCCACACTGCGGGCTTTTCAGCGCAGTATCCGGCAACGCAAAACCGACACACCAACTGCTTTTTTCAAGTCTTGTGCAAAGTACCTGAAAAAAATGCAGGACCAGCCCAGCGGAAGCCGGCAGGACACCACGCAACAATTAGCAGGCTTTCTGGAGAAGTACAAAGGAGATCCTCCGGAAAGGGTCCCCCTTGGCCTGGATGACCTGATGCTGAATTGGGTGGAGAGTCAAATAAAGAACATTCCCTTAAAGGAAGTACTTAGAGCACTCACTCAATCCAAGACCTAACGGTCCGGGCTTTCCTGATCGCCGAGGATCATCTTTTTCACTACGATCGCACTCCCCCTGCGTTGGATATTGAGGACACACCCGTCCAGTTCAAAAAACACCAGCTCGGGCTTGTAATCGTACTCCTCACTGCCAGACCGGACTTCTACCTCAGTAGCGCCGATAAATGAAAGTACCCGGCGCTGCTTGTGATAAGCCGCTGACCATACCGTCTTTTTAGTTGACAGCTTTACTTCCTTCCGGGTACTGCTGAAGGCGATTTGCTCGCCGCCCTCCAGCTCAATACGCTCCGGAACAGATGGGATTTCAAAGTCAGTTGCTACGGTAAGCTGCCCTTTGAGCACGCCTATGATAATGCCTTTTTTATCGCCTAAGGAAAACGGAATGGCCCGGTCGTTATCAATCAAATAAAGGGTATCCATCTCGGTGGAGAAGGTAATGTTGTTGATCATAGTGTAAACGTTTTGCTTAATAATCTTTAAAACCCCGGTTCCGCTGGATAGCTCACGCAGCGTTTGAAATAGCCAGTTAAAAAGACGTCGAAGGGGGTTCATTGCTAATTATGTGGGTTTATGACAAAAATAACAAAAAAGCCCTTTGCCAAAAAGCAAAGGGCTCCGGAGTTGTAATTAGTTTCTATTCAGAGGTGCTTGCGTAGCACCTTTAAGAAGTCTTTTTACGCTTACGGCGGGTCTTGAACATCTCAACAATCTCCTTCTCTTTCAGAAAGTCGAGATCCTGGAAGGTCGTCGCAACGAACTTCTTGATGTCCTGGTAATCTTTGCCCCGCTTGTCTGTATAGTGCTTTAGCAGTTTACCAATATACTCCAGGCTCAACTCTTTTAGTTGCTGACTAAACTGCTGGTTAGCAAAAATATTCATGTAAACCGGGTACAGTTTGGAGATTTCGAACAGTTCGGGATAGTCGGTCACCTCCAGGTTTCTGATCAGGCGCTTAAAGTATCCATAAATAGTCTGCCGCAAGCATTCGTTGATGTTGCTAAGGCCCTGATACTGCCCGTAGAAAGCTTTGATCGCTTCCTGCGCTTCATCTGCAGTATACCCTTTGCTGTGCACCTCATCAAGCAGGTCATAATACTTAGACAAGTCGTCCTTCACCTTATGGTCCATCACTGCTGACATGCGCTTGTCCTCGTCTGGCTGAATCAAAACATCGTCATCGAGGTGCAATTGGAGCAGGTATTCCAAATACTGTCTTTGAAAATCGTCCATGCTCTTGCGCACCTCATTGAAGTGTTTGCGCAAGTGGTCAAGATCATCCCCCTCCAAGTCAAAGAAGGAAGCAAAGAGCACTATAACCTCCAGGTGTTCGCGGTGACCTTTAAAGTCTTTGTGTTCTACAAAGCTGCGTAAGTGAGGAATAATACTGCTGTTATCGTATTTGCCTTCCACCCGGTAAAGGAGGAAACGCTTTAGCGGAGAGTACAGCGTCTTGAGGTCGGATACTACCTCGGGGAACTTCGCAGACATAAAATTCTCGCTGCGGAACTGCCGCTGATAACGTTGATACCCCTTGATACGCTCATCGATGACCCGGTAGCGGTCCAGTTTCTGCCCTTGCAGGAAGTAGCGCACCCGCTTATTATCGACTTCATTGATCAGGTTAGTGACCCATATATCGCTGCTGAGCGCAAATCCCATCTGTATGGATTGCCCGATCCGTTTGCGCAACAGATCAAAGTTGGCAGAATTGCAAATGGCCAGGAGTACGTTCTTGAAATGCTCCTGTGTGCGCGTGTACTTCATCCGGGCCATATCCACTTCCCCGCGCAGCACCGTAAAGCCAAGAATTTTAGGCAGATAAAGCCCCTCGAATTCGGGTTGTAAAAGTATGGTTTCCAGTGCAATGAGTTGCAGTGGAAGGGCGCCTGCTACTTCATCATAAACAAGGGCAATGCGCGGTTCAAACAATTCTTTGAGCTGCATATACTGCTCTTCCTCTTCTTCTTCGAGGTAGGCTTTAAGCTCTTCTGACTCCTGTATCTCGGAGCCCAGTGCTTCCAGTTGGGTCTTATAGGTTTCGGCTAACGCTTGCATGAATGTATATTTTAAAAACAAACCTGATAGTGCAAATTAATGCACTATCAGGTTAGATTATTATAGAATTAAAGCATTGCCTTAGTAGGCAGATTGCAAATATAGTCTATATGTAGGATAAAGCGCAAAGCTTTGGCATTAATATTACAGCTGAATCAACTTAAAGGCTCTTTTAGAGATGCTCTATTAGCCTCTTCTTATAGCCTGCCAACCCAGGGTTTTCAAGTTCTGACTTGGCAGACTATAAACACGAACAGGGCTTACCGGTTGCCCGGTAAGCCCTGTTGCATAATCCATAAAAGAAGCTAAAACTAGTCTTCTTTTTTCTCTTCTTCAGCTGCCTCAGCTGCAGGCGTTTCTTCTGCGGGAGTTTCCTCTGCAGGAGTTGCTTCAGCTTCAGCAGGTGTTTCCGTTTTTGTTTCAGCGGCTGCTTCCTCGGCTGCAGGAGCTTCTTTAGCAGCGGCAGCTTCCTCGGTTGCAGGAGCTTCTTCAGTAGCGGCAGCTTCCTCAGCTACGGGTGCTTCTTCAGTAGCGGTTGCTTCCTCGGCTGCGGGTGCCTCTTCCTCTTCCGGCTCGGGAGCAGGAGGAGGGGGTGGTGCCGTACCAGAAAGTTTTGCCAGGGTTTCAGCACGCTCAGTAGCAGATTTTTCGAAACGGGAAGCAATCTTAGCTTCCTTCGCGTCAATCCACTCCTGATATTTGGCTTCTGCCTGCTCTTCTGTCAGTGCCCCTTTAGCGACTCCCCGCATGAGGTGACGCTTGTAGTAAACACCTTTGAAGCGCAAAATAGCACGAACCGTATCGGAAGGCTGTGCACCTTTCTGCAACCAATCAAAAGCTTTTTCCCGGTCGATCTCAATCGTCGCAGGTTTTGTCATTGGGTTATAAGAACCCAGTCGTTCGATGAAGCGACCATCGCGCGGTGCGCGTCCGTCTGCAACAACGATGTGGTAGAAAGGACGCTTGCGGCGACCCTTTCTTTGTAAACGCATCTTAACTGCCATTGGCTTGTTAAAATTATTGTGGTGAAAACATACCCATGTAACTTGAGAATCAAGCGGTGGGTTTTTAACGCGGGCAAAGGTAAGGCATTTAATTGAATTGATCAAGATTAATAGCTACAACAAAACTATAAAGGTTTATATCTTGTCACAAAACAATTGAAAATCGTATATTAATTTCTCGTAAATTAACCTACCTTTAGGTTATTAGAAGCTTATAAAAACACTCCCCCTGATGACCTGTCGAAACATCCTTTTATTTTCTGTCATCAGACTTGCCAATGACTGAATTTCAGCAACAGCAAGTTAGAATAAAACCCGATCTTCGATATGCGTAGGTTGACGAAAATTAGCCTGTGGGTTGCGCTGGTTTTGCTTACACTTGCTGGAAGCTCCTGGTCTGAGCGTCCACCCTATGCACCTCCTGCCCCGGGTATCGTAACGGATAACACCTATACGGTTGAAGAGTTAGTACAAGATGTTTTTGTTGGCGGTGCCTGTAATACAATTACCAATATTCAAGCCATTGGTGATGAAGACGGTATTGGGTACTTCGAGGAGGGCTCAAGCAGCATAGGGGTAAACCGTGGTGTCATCCTTTCTACAGGGCCTATTGAAAATGCAGAAGGCCCAAACCTGCATACTGACCTTTCAGGCAACTTTAATGATGCAAGTGGCGACCCCGACCTCAACAGCATGGCTACCGGAGCAGTAAAGGACGCAGTAGGGATTGAGTTCGACTTCATGCCACTGGATTCCATAGTTGCATTCCGATACGTCTTTGCTTCTGAAGAGTACTGTGAATTCGTTGGGAGTATCTATAATGATGTTTTTGGCTTCTTTATCTCTGGTCCCGGTATCAACGGCGGCTTTTCCGGTAATGCAGAAAATGTTGCCATATTACCCGGGACTTCTGACTACGTCAGCATCAACTCGGTCAGCTATCAGACCAACGCCCAGCTTTACGTACACAACGAACTGGCAACAGATGCCAATATATGCGATATACCGAACCCTTCCGGCGAATTCCACCCGTTCATTGAATACGATGGGTTCACTACCCGCCTTACAGCAATCCTCAACCTGATCCCCTGCGAAACGTACCACATCCGCCTCGTGGTCTCTGATGTAGGCGACAATTTCTTTGATTCTGCGGTTTTTCTGGAAGCCGAGAGCTTCAACCTGGGCGGTGAAGTAAAGGTCTCTGCCGGAACAGGGGAATCTCCACAGTCCCCTGCTTTAGAGGGCTGTGCTGGCAATTACTTCGTATTCGAACGTGCGCCGGATTCTGATGCCAGCTTCCCGCTGACCGTAAATTACCTCCTGACCAACAGTAGCACAGCCGAGGAAGGTATAGATTTCCCCAACTTTCCTGGCAGTATAACCATACCTGCCAATCAGCAATACGTGACACTGCCTGTTGATTTAATCAATGATGGGCTGGATGAGCCAATGGAACAAATAGACCTGGCGCTAGACATTCCCTGCGCCTGCTATTCAGACTCCACGACGATGTATATCGCAGATAGCCCTGGTTTTGCCCTAATGGTTGCCAATGTACCCGTTTGTGAGAATGGCACCAACACCATGACTGCCGAAATTGTAGGAGGTACCGGCACCTTCTCTTATCACTGGAGTACAGGCTCTGATAACAACCCAATCACAGTCTCCGGAAATAGCTCTGAGCCCTACGTGGTTACTGTCACAGACGCCTGTGGCAACATCGAAACTGACTCTGCCTATACCTTTACAGTTCCTCCTCCTTCGGCCATCCTAAGCGGGTCCGAACATATCTGCGCTGGTGATACAGCCTGGTTGGCTATCGCCCTGGAAGGCAGTGGCCCCTGGTCGTTAGGATACGAGGTAGGCGGGCAGCAGTTTGAGGTTGAAGGCATTACGCAACCTAATTACCAATTGCCCTCCACTCTCCCGGGTACTCATACGTTGACTTGGGTAGCTGATTCAGGTTGCAACGGAGCAGTAAGCGGTACGGCATGGGTTGAAGTCAACGCCATCGAGATAGCCGCTGAAGTCACAGATGCCAATTGTTCTGCAACGCCCGATGGGCAGATCAGTATAACCCTGGATGGCGGCACCCCACCCTACGATTGGTTTTGGATAGACACCCCCAGTCCGGCGCTGGATCGAAACGCCCTGAGCCCTGGCACCTATACGATTGTGGTTATGGATGATAGCGGCTGCGAAACCGAAGCCACCTTTACTATTGTTGCTCCACCACCACTGGAACCCATAATCATCGATTGTGAAAGCATTACCTCCGGCATCCTAAATACCACACCTTCTGGCGGAACGCCACCCTACCAGTACGCTATCGATGGCAGCTCCTTTGGCAGCCACGAGCTATTGGATCAATTGATGCCCGGGCAAGATTATTCGATTGTCATACGTGATGCAAAAGGCTGCGAAATAGAACAGGAAATCCGCTGGCCAGCTACTTATGACCGATTGGCTGAGCTTGCAACCACAATGGAAGTAAACCTTGGAGAATCAGATACCATACGACCTGTTTTTAATATCCCTCTAAACCTGATTTCAAGCATTCGGTGGACCCCTTCCACCGGGCTAAGTTGCTTTGACTGCCCTTATCCTGAAGTACAGATCAGTGAACCTGAAACCTATACCCTCCGCATTGTCGACTTTTACGGTTGCAGCATCGAACTGAGCATTGATGTTTCCATTGACGAATCCATTGATATTTTCATTCCCACCGCTTTTTCTCCCAATGGTGACCGTGTCAACGACCAGCTAAACGTATATGCAAACACTTACCAGGTCGCCAAGGTACTGACCTTCCGGGTATTTGACCGTTGGGGCGGATTGATGTTTGAAGCCCAAAACTTCCCACCCAATAGTGAGCGCCTGGGCTGGGATGGCACTTTCGGTGACCAACCTATGGACCCTGGCGTATACACCTATATGGTGGTCTTAGAATTGACCTCGGGTAGCCGGAAAACGATTGGCGGGCATACCCTGCTCATGCGTTAGTGGATTGTTCTGTAAGAGCGTGTTGAGACTTTAATAATCGGTCTGCAAACTATACTTTTTTGATTATACTTCGTTCCGTAAATCCTCATTTAGCTATGGCTAAACTCCGGTTTCCGTGCCTCGTCTAATCAAAAAATTGCAAGTTTTCGACCAGAAGACCAAAATCCCAACACGCTCTAAGTGTTGAGACTTTAAGGTTCAGCATTCCCAGGGCTTACAGGCATGAAATACGCCTGATTATTTGGCGAGGCTACTCTCACTTCTGGTCTTCGGGCTCCTCCCCCTCTAAAAACGGTTCATCGGTAATATGGATAGGTCGATTGATACTCTCCTGCAGTGATATAAAGGTTTCCGTTCGCTGTATGCCCTTTATTTTCTGCACTTTATCATGCAAAACGTCTCTCAGGTGCTTAGTATCCCGGCAGACAATAGTCGCGAAAATAGAATATAAGCCTGTGGTATAATGCGCCGCTACCACTTCCGGTATTTTAGCCAGATCTCTGGCCACATCCTCATATAGCGAGCTTTTATCAAGGTATATCCCCAGAAAGGCGGAGACATCATAGCCCAGCTTACCAGGGTCGATCGCTAGGTGGTAGCCCTTGACAAGGCCTGCATCCTCCAGTTTTTTCATTCGAACGTGTATCGTACCACCAGACACATACAGTTGTTTGGCAATGTCCGTATACGGTTTCTTGGCGTTCCGCATCAGCATGGAAAGGATTTTTCTATCCAGATCGTCAATTTCATTCCCTTTAGCCATAAATTATCATTTCTTCAGCAACAGCGTGATTTATTTGAGTAAGGCTCAAAATAAACGAATATTCCTGAATTAAATTAGCATCATCAAAATAACTGTTCGTTTGCGAATTAATTCGCCTTGCACTAAACATCCCTGCCTTTTTTTAATTGCATATACGACCTGTTCGCAGACTCTTCATTTTGACCAATGAATACCAAGGTCTAGACAAAATAATTGGTACTTTTGTTAATAAATCATTTTGGATGACTATGAACGCTATTCGAATTACCAGCGCTTTGCTTTTGAGCATTACCCTTGTGCTACTCGCTGTTGCCTGTACTGAAGAGCCAGAAAATATTCGGGAGCTTCTTCCAGGCAGGTGGGAACTTCAGCAAGCCACCCGGAACGGTGAACCGACCCGCTCTCTGGCAGAGCTATATTATGAATTTGATGCAGAAGGTGCCATGCGCACTAATCTCCCCGTTGCTAAGGGTGAAAGCTCCTACGAGATTACCGGGCAGAGTATAGAGCAAAACCAAGATGGCAACGTCATCGCCTATACTGTTACATCCATTACAGACAGTACTCTTGTTTTACAGACGGAGCTACGAAATACGCCCTTCCAGTTCCAACTTCTGCGCACCAATCCTAACCAAGACTAGCCCCTTGTTATGCCCGAACTAAAGGTAGTTGTTGCTTCTCTAAATCCGGTGAAGCAGTCCGCTGTACAACAGGCTTTCCAAAAAGCCTTTCCGGAAACCCGCATCCTGATTTCCGGTATGGATGTCCCATCTGGTGTTCGTGATCAGCCCATGACTGATTCTGAAACCCTCCTCGGTGCCCGGCAGCGGGCGCAGCGGGCACAGCAAGCAGATCCTCATGCAGATTTCTGGGTCGGCTTAGAAGGCGGGGTAGGAAACGCTCAGGGCTTTGGCATGCATGCCTTTGGCTGGATGTGTGTGCGCACCGACAGCCGGGAACAGAGTGCCCGGAGTGCCAGCTTTCCACTGCCCCGAAAAGTCATTGCCAGCATACAAGCAGGAGAAGAACTGGGACCCGTTATGGATCAGCTCTTTCAGGAAAACAATACCAAGCACAAAGGTGGAGCCGTTGGACTGCTCACCAATGGCCTGGTCCGGCGGGAAGACCTTTATATACAGCCGTTGTTATTCGCCCTTATTCCTTTTATGCATGAGCCGCTGTATTAGTTGAGCGCGTTTAATAAGTGTCGTGTTTGGTTAGCAGCCCTTTCCAAAATCAGCTGTTAACCTTTGCGTGCGTAATTTGTTTGTTTTGTGTAAGCTGATCAACACCCGAGTTGGAGTACTTACACATCTTACCACCGTCATCACGTACGCAAAGCCGACATTCACTCATTTTTCTCCAAAGGGTATTGGCGGAACTGTTATCTTTATTGCTAGTTGATTTAAACCATTCCATTATGAAAAAGCCTATCCTGACCTTTCTCGCCAGCATTTGCCTTTCCGTAGGGTTATTTGCAATAGATGCCAGCGTTTCTTTCGCGACGTTCAAAACGCCTGATAATCCTTACATAGAGGTCTACCTGCATATTGCGGGTCAAACGGTAGCATTCAGTGAAATGCCTGATAGCCTATACCAGGCGAATGTCGAAGTCGTCATCCTCTTTAAGCAGGGCGAAGAAATAATAAAATTTGACAAATACGCCCTCAACAGCCCGCTCACTAAAAACCGGATTGATTTCATCGACCTGAAACGTTTTGTTCTGGATCCTGGCGAGTACAATTTGGTCGTGGCCGTGTCCGACCTTAATGAGAAAGACAACGCAAAGGAATATAATACGGATTTCACCATCGGGTTTCCCAAAAAAGACATTTGCCAATCTGGCCTCACCCTGCTTTCCAGCTATAGCAAAGCACAGGCAGGTGAGCAAAATATGTTCGTTAAGAATGGCATCAAAATGGAGCCCCTGCCATTCAACTTTTACAGCCGTAATGCTTCCCGTCTGATTTTCTACAATGAAATTTACAACTCCGATCAGTCCATTGGCGAAGACTACCTCGTCAGCTATTCCGTAGAGCCTGCCAACAAGGAAAATGCCAAGCCCGTCATGATTGGCCATAAGCGACAAAGCCCGGCTCCAGTTGTGCCGGTGCTCATTGGCATGGACATTACCAAGTTGCCTTCCGGCAATTATAACCTCATCGTGGAGGTGCGTGACCGTACCAAGGGCCTGCTAAGCCGCAAAGCGGTCTTTTTTCAGCGCAGCAACCCATTCCTTGAAGAAGCCCCGATTGAAATGGTGGATTTTGATGTACAGGAGGAGTTTGTTCAGGTCCTGGACGAGGAAGCACTGGAATATAGCCTGCGGGCACTTACACCCAAAATACCGCAAAACGATGTAGAATCAGTCAATACGATGATAAAAACCGAAAACATCGAGGGGCAACGACTTTATCTGTTTAGCTACTGGGCCGGTCAATCTCCTAACAACCCCAGAGTGGCCTACGAAAAATACATGGAAGTAGCACGGGCCGTAGACAAGATGTATGACTCTGGCTTCCGGCATGGTTTTGAGAGTGACCGTGGCTATTATTACCTCAAGTACGGGCAGCCCGATGACATGGAAATGCGCGACCAGGAGCCTTCTGCCCCACCTTACGAAGTTTGGACCTACTACGAATTCCCGGCTACCAATCAGAACAACGTGAAATTTGTCTTTTACAATCCTTCATTATCGCCGGGGGATTACGTCCTCTTGCATTCCACCGCTATTGGCGAGCGCAGCAATCCCGGCTGGCTAAGAGAGCTCTACCGCAACGCACCTGCCAACGAGACCAACGGGGAGGACCCCTTCGGAGGCACCGGCGTTATGGACAACTTCAACCGCAATGCCGACAGGGTGTTCCGGGACTACTAATCACGAAGAAAGGTAACAACCATCGGGGTCGAGCCGCCGAAGCCATCCGCTACGTAAAAGGTAAGCTGCATTCCAGACGACCGAATGTAGTTGATCGCGCCCGGGCTACCACCCCAAATGCTCGAGTACAGGTAAATATTCTGCCCTTCTATGGCGTAGGTTTGTTGTTCTGTGCCGGTGGGACTGTAAACGGATACCTGTCCATTATTGTAAAACGTATATATGTACTGAGAAAGGTCCGTATCGTACTGCCCGGCAATATCAGCTAGCGATTGCCCATTCATTACAATATCATCTACCGCCCAGTCCCCCACGATCAGTTCCTGGAAAGTAGGCTCGGACTTGGAAGAAGCAGTTTGCTGATTTGATACCGCGCCCGGCTGTGTCCCGGAGGCAAGCTCCTGTTGTGTTTCAGTGGGCGCAGCAAAAGTGTTTTCAGTATACCCTTCCTCTTCCGGCATTAGATTGCCAATAATGCCCAGAATGATAAATAAAATTGCGAAGCCGCCAACCCACTTCAGCAGTATACCGCCCCAGTTTGAGCTTTTCTTTTGGGGAGTAGCAGCAACGGTAGCTCCACGGGTGGAGGCGGTATTGAGGGTAGATTCCTGCTTTGTCGGTTGACCAGAGCGGTGGAGCTGCTGCCGGCACACCCGGATCAGGTCTTCTAACTTGGGATCGTCACCGTGCTGAGCTGCTTCGTTAAAGTACTGAAGTGCTAAACGGTGGTTACCACCTTCCATTGCTGCCTTGCCGTTTTTGAGGTTACGCACAAAAGAAATGCCATTGGTACAGAGGTTGATCTGCTCTTCTATATAACTATATCCAGGTGTAAATCCAGTCATAAAATATTGCAGGCTTTCTCTGTACTTTTCGCGGGCCGCTTCCATTTCCTCTTTTTGGGAAAGGTTTTCGGCCTCATTGACCAGAGCCTGGTATTTCTCCTGAATATCTTCCCGTTCTGCATCTTGCTGTGTCAGCTGTTCCAATACTTTCCGTCGGTCTTCCTGCTGCACTTCGAGCGCACTCAGCCGCTCCCGGGCTGCTCTGAGGTACTTGCCAGTTCCTGCATACTGCTTCAGGTAGTTACGATAAGCCAGTTCGTTATCTTTTTGCTGCGCACTTTTCCAAATGGCATCTTCGCGGAGCAACATCAGCTGCTGGCTTGCCCGATTGGCATACTTCCCGCCTGGATAATCATTGAGATAGCTCTCATAGGATTTCACAGTCCCTTCATTTTCCACTCTTGCCCAGAGCTCCTCCTCACTCACTTTAAGGTGAAATATAAACTCCCCGCCGCGGTCACTGGAATTCTGCAACCGTCCATCAATTGGTGCCTGTTGTGATAATTTGGGGATATGCTCTTTGATGTACTGCACCAGGGCCGTCGTATTAAGTGCAGGGGATGCATTGTCACGCAGACGGCTGATCAGTAATTCTGCAAATGGGCTGTGCTTGCCTGGTGCACCGTCAGAGACGACCTCCAGGCGCCCGGAGCATACCACTCGGCGGGAGGGGAAATGCTCATCAACTGACGCATTACGTGTGCTGGTTAATAAAGACCCTGAAAAACAGGAGTCCACAATCATTAGGATATGCTGCCCGTCCAGAGCATTGATCCGTTTCAGGATATTGGCATTGGAAATGTAAGTCTCTTCAGCATCTTTACGGGCATCCTGTGGCACCCAGTAACCCTCGTCAAAATCAGGGTCGAAGTAACCGTGCCCGGAGTAGTAGATAATCAGACTATCGTGTGGGCCCATACCCCGCTTCAGCGCCCGCAACGCACGGTAAATACCTCCTTCTGAGGCTTCCTCATTGAACAGTTTCACGACGTCGGCATCTTCAAACTGATACTGTTGGCAGAGTATTTTCGTAAAGGTTTGAGCATCGCGTGCCGCGTTATGCAGCACTGGCCAGTGCTGATAGCTATCAATGCCGACTATTAAAAGGTGGTTTTTTCCTTTGCCCGGATCGAATGCAGGAGTGGCGGATTCCAGATCTAGTCCTCGGTTAGCCATGGTTTTTGGGTTTTAGAGCGTGTTGGGACTTTAGTAATCGGTCTGCAAACAACACTTTTCTGATTATACTTCGTTCCGAAAATCCTTATTTAGCTACCCCGATTAAAATCGGGGAACTCTGGTTCCCGTGCCTTGTCTAATCAAAAAATTGCGAGTTTTCGACTAGAAGACCAAAGTCCCAACACGCTCTCAACTACTGCTGATCCCTGAAAGATAAGGCTTTCCGGGGAAAGTTGCACACCTATGGCTAATCCGGCCGTAGCTCAAAGTCCTATTTACCCAAAGCAGAAGTCCGTAACCGCTGCAGGAACGGGGAGGCAAAGATGAAGTCCTGCAAAATTTCATTATCACTTTCCAGTACTTCGCCCCGGTGGCCCCGCCAGGCAATCTCCCCGTTGTGAAGCAGGATGATATTCTCGCCAACCTCCATCACGGAGTTCATATCGTGGGTATTGATGACGGTGGTAATGTTCTTTTCTTTGGTAATATCCAATATCAGCTCGTCAATGACGATAGATGTCTTCGGGTCAAGGCCGGAGTTCGGCTCATCACAGAAAAGGTAGCGCGGATTGAGCACAATGGCCCGGGCGATACCAACCCGCTTCTGCATCCCCCCGCTGATTTCTGAAGGGAAGCTATCATTAACCTCCGGCAGGCTGACGCGTTCCAGGCAGATATCCACCTGTTTACGCTTCTCCTTATAAGTCATATTCGTAAACATATCCAGTGGGAACCGGATATTCTCCTCGACGGTCATAGAATCAAAAAGGGCGGAGGCCTGAAATAACATACCCACCTGCATACGAATGGCCCGTACTTCTTTTTTGTTGAGGCTGAAAAATTTGGTGTCATCGTACCATACCTCTCCGGAAGTCGGGTTCAATAGCCCCACCAGCAACTTAAGCAGTACGGTTTTCCCCGCTCCACTACGCCCAATAATCAGGTTCGTTTTCCCTTTGTAGAACTCTGTGGTGATGCCCTTAAGGACTTCATTCTCACCAAATGACTTGAATATATCTTTCGTCCGGATCATACGCTTTACTTAACTCGTCAGGATTACTGCCAGCAGATAATCGGCTACCAGAATGAGGATGTCGCTAAAAACCACCGCATTGGTACTCGCCTGGCCCAACTCGATACTACCGCCCCTGACATGATATCCCTGATAGCAGGAAACGGTAGTCAGAATGAATGCAAACACTACCGCTTTGATAAACATCATGGTCACATTGAAGGGATCGAAAAACGATCGCAACCCTTTGATATAGTCTGCATCTGCCATAACTCCGGTAGGGACAGAAGCCAGGTAGCCGCCAATTATGCTAATAAAAGCACCCACCGCAACCAGCATAGGTATCACAACCAGTGCCGCAATAACTTTCGGCAAGATCAGATAGGCAGCGGTATTCACGCCCATGATTTCCATGGCGTCAATGTGCTCCTTCTGGCGCATCCCTCCAATCTCAGATGCGATATTCGATCCTACTTTACCTGCCAGTACCAAACAAGTGAATGTTGGTGCCAGCTCGATAATAGTCATATCACGCACGACGTAGCCAATATAATAGACCGGCACCAGCGTGCCATCCAACTGGTAAGAAAACTGCACCGCAGTAACCGCACCGATGAATATGGCAATAAGGCAAACGATAAAAAGAGAGCCAATACCGATGTCATTCATCTGTCGCATTGTCTCCTTGTAATACATAGAGACTTTCTCAGGCCTGGCAATTGCGGTGCCCAGCATCATTACGTATCGGCCGAAGTGGTAAAGTATATTTTTAAAAAACATGAGCCTTTTTCTAAGTGCCGGATAAAAAATAAATAGACCAACTTTCGGTTGTGCTTTTTTTTCCGTCAAACAACTAGTCCGAATTACTTGATGGTTTTTTCACGCATAGCCCCTTACTGGTGCTAATTCTTAAACGGTCAAGCATTTGTGCGTCAATTCATTAGTGCAAAGTGTACACTTCGCCGCACAAATGTAGAAGCTTTGTGACGGAAAAAAAATAAACGGAACAACTTTCGGTGCTTTAATATTGGGCAAGCCTCTGGCTAAAAAGAGGTTGTGGCAAAACATTAAAGCTCTTCCAGGGAAGAGGCACTCCTCATTGCTTCCGTTCAACTACATGTCTACCCAAAGCCGTAAGATCAGTGGCTTTAGCTGGACGAACAGCGCTTTTATTGCTCTGCAACAAACAATCTGCCACAGCCCTTCGTTGATTCTTTTATGGATAAACGCCCTACCCTCGTTCTTACCGGTGCAACAAAAGGCATCGGACGGGCTATTGCAGAGCGCTTTGCACCGCATTGCGGACAACTCGCAATTATTGCCCGCTCAAAAGCTGACCTGCAAGCTACAAAGCGAGCCTTAGCTGCCAAAGCCCCGGATTGCAGTATTGAGGTGTTCTCAACCGACCTTTCCGATAAAAAGCAGTTGCTACAACTAGCCCGGGTACTGACCCGTAATTATCCCCAAATTGATATTCTGATCAATAACGCCGGTCTTTTCATACCCGGCGACTTGCTCGAAGAGCCCGAAGAGGCGCTCGAAAAAATGATGGCGGTTAATCTGTTTGCCCCCTACCATCTCAGCCGCGCCCTATGGTTAAACATGCCTCGTGGCGGGCACCTCTTCAATATTGCCTCTGTGGCAAGTCGGGAAGGATTCACCGGAAAAGGTTCTTATGGCATCACAAAAGCTGCACTACTATCCCTCAACCATAGCCTGCGCTACGAACTGAAGGATAAAGGCATCCGGGTGACGGCTGTACTGCCCGGTCCCACCTGGTCTGCCTCCTGGGCAGGTGCGGAGCTCCCGGAAGACCGCCTGCTTCAGGCAGCAGATGTAGCCAGTTCCCTTTGGAGTGCCTGGGAGATGCCGTCCAACGCCGTCATTGAAGAAATCACCATCCGCCCGCAACTGGGCGATTTATAAAAATACGACAACCATGAAAAACATCGTCATTACAGGCGCCAGCCGCGGCATAGGCCACGACACTGCACTGCAGCTCGCTCAGGACGGCCACCGCGTGCTCGCCCTGTCCCGCAACGAGGAAGCACTAAAGGCTCTTCAAAAAGAAGCCGGTGACAACCTGAAGTTCCTAAAGTACGACATCACTTCACCTGACAGCCGACCACTGATTGAGGTGGTCGAGCCCTGGGGCACCGTAGATGTGCTGATCAACAACGCCGGTTACCTGCTCAACAAGCCCTTCCATGAGACCACCGGCACCGACTGGGAACAAGTCATGGGCGTTAATTTTCACGGTCCGGTCCACCTTTTGCAAATGCTGCGCCCTTTCCTGCAAAGCGCCGAACGTGCCCACGTCCTCAACATCGGCAGCATGGGCGGCTACCAGGGCAGCTCTAAATTTCCCGGTCTCCTGGCTTACAGCGTAAGCAAAGCGGCCATTGCTACCCTCACCGAGTGCCTGGCCGAAGAGTGGAAAGAAGCAGGTGTCGCGGTCAACTGCCTCGCGCTCGGGGCCGTACAGACAGAAATGCTGGCAGAGGCTTTCCCCGGCATGCAAGCCCCGGTGAGCAGCGCGCAAATGGGTAGCTTCCTGAGTTATTTCGCCCTACATGGCCATCAGTTTTTTAATGGAAAGGTACTGCCGGTTTCGGTATCTACCCCTTAAATCATTAATCTATGCAAATCGCTATTGAAATCTCCATGTACCCCTTCCGCCCTGACTACGAGCCGCCTATTCTGGACTTCATTGACCGACTAAAAGAGGCGGACGGGCTGAGGGTGGAAGTCAACGACATGAGCACCCAGATTTTCGGAGCGTACGACATCGTTATGCCCAAACTGCAGATCGCTATAAAGCAAGCCTTTACAGAAGAACAGACCACTGTAATGGTGATGAAAGTGCTGCATCTGGGCACAAAAAATTAAGACAGCGCCTGGGTTTTTGTATATTAGAGTTCATGAGTAACCCCAAACTAAAACGGGTGCTTGGCTACCTGGGCCCTGGCTTTATCGTAGCGGCCACAGGGGTGGGTGCAGGAGACCTGATTGCTGCATCAGTGGCTGGTGCCCGCTACGGCACCATTATCCTCTGGGCTGCCCTCCTGGGTGGGCTGTTGAAGTTCATCCTTAATGAAGGGATCGCCCGCTGGCAGCTCGCCACCGGCGAAACCCTGCTCGAAGGCTGGGTCAAACGCTTGCCCAGATGGGTATCTTACTATTTCCTCCTCTACCTAATATTATGGTCCTTTGTGGTGGCAGGTGCACTGATTTCCTTTTGTGGCATGGCTGCACAGACCCTGATACCCATATCCTCAGACCAGCGCACGGGCACCTTTATCTGGGGCGCCTTGCAATCCGGGCTAGCCGTTGTGCTGGTCCTTGCCGGCAGTTACCGATTACTCGAAAGGCTAATGAAGTGGTTCATTGGACTGATGTTTGTTGTTGTCCTTGGCAGTGCCTGGGGGCTGGCCCTGGATTGGGGCGACATACTAACCTCCATAGCAGTGCCCCGTATGCCCGATGACCCTAAAGCAGTTCTGATCATCCTGGGGCTGATTGGTGGTGTTGGGGGCAGTGTTACCCTTCTTAGTTATGCCTACTGGCTATCTGAAAAAGGATGGGCACAGCCCCGGTTTCTAAAGCACGCCCGTATAGATCTTGGTACCGCCTATATGCTCACCAGCGTATTTGGAATGGCCCTTATTATTATTGCAGCCGGTGCCAGCCCGGAGCAGGTCAAAGGCTACGATATGATCCTGAGCCTGGCCAGACAGTTGGAATCAGTTACCGGCCCGATTGGGCGCTGGGGCTTTCTCATCGGTTTTTGGGGCGCTGTATTTTCCTCTATGTTAGGAGTCTGGGATGGCGTACCCTATCTGTTTGCAGATTTTGTACACACTTTTCGCAAAGGGGAAGCACCCCGTCAGCTCATGCGCCCTACCCTGCCCTACCGGTTCTTCCTTGCCTTTTTGGCCCTCCCGCCTCTCCTTCTGGTCTGGTGGAATAATCCAGCCTGGATAGGCATACTATACGCGGTGACCGGTGCATTTTTTATGCCCTTCCTTGCAGCAGTATTGTTGTACATGAACAATCAGAAGACCTGGCTAAAGGAGCTGCGCAATGGCTGGCTATCCAATACAGGTTTGGTACTTAGCTTATTGCTCTTTCTGGCTCTTTTCTTAATCAAAATCGTTGATAGCTATGCTTGACTTGGAACAACTTCGTGCGGACACCCCCGGCGTACAGCACCGTATTCATCTGAACAATGCGGGGGCAAGCCTTATGCCCAAGCCTGTATTGCAAGTCGCCCGGGAGCACTTACAGCTCGAAGCTGAAATAGGAGGGTACGAAGCGGCCGCTTTAGTCCGGGAATCCAGCATCGGCTTTTATGAGTCCGTTGCCCGTCTGCTCAATGCCACGCCAGACCATATCGCCTGGTCTGGCAGCGCTACACAGGCTTACAATACCGCCCTATCTGCTATCCCCTTTGAGCAGGGCGATACCATTGTAACGACAAACGATGACTACGTCTCTAACCAAATTGCCTTTTTACAGTTGGCGAAGCAATTCAGAATTAAAGTGCTCCGCGCGCGTACGCTGCCTGAAGGCGGGGTCGATACCGGACACTTGATTGAACTGATTCAAAGCCACCATCCCAAACTAGTGGCAGTCACCCATGTACCTACAAACTCCGGACTGGTACAAAACATCACAGGCATAGGTGAAACCTGCCGCGCCCACGGCGGGTATTATCTGGTAGATGCCTGTCAATCCGCTGGTCAGCTGCCCTTAGATGTACAGGCACTCCACTGTGATTTCCTGACAGCGACCTTCCGAAAATTTCTCCGGGGCCCGCGTGGTGCAGGTTTTCTCTACGTTGCCGATCGCGTGCAGGAAGAAGAGCTGGAGCCAAAATTTATGGACCTGCACAGCGCTCTCTGGACGGCCCCGGACGCCTACCGTGCAAGGAAAAGTGCTGTACGTTTTGAAACCTGGGAACGTTCTTATGCACTGGTCCTTGCCGCTCGTGCAGCAACCAACTACGCCATTGAGATCGGCATCGCAAATATTGCCGAACGCGTAATTATGCTGGCGGATCATTTACGTAAAAGCCTTGCCCCTGTAGAAGGGGTGAAAGTACTGGACCGGGGGCAACACCTGTGCGGCATCGTCACGGTCGCTATTGAAGGCTGGGATGCAAAAACCATTATTCCTGCCCTCAACCAGGAAGGGATCAATGCATCTGTATCCGGAAAGGCGGGCGCTATCATTGATTTTGAGCAAAAAGGTGTGGACTGGGCGCTCCGGCTTTCTCCTCACTATTATAACACGATCACGGAGCTCAATCAGGCGGTAAGTGTACTGCGCCATCTTTTATCGAAGTAAATCCTCAAATATGTTACCCGATCTACTGCGTGTCAATCCAACGTTGGCGCTCGTCCGCCCGGAGCTGAGCCACGCTAAAGCACTTTTTCGAGTCATCGATAATAGCCGAACGGCATTAGAGCCGTGGATGGATTGGGTGAAACAAATTCATACGCCTACTGATGTCCATCGTTTTTTATTTGACGCTATCCGTTTCAATGAAGGCCAACAACGTTGCACCTTTTTGGTACGTACCGACCAACAATTAGCCGGACTAGTCAGCCTGGTAAGAATAGAGTGGAAACACCACCGTGCAGAACTGGGCTATTGGATGGGCGTCGGTTTTCAGGGGCGGGGGCTTGCTACGAAGTCCTGCAGCCGATTACTGGATTATGCCTTCGGAGAATTATGCCTCAACCGAATTGCCCTGCGCACTCCCGCTGACAACATACGCTCCTTTGCTTTGGCCCAAAGACTTGGTTTTACCAGCGAAGGCCAACTTCGGGAGGCCTTGCTAAAAGGTGGGACTTATCAGGATCTGGAGCTCTTTGGTCTTCTTAGGAAAGAGTGGGAACATAAAAAGTTTTGATTTTATGCCTGAATTGATTTGTTTGCAACAAAAATTTGTTTTAACTTGCGGCTAAGTTGATTGTTTTTGTTTGTTTAACACACATGAGCACGAATTAAATCCTCAAAATTATGATCCGAGAAGACAGGCGGGAATTGAATGAAAGGTTTATTACCGTATTTAAGATGCTCGAAGAGCGCGGCGAAATTGTCAAGAACGACCGCAATGGAAAAGGCATGGGCGACTTTGCAGAACGCATTCTCGGCAACCGAGCCTATGGCCACATTATTCGTGCCTTCCTAAACCCGGATGATAAGCGCTGTATCGATTACCGGCATGCCCGTTCCCTGTGCCATGAGTACGGGGTCAATGAATCGTATATGATTGATGGCGAAGGTGAGCCCTTCGGTCTCGAAGCGCCTAAATACGACCAGGTCATGGAGGAAGCGCCCCGGTTAGGCGGCAATATTATGTTTACAACTACAGAAGCCTTCGCGGGCTCTACGGTAAGTGCAGAGAGCTTCACCAAAGAAGAGAATACCTTTTTTAGTATTCCGGGGCTTGCCGGAGCGAGCCTGGTCGCCTTCCCGATTAACGGTAACAGTATGGAACCGGTGATTTTGGATGGGGATATGGTAATTTGCCGGGAAATAAGCGGGCTCCACGAGATACGTGACAATAAAATCTATGCGGTCAAAAACAACGGTCAGCTTTGGGTCAAGTTTGTACAACGTGTTACAGATAACCGCGGCAGAGTTACACACCTCAAGTTGATCTCCGCCAATCACCTGGAACACGATCCTTTCGTAGAAGAAGTGGGTCAGTATACCCGCCTTTACGAAGTCGTGCGCCGGATTAGTGATCTTTGATTTTTTGCGTACGAGGTTACGCTGCTATCCCTGTATGGGTTGGCGTATTCCTTTCGCTTGTTTTGATGACACGATCAGGCATGTAGAGGCAGCATCGTTCTATACACGATCCTACATAATGCCTTCCTAATACTTACTACACAAAAGTAAAATTTTCCTCGTTTCCTTAATTTAAGATACAGGGGCAAGAGCCTGTATTTATTTGCAGAGCAATGAGATCGCTTCAACACCGAATGAATAGTTCTATATAGAACCGGTAAGCTGAAGGCATGGTACAGCATTGCCCCAATAACATATTAATATCCTGCTGTTTTTTGATTGGACTCCCGGATTGCTAATTCGGGAGCTTTTTTTATTTCGTACAGCCCAAACGGAAGTATATATAACAAAGTGCCGCCCTTACAGGGCTTAAACCAACTGCCATTAAATTCCGGGGGTCTTGCCCCAGTCCATTATCTATCACTTCTTCGGAGTTTGGCAAGCATTGGGTCGTTTGACTGTACAATTTGTTGTACACACCAAACCGAATATTTGAACAGCCTTTGTGTTTTTTTACCTATTTTTGATGGAGGGACTCCGTTCCTGAAGTACCAAATGGTACATTATCCGTCGCAGCGCCAAGTCAAACCACAACAGGATTTTTATGACGACAGTTGAAATCAGACCCCGGTTCCAACGGCAGCATAAGGCAAGCAGTGCGCAGATCATACAGCAGCTTAGCCATGCACTGGAGCAAAGTAACGGCGCTATTGAAGGTTCCGTCATGGACCATCATATCGTGCTGCGTATTCCTATACAGGAGCAACACTACTGGTCTCCACAGTTAAGCCTTACCATAGAAGACATAGGCGATGAAGGCACGCTGATCAGAGGCCTTTACGGACCGCGCCCTTCTGTTTGGTTGATGTTTATTTTCCTTTACTCTTCCCTGGGCACAATTAGTCTCTTTATTGCCATCACAGGCTTTTCTCAACTCAGTCTTGGAATGTCGGCTCCTGCTCTTTGGGCATTGCCTGTCGCCGCGATCATTGCACTGGTTTTATTTCTTTTTGCGAAAGCCGGTGAACGGCTGGGCAAGGAGGAAATGCAACGGCTGCGCAACTTTATGGACACTGCTTTGGTTGAACAAACACCAAAAGCAAGTATCCGTGAAGCACCCTAGCCTCAAAGAACTACAGGCCCACGTCCCCCAAACCGGTCAACTGAAGTGGATTGGAATACGACCAGCAAAGAAAACATCGCTAAAGCCCTGTAAATCAGTTGCCATTACGGTTGATGGTGGCTTAGCAGGCGACCACTACAGCCGGAAAGGTGGAAAAAGGCAGGTTACGCTCATTCAGGAAGAACACCTCAATGCCGTTGGTGGCATCATGAGCCGGGACCCAATCGATCCGCAACTTACCCGCCGCAATCTGGTCGTCGCTGGTATTAATCTGCTGGCACTGATAAAGCGGCAAGTCCGGATTGGAAGTGAAGTGGTGCTCGAAATCACTGGTAATTGCTATCCCTGTTCCCGAATGGAAGATAATCTTGGAGACGGCGGATACAGCGCCATGCGTGGCCACGGTGGCGTAACCGCACGTGTTATCTGCAGTGGGACAATTCAGTTGGGGGACAATATTTGTGTATTTGAACCAAAAAACAATCAAGATGCCTAAGTCTGTGGAAATACTGTGCCCAAAGTGCGACTGGAAACCCGATGGCCAAGCCTGGTGGATCTGCACCTGCGGGCACCAATGGAATACTTTTGAAACCGGTGCCAGGTGCCCATCTTGCAAAACGCAATGGGACGTCACCCAGTGCCCAACCGACGGCGGTGGCTGTGGTGTCAAAAGCCCTCACCTGGACTGGTACCGGGGACTCGATGACTGGCTGATAGAGGAACTGGAACAACTCACTGTACTACTACCTGCTTAGAGATGCTATGTTAGCAGCTCTTGCTGGCGAACCGACTACATATGGTTCACCAAGACAGGATCCTTACACATTACAAACACCAGAAAACTCAAAAGTTAAGAGCCTTCCGCTTTCCACCAAATAATAGTAACTTTGGATACTGTTCCATCAATCCCAAGGACAATAGAAATATGTGGCGGACCTGTTTACTCTTTTACTTAGCCCTTTTAGGGGTATCCCCTCTTTTGGCACAGCCCTGTGGCCTCACGGATACTCTCAATATTGCACCAAACTCCAGCCCCTCTTTCACCTATGAAGTGTTTGATATTTTCAATGATAACCTCAGTGCTGCAGATCAGGGCATTTGTGGTGTGGACATCCGCTTCGCCCACCAATACGTCGACAACCTGGTGCTTACCCTTACCGCACCAAGTGGGCAGGCGGTCACGCTGATCGGCCCTAATACCGACCAGCAATTTGAATTCACTTTCGGATCAATTTGGGAGATTGGCTTTGTCCCCTGCCTGGAAATCCCGGACCCGGACCCCGGATCTCTTTTTGGCTGGGACAATAATCAAACCGGCAACTTTTCAAACCTCAACTTTTATTCGGGCACCTATTACCCCTTCCAAGGCTGTCTGGAAGACTTTAACACGGGCCCAGCCAATGGTACATGGACACTCAGTATTGAAAACACCCCTTCCGACTACATTGGCCAAATTACCTACTTCAGAATTGAGTTCTGTGACGCACGGGGAGTCGACTGCTGCTTTGCGGATGGAGGGAACCTATTTGCTCCAGATATCCTCACCTGCGAAGGAGATACCTCACTGGATATTAACCCGCTACTGGCTTTTGATGACGGACAAACCCCGGATACAGCCATTTACGGTTACACCTATCTTTTAGGAAGAGATGGTATTTTCATAGATACCACTGAACAGCCAGACCTGACGAGCTTTGCCCCTGGCCAATACCAGATATGTGGGCTGAGCTATCAACTGGAAGACGCAGACAGCATACCTGTACCAGATGGGTCGCTCACCCTGGACAGTATCCGCAGCAACCTTACCGGTCTGGAGCCCGGGTTTTGCGGAGCGTTTAGCGATAGTTGCATTCAGGTATCCATATTACCCCTGCCCACTACCGAGGTACTTGAGGAGACCATTTGCCAGGGCGACAGCCTTGTCGTGGGAGACACTACGCTCAACAGCAGTGGATTCTATGAAATCGAACTGTTGAGTTATGCAGGCTGCGATAGCCTGGTACAATTAGATCTAACCGTTCTTTCACCCGTAAACACCAGTTTGACAGACACGCTCTGTCCTGGACAATCCTTTCAAGTCGGATCAAATATTTATAACGCGTCCGGCATTTATCAGGACACGCTTATGTCAGCAGCAGGCTGTGATAGCATAGTTGTGCTAGACCTTACGGTGCTCGAACCCAATATAATCGACACGGCCATCACGATCTGTCAGGGAGATGCCTTTGCTGTTGGAGACAGTTTACTTACCGAAGCAGGAGCCTACAGCTTTTTCCTGACCTCCACCCAAAATTGCGATAGCACCCTTAATATCACCCTTGAAGTACTTGCGCCCGTCGCAACCATTGCTCCGGCCTTCAACCTGACCTGCATTACCACATCTGTAAACCTGAACGGTACCGGCTCTGTTCCTTCTGGCCAGCTGAGCTATCAATGGTATGCACCTGGCGGCGTACTGCTGGGAACAAACGCTACACAGACTGCTGATCAGGCGGGAGCCTATGCACTGGAAGTGAGTTTAATGTCTTCAGACCTGACTACCTGCACTGATTTTGACACTCTGGAGGTCCAAATAGATACCATACCACCTTTATCAGACGCTGGCATTCAGGATACGCTTAACTGCACCCAGGGACAGGTAACCCTTGGCGGCACCACCAGTCCGAACCCTGATCACACCTATTTTTGGTATACTCCGGATGGAAATATCATTGGTGATGTTTTCCAGTCTACTACAGTCGCCAATGACCCCGGCTCCTATTTTTTGGTCGTCACCAATATTGACAACCGGTGCAGCGACACCTCTATGACTTTGGTGCTGGAAGATCAGTCTCTGCCTGTTGTACAACCAGGTATGGACACGCTGCTGTCTTGCATGAACCCCGAGATAATACTTGACGGAAGTGCTTCCTCTACCGGCCCTGCTTTCACCTACGAGTGGAGAAACGAAGCCGGAGACTTAATTCAGGATGGAACAACCGTATTCCCAACCGTCAACCAGGGCGGCACCTATCAACTCATGGTAGAAAACACCCTGACCGACTGCCGGGACTCTGCCACCATCGAAGTCAGCTACGATACTATTGCACCACGGATCACCCTGCCCCTCCCGGACACCCTGACCTGTACCCAACCGGAGGTGAGTATTTCCGCAGCCGTTACGGGTATCGGTTCTGCTCCTGCCTACACTTGGTCATCAGCAACGGGAACCATTCTTACCAACCCTGCTGAATTGATAATTACGGTTGATAATGGCGCCCTGTACTCGCTTATCGCAGAAAACACCATGAATGGCTGCCAGGATACGGCTACCGTGGAAGTGTTGGAAAACATCACACTCGTTACAGCGGAAATCGCTCCGCCAGACACCCTGAACTGCGCCCAGTCAGCTATTACCCTAAACGGCGAGGCCTCTTCCTCAGGGGTAAACATTACCTATAGTTGGTCAGGTATCCCCCAACCCCCAACCTCCACCATTGGAGATAACGCTTTAGTGGAGTCGCCCGGTACCTATCAGCTCATCGTCACCGACACCATTAATACTTGTGCGGATACGGCCAGCGTTACGGTCACCCAAGACACCTTAACGCCAATTTCGTCAGCTGGCCCCGACCGGATGCTCACTTGTGACAGTACGGTTATCACACTAGATGGTACCGGTTCCACCATAGGGAGCCAACTTGATTACGACTGGGTAGAAATCTTTGGGACCGGCCTGGTAGACACCAACACCCTTCAGGCTACTGTCAACAGCCCCGGCGTATATATGCTCGTTGTTACAGATACTCAAAACGGATGCTTTGACACCTCCTTCTCCATCGTAAATATTGATACCCTTTCACCCATTGCAAATCTTGCCATTCCGCTACGCCTGACCTGCGACCTGACCGAAGTCAATCTGGATGGGACGAATTCGGACACAGGGCCGGGCTTTAGTTTCAATTGGAGCAGTGATGCTTCTGGTAATTTTGTTACCGGCACAAACACCTTAACACCTACGGTCAATGCCGCTGGGCAATACGAACTGGAAATTGAGAATGACAGCACAGGCTGTACCCAAACTGCCCAAACTGAAGTCTTTCAGGACACCCTGCCCCCCATCGCGAATGCCGGCTCAGATACCCTGATCAACTGCCTGCACCCGACCGTATTGCTCGGCAACAGCAGCACCAGCGCAGGGCCCGATATTGTATACAACTGGTCAGGGCCCAATGGCGGTATTTCAGGCCCCTCCAATGAACCCTTTGCAGAAGCTAATGCCCAAGGGAGCTACATTTTCACTGTCCGCAACACCACTACAGGGTGTGAAGCCTCAGACACCGTATTGGTAGCTGAAGATTTTAACTTCCCGGCTGCCACCGCAGGGCCTGACCAAGAGCTTGATTGTGCAGTCCCGGAGGTATTGCTAATCGGAGCAGGCAGTACAATAAACCATACCACTTTTAACTGGACAGGCCCCTGCTTTTCAGGAAACCCGTCCGACCTGGAAATCACTGCGACCTGTGATGGCGCTTACATCCTAACCGTATCGGACACGTTGAATGGCTGTACAGCTACGGATACCGTGATGGTCACCCGAGACCCCCTTAGCCCCAATGCCGTATTGCCTGATTCCATCGTGTTGTCCTGTAGCAGTGGCACCGCTTTATTGGATGCGACTGCTTCCGAAGGCACTACCTTTGACTGGTTTTTTGATGGCAACCCATTTACGCCATCCGGGCTTAGTTTCACCATTGACAGCATAGGAACCTATATACTGATTGCCAACAATGCCGCGGGAGACTGCCCCGACACCGCTTCTGTTGTCGCTGGCTTCGATTGCAACCCGGTGCTGACCGTCGCCCCACCCGACACCCTAACCTGCGCTGTACAATCCATCACACTGAACGCCGCGGGGACCGAAACTGGCCCTAATATTACTTATGAGTGGATCCCACCAGGTGCAGGTTGTATTGAATCCGGCGGCACAACGCTGCAGCCCGTAGTCCGCTGTCCGGGGGTGTACCAATTTATCGCCGTTAATACAACTTTCAACCTGAGCGACACCATTAGTATTTCTGTCCCCGCTAATACAATTGCTCCTATCGCTGAAGCCGGACCGGGCGATACCCTAACCTGCCCGGAACCCACGACCCTACTTAGTGCAGCAGGATCATCCTCTGGCTCTGGAATCGGTTATACCTGGACCAAACTTGATGATGAGACTTTTGTTAAAGACAGTTTCAGCATTTTTGTGAATGATGCCAGCACCTACTTCTTAACCGTAAGGGACAGCACAAATGGATGCTTTGCCGAGGATATCGTAGTTGTGCAACGGAGTGATAACCTTCCTGACCTTAACTTCAGCTCTACGATCATTCCGTGCATGCAGGACTCTTTTTGGCTGCAGGCTTTCGTTGTGCCACAGGGGCCTCCTTATGAATATGCCTGGGAAGGTAGTATTATCCTCGATGGAGCAGATAGTGTAGCCGTGCTTCTGGATACTGCGGGGACCGTTCGGCTTACAGTAACGAATCCTGACAACAATTGCTCGAGCTTCCGGGACGTACTGGTTACGCAACAAGAGTGTGTCCCCTGCCTGGACAGTATACCAGCAGACACATTAACCTGCAACTTACCTCAGGTGGCCTTAAGCGGTAGCTTTTGCGAGCCCTGTATCGGCTGCAGTATTGAATGGAGCACTATAGATGGTAACATTCTTAGTGATCTGAATAGCCTTGAAATCGTAGTAGATCAAGCTGGTCTTTACACCCTCAATGCTACAGATACGCTAGGGTTCTCAGCCAAGGTAACGGTCAATGTAGTGGAGCTGAACACACCACCAAGTCTTACAACCGGACCAGATCAAATGATCACTTGCAGAGATACTGCCGTGGTGCTTAGTGTAACCCCTTTGCCAAATGCCGACCTTTCCTTCCAGTGGTCAACAACAAATGGTAGCCTGCCACCAATTGACACCTTCCCAAGTATTACCGTAACTCAGCCTGGGCTTTACACCATCATGGCCACCGACCGGTTTACTGGCTGCGAAGCAATGACTGAAATACTCGTTGAGGCAGACACCATTGGGCCACTCGCTGACGCTGGTCCTGACCAAACCCTTACCTGCGAGAATCCAACCGTTTCATTGGATGGAAGTGGATCCGCGTTCGGAAATACTATTATTTATTCGTGGAATGGGCCACTGGGAGCTACTGTCCCCGGCAATTCTACCTTTAACCCTTCTGTAAACGCTCCGGGATGGTATGAGCTAACAGTTACGGACACTATCACTGGATGCAGTAATGTTGATAGCGTTTTTGTTGCTCAAAATACAGTCCTGCCAAACGTCCCACTACTCCAAGACACGGTATTGACCTGTTCGACAGTATCCGTCCAATTCCAGGGCAGCCTGCCCGGAGACAGCGGGTTTAGCTCCTGTTGGTACCGCCTGGACAGCAATAATGATCCAACCGGGCCGTGCGTCCCCACACTGGCCATCGATATCAGCCTGCCCGGGCTTTATGCATTTGAAGTCACCAATGATACCTCGGGGTGCTCAAATTCAGTACTAGTGGAGGTGGGGCAAGACACCCTATCCCCCACCCTGGAAGTGGCAGACACTCTGCTTTTCCCTTGTAATACAGATAGCATGAGCCTCTCTGTTGAGGCACAACCGGAAGGCCTCTTAACCTACCAGTGGAGCAGCCCTGGTGGGTTTCCCATACAACAAGACAATCAGGCAACAACATTTATTTTTCAGCCGGGTGCTTACCAAATTGAAGTAGAGCGTACCGACAACGGTTGCTCCGCAATGGAAACGGTCTGGGTTGAAGCAGATGAACGGATCCCCACAATTACTACCGGGCCAGATACCATTATTACTTGTACAAATAATCCTATCCGTTTGAGTGTTGACGCAGAAACCAACAGCGGGGAGCGTACATTACAGTGGGCAACAGAAAACGGTCAGATTATTTCCGGCGCCACTACTGCAACACCACAAATCGGAGCTGCCGGCTGGTACCTTATCACCGTCACAGACCCTGATATTGGCTGTAGCGCAGTAGACTCCATTTGGGTAGCCGATGGACAAATTGCACCAGTGGCAGCAATCAGCGACCCGGAATCCCTTACCCTAAATTGCGAGATAGACAGCCTGCTGATTGATGGTACTGCTACTACCAGTGGCACTGGTGAAGGCTTAAATTATGAATGGCGGCGCGGTGCATTCAATACGATTGGAAGTGCACCACAACAATGGGTCACTGAAGTGGGAAACTACCGATTGATCGTACAAGATCAGGGCTCCGGATGCCGGGACACCCTACTATTCCAAATCGATGGTGACTATGAGACCCCCGCAATTGAGCTGCCGGCCCCGGCACGGCTCAATTGTACTGTAAATACAGTTGTGCTCGATGGGTCTGGTTCTGACACAGGCCCTACCTTGACGTACATTTGGCAAGATAGTAGTGGCACCGTGATTGCAGAAGACACTTCCAGCATAACGGTTGATGAGCCTGGAGCCTACACCCTTCAATTGGTCAACACCTCCAATGGCTGTGCCTCAAACGAAACCGTCGTTGTAGAAAGCGACGCCAACTATCCATCTATTATCATTAGCGCACCCGCTGAGCTCAGCTGCAGCCAGTCGAGCATCAACCTCGATGGCAGTGCCTCCTTCGGCGACGGGCCCCTGCTTTTCAGCTGGATGACAGGACAAAATGGAAACCTGGAAGGCCCAACAGACCAATCATCAGCTTCGGCAACTGCAGAAGGCTGGTACTTCCTCACCCTGACGGACACAAGCAATAACTGTTCTGTCACTGATAGTGTAGCGGTAACAGCATCTTCTCCGCTAATCGAAACCGTAACCTGGCAAGTCCAGAGCCCCTCCTGCCCCGGTGACCGGGACGGATCGATAAGCTTGAATAGTGCGGTAGGCGGCACCCCACCTTTCCTTTCCGGAATTGACGGCGGAGCGCTATCCGGTGATAATGCTTTTGTAAACCTGACCGCCGGTGTTTACCCTATCTTATTAGAAGATGCGAACGGATGCCAGTGGGATTCTACCCTCACCATTGAAGCATCGGAAGGTATTGATATAAAGCTCGGTCCGGATACGACCATTCAATTAGGGCAACAAATTACAATAGTGGCGTCAACCATCTCCGGCACGATTGATTCGCTACGGTGGTGGCCAGAGACAGGCATCAAGGAAGATTCAAGTTATACAGTTGGCCCCGCTATAACCACTACTTACCAGGTGTGGGCACAAGATGAAAATGGCTGTACAGACCAAGATCAGATTAAGGTGAAGGTGATCAAGGATACGCCGGTTTATGCCCCGACGGTGTTTTCTCCAAATGGAGATAGCAACAACGACCGGTTTGTGCTCTACAGCCGGGACGGGTTGGGCACATTAGTTGTCTTCCGGGTTTTCGACCGGTGGGGCAACCTCGTTCACGAAGTCCGAAACTGCCCGCTTAATGAGGAGAGCTGTGGCTGGGATGGCAACTTCCAGGGTAGCGAGATGGATAGTGATGTATTTACCTTTTACGCCGAAATCAGTCTGGCAAGTGGAGGCACCACCATTATTTCAGGTGATGTCCTCCTGTTGCGGTAGTTTATGCCAGTACTTTTACTAATTCGACAATACCGAAAATAATATTTTGAATACCGATAGCCATAACCAGGAATCCCATAATACGGCTTAAGGCATTCAGTCCCGCGACGCCCATCAGCTTTTGTAAATAAGGGGAGTACCTAAGTATGCTATAAACAATAGCGCCCATAATCATGACAACAGCAGCAATGACCAGGCGCGGCTCCCATTCAGTGTACTCAGTCTGAATGCTTATCAGGTAGGAAATGGAGCCCGGACCAGAAAGCAAAGGCATAGCCATTGGCGAAAAGGAAATATCATCTTTGGTAAGGGCCTCTTGTTTAACTTTTTTGTCTACGGTCCGCCCTTCCGCAAACTTACCGCTCATCAGAGAATAGCCCGACAGCAAGATCACGAGCCCTCCCGCAATCCGCATGGCATTGATACTAATTCCGAAAAAACTCAGAATAAGCGAACCTGCCAGAAAGAACGCCAGGAGTATCATAGTGAAATATAGGCTCGTATGAAGTGCGGTTTGGGTTCGCTCCTTCTTGGTATAGTGCGGTGTCATCGCCAGGAATACCGGAATGGCGCCTAGTGGGTTAACCATCGAGAAGAGGGATGCCAGTACTGCAAAAGACAGCTCTAACATAATAGTTTTTACGTTTTAGTAGTTTGATTAACTATGTTATGAAATAAAATTCCGTATCAAGAGCTTATTTTCGATAATTCAAAACAATCATCGGTCAAACTCACTCCTGAACCTTCATATACATTCGCTGATTCAGGAAAGTTTCCGCAGCTTAGTTAATTTTTTGACTTTTCTTTAGCTATACCAACAATGCGGTATGCATAAAAAAAGGGGAGCGAAATTAATCGCTCCCCAGAAAAACACCTAAAACCCATATTCTTATCATGAAAAATATTCCATGTTATAATGCTCTTTGGAATGTTGAGACAACTGACAATTAATATTTACCGCAAATTATCTCTAACACTATTCTCTTTATTATTTGAACGGTTAATCCTTGTCTACGTTCAGAAACAAGCCAACGTTTTTGTTTATATCTTTTAGACTGGGTAGAAATAAATAGGTCACACTTTTTTCAACCCTTTTTGTAAATTTAAAGTTAACACAAGTCTTCTTTATTTCCAGTGATCTTTGTCACGGGCGTTTGCAACAGAACCGATAAAACAGCTTTTTTATGGAGAGGTTTGACAATCCAGACAAATTTTTACACAATGCTTGGCATTTACTGATAAAAGCCGCTATAAAACGTAAAGGCAACTACCAAAAGCCCTGCATTGCGACGATCGATTCCAATGGCTTTGCTCAACAGCGTATCGTTGTTTTGCGCGAAGCAGATCAGGAAAAGCGATTGCTTACGCTATTCACAGACGCAAGATCTGAAAAGGTTAAAGAACTTGAAAGTAACCCACTGCTATCATGGTTGTTTTGGGACGAAAGAAAAAAAGTGCAAATCCGTATGATTGGTGAAGCGGTACTAGAGCAGGGCACAGACCGATGCCGCACCTACTGGGACCGTTTACCAGTACAGGGAAGGGCGAGCTACGCGATGCTTACCGCTCCGGGTACACCAAAGGAGCAAGACACCGTTCCTCTGCCTGATTTTTGGAAATCTGACATGGACTTGGAAAAAACTGAATATGCTTTTGACCACTTCATGGCCATTACCTGCCGGATTTTCAAAGTTGACTTGTTACACCTTCACCACGAAGGGCATCAACGGGTGCAGTTTGAATACCAGGACGACCGTTGGCAGGGGCATTGGGTGACCCCATAATAGGATTACCTCGCTGGATCCAGCCGGAGCTCTACCGTAAGTCGTTCTTTGTCCCTGATCAGATCAACGGCAACAATATCTCCGGGCTCGTATTTTTCGAGTATCAGGATAAGATCATTAGCAGAGTTGACCGGGTCTCCGTCAATACCGATGATAACATCCCCGAGAACAATACTGCCATCCTGGTCCCGCATAGTAGGCCGTATTCCAGCCTGTTCAGCGCCGCTGCCTTTGATGACATCAATAACCAGCGCACCTTCGAGCCCCAGTCGCTGTAAAATCTGAGGTCGAGCCAGCTCTACACCAAGCGTTGGTCTTTTAAGCCGCCCGTACTCAATCAATTCAGGAACAACCCAACTCACCACATCAACAGGGATTGAAAACCCAATACCTGCCGAAGCCCCGGAAGGGCTGTAGATAGCAGTGTTCACACCAATCAGCCGCCCGGAGCTATCCAACAAAGGACCTCCGGAGTTGCCCGGATTGATGGCGGCATCTGTTTGAATGACATCGCGAATGGGGATACCGGCAACAGACTCGATTTCCCGTCCCAGGGCGCTGACAATACCCGTAGTCAGGGTTTGGTCAAGCCCAAAGGGGTTACCAATAGCAAAGACCGACTGCCCTACCTGCAAATTATCAGAAGTACCCACAGGAATTGGCCGAAGCGCCTTCCCCGGCGCCTCAATACGCAACACAGCCAGGTCCTTTTCCGGGGCGACACCCACTGGCACTGCTTTCCAGGTACTGCGGTCCGCTAGTGTAACCGTCGCACGGTCTGCTCCCTGTATCACGTGGTAGTTCGTAATAATATGCCCCTTATGGTCCCACACAAAGGCAGAGCCGCTACCTCTCGGGATTTCAGTAATATTTCGGCTAAAATAATCCCGCCTCACATTGGTAGTCATGATATAACACACAGAAGGGGCTGACTCTTCGAATAATCGGATATTAATCCGTTCCTGGGGATGGAGTCCACCAGACAGGTCAGGTTCACGGCTACCTGTAAGTCCGGGCGTTGATTCATCCGATGATGCATTTGGGCCAGCAAGCTCTGAAAGTTGTTCCGATTGATAGCCTTCAGGAGAATCGGCCTCGGCACGGGAGGTCCATGATGCACCAGCGAAGAAGCCACAGCCAAGTAAGGCCAGCCATATGAAAATGCTGAATCGATTATTCATACTATCTTATGTTTTACGCTTTTTCTTTTTAGCCGCAGGGAACAAGATATTATTCAGTATCAACCGGTACCCCGGCGATTTAGGATGGAGGTTCAGGTCTGTTTCCGGATCTTGCACATAGTGGCGGTAGTCCTCTGGATCGTGACCACCATAAAAGGTGAAGAACCCCTGCCCATATTCACTGTGGATATAACGCGCCTCTTTAGCTGGTTTGTTTTCCCCCAGAATCAGAATATTTGATTTGATATTGCCGTTGCGAAAGGCAGTGGTTTGCCCCATGAACCCCTTTACCGTACGGGTATGGTTTTGCGTAAGCATGGTCGGTACCGGGTCCCATTTTGCCGAAAAGTCGAAGAGGGTAAAATAATCCTGGTCCGGTTTAACCCGACGCCCTCTGGAATGATCAATATCAGAATACTCATACTCCAAAGGATTGCGCTCCAGCTGAAAATCCTTGAATGCAAAAGTGCCGGAATAATCCAGTTTAGCCTGCGCATTGGGGTCAACGGGGTCCCCATCGTACATCTCAGCACAAATGTCGATACCTTCGGCAGCCAGCGCAATATCGTAGGTGTCGGTTGCCGAGCACATGGCAAACATAAAGCCCCCACCTACCACATACTCCTTGATTCGTTTAACCACATCAAGCTTCAGCTGTGATACTTTATTGAAGCCCAGGTCGTAAGCCAGCTCTTCCATTTTCCGCTGGTTTTCTTTATACCACGTCTGGTTGTGGTAAGTACGGTAAAAGCGCCCATACTGCCCCGTAAAATCTTCGTGATGAAGGTGCAGCCAGTCGTATTCTGTGAGCCCGTCGTTCAGTACCTCCCGGTCATATATGGTTTCATAGGGGATTTCTGCATACGTGAGGACCAACGTAACTGCATCATCCCACGGTTGGATTTTTTCGCCCCGGGCATTGAAGTCAGGCGTATAAACAGCGATTTTAGGCGCCTTTTCGAGTTTTATCGCTTCCATATTGACTTCCGGATCTGCAATCTCAGTGAGGATTGCATTGAACTGACCGTCAGCGACCACTTCATAGGTCACGCCCCTGGTCAGGCATTCTTTTTCAAATGCCCGGTTGTAAGGGAAGGCAAAACTCCCGCCGCGGTAATTCAGCAGCCACCAGGCTTCGACATTACTCGACAATACCCAGTAGGTAATACCATAGGCTTTAAGATGGTCCTTTTGTGTCTCGTGCCCCATAGGCAAGAGGATAAAAGAGGCCTGCATCTGGACTGCGATTAGGAGAAAAAACGCTAGTTGCACTAATTTCTTCATGAATTATTCAAATTTCTTTAGCCAAATGCTGTGAGAAGAATACCTCCCCCAACATTTTACAGGCAGCGATTGTATATAAAGCTCGTAATATAGTGTATTAACGATTACGTCTTCAAATGTATGCCTCAGTTAGTGTTTTAACAAAATACTAACAATAGGTTCAGGTGGTCTCCTGAAAAATCCGTTATTATTGTGCGCCCTGAAGAGCTGGCGCAGAAAAACAAATGAATTAATGGACAATATAAGCTTTCAGTATCCGATATGGTATCTATTCCTATGCCTCCTGATTGGTGGGCTCTTTGCAGGAGTACTGTACTATCGGTCAACCGCATTTCGGAAGCAAAGCAGTACGCTGAACATCGTTTTGGCTCTGCTTCGCTTTGTAGCTGTCAGCCTGATTGCGATGTTACTCCTGACACCACTATTGCGCCGGGTAGTCAGAGAAGTCAAAAACCCTATTATTCTCATTGCCCAGGACCAGTCAGAGTCCGTAGGCCGTGCACTGGGCAATGACAAAAGCGCCTACCTGGACCGCCTGGAAGGCCTGCAGGAAGATCTTAGGGGAGACTATGAGGTCAAAGCCTATAGTTTTGGCAGCGAAGTGCGCGAAGGCATTGATACCACTTTTGCGGATAAGCAAAGTAATATCGCAGAAGCGCTTTCTACCCTTTACGACCTGTATAGCGGACAAAACCTCGGCGCTGTGGTACTGGCTTCAGACGGCATTTATAATAAAGGGAGCAATCCATTGTATGCCGATGCGCCGCTTGACGCACCACTCTTTACGGTTCCTCTTGGAGATACTACTCCACAGCGCGATCTTTTGGTAAAGCGCGTTTTCCACAACCGCATCGTTTATCTGGAAGACAAATTCAGTATTCAGGTGGACCTCGCTGCTGATAATGCAGCAGGCAGTAATACCCGCGTGAATATCTACAAAATTGTCGATGGGAAGACTCAGTTATTAAAGCAGGAAGCGGTCAGCATTGACCGTAATAGCTGGTTTGAAACCCGGGAGTTTATCCTCAGTGCTGATCAGGCAGGCGTTCAGCGCTTCCGCATTACGCTGAGTGAAATCTCCGAAGAGGCGACCACGATCAACAATAGCAAAGATATTTTTATTGACGTGCTTGATGCCCGTCAAAAAATACTGGTACTGGGCAATGCTCCGCACCCGGACCTAACCGCCTTCCGGCAGGCTCTTTCCAACAATAAAAACTACGAAGTGATCACCGCAACGGTAGCTACGCTGGAGGAAGACCCACGCGCATTTGACTTTATCATCCTGCACAACCTACCGAGTGCGGTCAATGCGGCCACCACGATTTTCAATGCCATTGCCCGGGAAAAGATTCCACATCTGTTTGTTGTGGGCAATCAGACGGACCTCCAACAGCTCAACCAGGCTCAGCGCCTATTGAGTATTCAAAAACGCGGAAATTCCACTAATCAGGTCCAAGCTTACCTCAAACCAGGCTTTACCCTTTTTCAGCTGAGTGAAGACCTCAAAGAACAACTTCCAGCTTATCCCCCACTAACAGCCACATTTGGCGACTATCAGATGGGCAGCAGCGCGTCTGCTTTGCTGCATCAGCGTATTGGCAAAGTAGAGACTAATTATCCGCTCCTCGTGCTCGGCGAAGCCAACGGCAACAAGGTTGGAGTGCTCGGTGGAGAAGGCCTCTGGCGTTGGCGCCTGTTTGACTATCTGCAAAACCAAGACCATGAACGGTTTAACGAGCTCATCGGCAAAGTAGTACAATACCTGAGCCTTAAAGAAGATAAACGCCGCTTCCGCATCAGCCTGAGCAAGAACATTTTTGATGAAAATGAACCGGTATATTTTGATGCCGAACTATATAACCAAAGTTTCGAACTGATCAATGAGCCAGATGCCAGCCTGATCGTTAGGGGGGAATCTGATAAAGAATATAATTTCACCTTCAATAGAGCCGGAAATGCCTACCGGCTCAATGCGGGGGTACTGCCGGTGGGCAATTATCAATTTACCGGTAACGTATTTTTTGCCGGGGAGCGGTTAACTTACGACGGGCAATTCAGCATACAGCCTATTCAGCTCGAGCAATACGAAACGACTGCAGACCACAACACCCTGCGCCTACTTAGTGAAGCCTTTGGTGGAGCAGTGTACTACCCTGAGGCGCTCTCTGAAATTGCAGCTGCTATCCGTGGGCGTGATACTGTAAAGCCTGTCATTTACGAAACTGCTCAAACTCAACCGGTCATTAATTTCAAATGGCTGTTTGGCTTGCTACTCCTTTTACTTGCATCCGAATGGGTGATCCGGCGCTACTTTGGCTCATATTAGGCCTTCTCCAAATATCAATTTAAAAAAAATCGATACTCCTTGCAGCGTTTTATCTCTTAGGCGCATATAGTAAGTGTAACCCTTTTGGCAATTGTCACGACACTCATTCTGAAATCTGACTTATAGGAATTACGGTTATTGACCTTTTGAGTATAACCTTTTATCTTGTTGACCAATAGAGATAATGAAAAGGTGGTTATACCTTTGTAGTCTGGTTTTCCTGACACGTTAAGGTCATACACTAAGAGCGTGTTGGGGTTTTGTGATTATCACAACAATAAGAGGTGCTGGGTTAAAAATTTATAAAAAATGTTGATTTTTGATTAAGCACCCAACGACGACTTGATTATTTACGTCAAGTATAATATATTGAACATTGTAATTCAGTTACAACTACTGAACAAAGACGCTCGAATCTGAAAAAGGATAGCCTTATTGCTATCAAAATTAATTGGGGTACAAGGTTGGAATTATGGAAACAGCATTGAGCTGAATTGATGCGCTATGCCATCAACTGCCATCTCACTGCATTTTTCCTAAAAGCGTGCAATACATGCCATGCATTGCATCAGGTTTTCTATGCTTACGCTACAGCGCTTTTTACAATGATAAATCAGCGGGTTTACCTCGCTTATCGCAAAAAGCACGCAGCGAGCCTGAAAAGAGCAAGTCAGAAACCATAAACTCTGGCTTGATAGATTATAAACACCAGATTAACCTCCATTTACGCTAATTGGCTAAGTGGAGATAAACCAAGTACACCAAAATCTAAATACCATGAAAAAGCTAATCCTCAGTATTGCTGTCTTTTGCCTGGCCTTTCAATTTGCTCAAGCCCAGCGTTTCAGTCCCCATGTAGACCTTAACTTTGGAATCGGAGTCCTGCCTACCTTTGTTAAGGATCAGGGAAAAGCCATAATATTACCGCTGAGCCTGACTGCCGATTATAAATTCACCAAAAACTTTAGCCTGGGTGTGGCAGCCTCTTACTCTGTTACAGAATCAGGTGTCCATCAGTACCAGGATGGCTCAACCGCGCAATGGCAAAATAGCTTCTCAACAGTAACGCTGCGGGCAGCTGCACATAGCAGCCTGCTCAATGAGTGCTGGAATATTTACGGTGGCCTGAACGTGGGCTATACCAACTCGAATATAGACATGCTGCAAGGTACAGAGGAGAAGGTGAAAGCAATGAGAGGTATAGGCCGGACAACCTCCAACTTCCTGTATACCGCGTTTCTCGGAACGCGCTACTGCCTGGGCGAAAAGATAGGGTTGTTTGGAGAGGTTGGGTTTGGAGTATCTCTCGCTACCGTAGGAGTTAGCATTAGGTTATAAGAAATGTACCTAAGCAGATTCCATCTCCGTAAATAAGATAAGACAGGTCTGAACTTAAGAGGCAATATCATATTAAACCGAAATAAGTTCAGATCTGTCTTTCAACGCTCTTACCAACTGATCTCATCATCAATATCAGAGCCTTGTTCCTGTTCGCCCTGCCCGCTATTATCGGCAGAGAATACGCTGCCTGACTGTTCCTCTTCATACTCTTCATGTCGGCGCGTGAATTCATCGTAGTCATAATCTGGCATCAATTCCTCCTTGACATGATCGATGGTTTCTTCAAGGTGGCTCAGGAACCGGTTAAAGTCTTCTTTGTACAAGAAAATTTTATGGCGCTCGTATCCATCACTATCGAATTTCTTGGTACTCTCCGTGAGCGTAATGTAGAAATCATCACCTTTGGTTCGCCGCACATCAAAGAAGTAGGTTCTTCGTTTGCCAGCACGCATCTTGAGCGAGAACTCGCTCTCAAATCTCCTTTGGTTACTCCCGTTATCCACTACTTGTGAAGGTTTAGAGCGTGTTGGGACTTTAATAATCGGTCTGTCCCGGTGAACCGGGACACTTTTTTGATTATACTTCGTTCCGTAAATCCTTCCCGCAATGCTGCGGGACAGGCTATTTAGCCAGGGCTAAACTCCGGTTTCCGTGCCTCGTCTAATCAAAAAATTGCAAGTTTTCGACCAGAAGACCAAAATCCCAACACGCTCTTAGTTACATAATTGAAACTGTGCCTTACAAAAGTAAATATTTACGGGAGATTTCAAAAGAACCCTTATTGGCTAAATACAGTATTCCCTTCGTACAAATCAACCTTATACCACTGTTTGGCATTGTTGTTCCAGTGATCAATGATCAATAGTTGGGCTGCTTCACCGTAAACACAGTCAACCTGGGCAGCATTACCTTTGTACTGATAGTCTACCCACCAGTGTAGTTCAAATGGGCCCAATGGCAATGGTAAGGCACCTCCTTTCAGTATCACCCTTAAGGATGTCCCGCCATTAATGCAGGGGCTCTTAAGCAGCTCAACACCTATCGGGCTTGGCGCAAGTGCGGTGTACCCTCCATTATCACTGATTAAGGGAGCATCCATGTCTGTACTGGTTTCGCAATCTGCACTAACCCCGTACATTAGATATACTTCCTGATTGGCTTCACAGCATCGGATAGCCGAAAAGAAAATGCCACATTCTTCCTCCGCTTTTTTCATTAACTCCTCCCGGGCATTGGCAATAGCGGTTTCACAATCCAGGAGCAAACAATCAGAGGTGTCCGGGCCGGGCACATACCGGTTGATAAGGATTGGGGTAGCCTCAAGAGCATCCACTACAGGAATTTCCGCTTTCTGGCAACCTGATACTACCAATAAAATTAGGGTAAGACCCGCGGCAATAATAACATGGTAACCTTTCATGGTTTCTGTATTTGATAAACCAAAACTTGGTTTCAAACTTACTGTCTACCATAGTGAGGCTGAACTATTCGTGGAAAGGAATCATGGAAGGAGACCCTCCATCTGGATTCCTTTTAAAGGCATTCTACAGATATTGCATCAATAAAGCACTGCGAATAATCATTCAGAAAAATGATCTTTGTCAACGGGCAGTCGCCTCTTCGTCTACCTCTTCCAGTCGCTGATTTTCTACCATTTCGGCATAATAGCCGCCTAGCTTCACCAACTCCTCATGGGTACCTGTTTCTGCAATGCGGCCGTCTTCCAGGACCAGAATTTTATCAAATTCGAGTAAAGAATAAATTCGGTGGGTAATAATAATGGCTGTTTTATTGGCCAGCGCCCCGGAAAGATAACCTAATATCTGCTGCTCTGTTTTTGTATCTACAGCAGATAAGCAGTCATCAAGCAGAACAATATCAGGCTGCTTCAGAAAGGCACGAGCAATAGATACCCGCTGCTTTTGACCACCGGAAAGAGTCACCCCGCGCTCACCAACGAAAGTATCAAAGCCATCAGAGAGGTCCATAATATCCTCATGTACAGCCGCATGACGGGCGTACCCCTCTACAGTATCACGGTCTACGTCCCGCTTGCCAAAGGCAATATTGTGGGCAATGGTATCAGAAAACAGGAATACATCCTGCGGTACATAACCAACGGCGCGGCGCAATTGAAAGAGATTGTGCTCTCGTACATCTTTTCCGTCAATGGAAATACTGCCCTCCTTCACATCGTACATACGCACCAGCAAATCGGCAATTGTCGTTTTACCAGACCCCGTTTTACCAATAATGGCCATCTTCTGACCGGCTTTCAGCTCGAAACTAACATCCTTAAGTGCTTGCGTTCCGGTATCGGGGTAAACAAACGAGACATGCTCAAAGGTAATATCACCCTTGATTGCTGTCTCATCGCTTTCGGTTTGATTAGTAATATCCGGGCTCAGGCTCAGAAATTCATTAATCCGTTTCTGAGATGCAGCTGCCTGCTGAACGATTGATGCAATCCAGCCAATAGCGGTAACCGGCCAGGTCAGCATATTAACATAAATGACAAACTCTGCGATATTGCCTGTACTGATAGCGCCACTCACTACCTGCAGTCCGCCTACATAAACGGTAATAACCATGCTTGCACCAATCAATAATACCATCAAAGGGTAAAAGAAAGCATTGACTTTAGCCAGGTCCAACGCCTTATCCCGGTATATGTCGCTTTCTTTTCGAAAGAAGGAGAGCATGGGCATTTCCTGTACATACGATTTGACCACCCGGATACCTGAGTAGATCTCCTGCGCATTCGTATTCAAATGGGCTAGTTGCTGCTGAATAACTTCACTTTTCTTATTGATCAGGTTGCTGACATAGTAAATCGAGATGGAAAGAACGGGCAGCGGCGCAAGGGCATAAAGTGTCAGCTCCACATTCACCTGCAACATAGAATAGATCACCAATACAAACAGAGAAACCAGATTGATACCATACAGAACAGCCGGGCCTACATACATCCGGACCTTAGATACATCTTCCGTAATCCGGGACATCATATCCCCGGTTTTGTTCCGCTTGTAGAACGTCATGCTCAGGTCCTCGTACTTCTGAAAGATTTCCTTACGCATATCGTACTCAATTAACCGGGACATTACGATAATTGTCTGTCGCATGAAGTACATGAAAAGGCCCATGAGGAGTGCAAACAAGAGCACGAGCACCCCGAAATACAGCAATGACTTCCCAAGAATACTGTACAGTTTAGGCTGAAGCTCAAATCCGTTCAGTAGTCCGAACAGCCCAATATTTTCAACCACAAGGTCGAGTGCTTCCCGAATCATCTGTGGCTGCAGCACCCGAAAATAGTTAGATAAGGACACAAAAAGTATCCCTAAAAGGAAATGCCCCTTGTAGCGGAAAAAGAACTTATTAATATAGGCTAGTTGCTTCACGTATGGTATGCTTCATTCTAATTACCCTCTGTAAACCACTTATTGAGTGTTTGGTTGAGTCCGCTCCTTTTATATTAGATCGCCCGTAAGGCTATCTCCGCCACAGCAGTATCAAAAACAAAGTGCCCAGTATAGCTCCCACTATCCACAGCCATAGCCGGGTGACGGGTGCAGCTAAAGGTCCTGCATTGCCATAGTAGGTCAGCCCCGCCCAGTAATAGGGCGACTTTTGGTAAGCCGGGAAGCGTTCGTCTGCCAGGAAGCGCAGCTTTGACTGCCGGAGCGCTTCCCCTTTGGTGGTGCCTGCAGCCAATTGTTCATAAAACCACTGGCTGATTTGGCTGGTGCTGAAATCATTGAGATTCCAAAGGCTCGCCACAACGCTCCGGCTGCCGGCATAAAAGAAGCCGCGGCTCAGCCCTAGCACTCCCTCGCCCGGCACCATCGTCCCGGTCTGGGTCTGACAGGCGCTAAGCACAACCAATTCGGCAGGAATACTACGCTGATACAAGTCCCGCAGGTACAGAGCAGAATCTGACAACGCAATGTAAGGCTGTGTAGCCGCCTGCCCTCCGTAGGCATGAGTGGAAAAATGCAATACTGCCGGAATGTCTTGATGGTTCAAAAATGCGGTACGGGTCGCTTGTGTGTCCTGCAATACCTTTGCCGAAAAATATTGGCTGACAGCCGACACCTCCCCTTCGCTGTAAGGCAACTGTGGCTGACTCGCTGAGCCTTTCGTAACGAACGGTGCCAGCACTAAAGCTTCCCGGTTCTTATTGCCTGGCTGGTGCTGCAGCTGGTCGAACAGCGTAGCAGAAAAGGCATAGTTTATTTTGTAATCCCGCACCAAATAGGGCGCCCCTTCCAGATCTGCACCAGCATAAGGTGCCGACAACAACGCTTCAAAAGGTAAATAAGCCAGCGGACCGGAAGGGATCAGTAAAACTTCACCACTGGCTGGCACATCCAATGGGGTCCATAAGGCTTGAAATAAAGCATAGGCTTTTGCCTTAAACACTTCAGGGGTATTCTCGATAGCGGATGGCGACTGGAACCACTTCATAAAGTCTGCTATCTGCCGGCTTAGTACAGCCCGTTCGCCAAGATCGACCAATCCCACCGACTGCCCGTTCGCCCAAAGCGCATAGACCCGATTCTCACCGTATAGGTAATGGACCAAAGTGCGGGACGGCTCACTCAGGTGTTGCTCTTGAAATTCGCCCAGCGCTACCGGTGCCGACCAGTCTTGCTGCTTTTGATAAACGGCATACTGCTGCCCAAGGTAGTGGGTCAGGCTATCCAGCTTTTTCTCGAGCAAAACAAACTCCCGGAGCAGAGAGGTACTATCCGAAGTACCCGTGGCGCTAAGCGCTCCCTGTACGTCTCCAATCGCGCGCCGTAGTATCCGCTCTTGTCGCCGCAGGGAATCAGGGACGACCTGCATTGCATCTGCGTACGATAGTGCCTCCAGCAACAGGACAGACTGGCTTTTCTCCATGTAATAAAAGGCTTCTTTCACATTATCAGCCTGTTTACAGAGCGAAACCGCTATTTCGTAAAACGGCCAGGCCTTTTCACGCCAGAACAACTTAGTCGAAGCGTCGCGGTGATTGAACCGCAACTGATCAATCAAATAATCGCCCACCCGGAGTGCCCCCTCCAGAGCACCTGAATCGACCGCTTGCCCATCCTCGCCCAGCAGGCGCTGTTGCACCCTAAGATAATTTCTGATGTGAACCAAAAGGCCAACCTTATAAGGAGTACGGGCCAGGTACTGCTTTTGGGAGGCACTTAAACCAGCAGCGAATGTAAAAGAAGGAAATAGGGCTTGCACTGCATCTGTAAAGTAAGCCAGCGCCATGTTCAGCTTACCCTGTTCCAATGCCCACTCCCCCAGATTATCCAGGCTGGCTGCGATATTTTCCGGATTTTTATCTTGGCGGGAAAGCGCCAGAGCTTCTTCCAGATACCGCTTGGCTGCCTGCCACTCCTGCTGACGCAATGCAATAAGCCCTAACAGGTTCCGGGTGCGGGTCTCATAGGTTAGGTTTGACAACGACCGGTAGGCTGCTGCCGCTCTACGGGCAAAAGAGGCTGCTGCTTTATAATCCTTCAGGTGATAATGTGCCACAGCGCTGTTCAGTAGTGCCCCGGCGTAATCATCGCCCTTCGCGCCCCCTTTCGCACTAAAAAAGGAAACAGCCCGCGCTGATTCCCGGATGGAAGCCTCATACTGTCCTGCCTCATTATAGAGATTGCTAAGCATCAGACTGGCTTTAGCCTGATTGAGGGCTTCTTCTACTTCTCTTGTGTCCTCAACAATAAGCCGAAGCTGCCGCTCTGCCCGGTCGTAAGCTCCCGCCAGCTTGTACATTTCCGATAGCTTGAGCAGACAAGCCCGGTACAACTCCCGGTTGCCCAGCTTTTGCTGAATTTCGGCAGCCGACCTGAAACAAGGCACCGCTGATTTGTAGTCTTCCCTGAGCTGGTAAAAATAGCCCAGGTTAAAGTACGAACGCCCCAGAGACTCACTGGGTGCGCCGCCAGAGGCCGCTTCCTGATGGGTGACCGCCAGTTTGGTCAAATGCACCGCCTCGGTTATTTCGCCCTGCCCGAAGGCATTGGCCCCCAGTTTATGAAATACCATGCCCAGAGAATCTTCTTTTTCCGGGCAGTCTGCCAGCTGACGAGCCAGCGCTTCCAACTCTATCCTGCTCCCCTTTTCCAATACGGTATGCACCGGCAGATCAGGACAGCCCCAAGCCGATCCGTAAAACAGGCAAGCCAGGGGAAATAGCCCCCGCAATATCCATTTGATCATACTCATTCATTTTTATTGCTTAATCAGCCGGGTGCTCCACTGCCCCTGGCCGGATACCATCCTCAGCACGTACAGCCCGGATGGCAACCCACTAAGATCAACGGATAAGGGCTCGCCCGCCTGGGCTTCCACCTTCCGCTTCCACTGCAATTGACCGCTTAGGTGGTAAAGGCTGAGGGTGGCTTCGCCCAGTGAACGCTCCGGCAATACCGACACCCCAGCTGTGGTCGGGTTGGGGAATACCTTTACAGCAAAATTCTGGAACACCACCTCTGTTGCCGGCACCAGGCAAACTTTAGGGATATTGAGCTTCAGTCCGTCCCGGGCGTAGTCCTGCAAGTAGCTCAGGGTATCTGCACCCTCCAGCACCGCCTGCCTTACTTCAGCGAAGGTGGCCCCCTCCCCTAGTTTACAGTAAGCAATAGCTGCAGCTGCCGTGACCGCTGGCGCACTCATCGAAGTCCCTGATTTTGCACCAAAGCCTCCACCCGGCAGATAACTGCGGATGCTGACACCTGGCGCCAGAATATCTACCCATTGGTTGCTAAAATTGGAAAAAGGCGCGATTGCACAAACAGGCTCCTCATTCATACCCAGTGTATCAAATACCGCCCCGACCGTGAGCCGGTTGGGGGCCTGATAACAAGCCGGATATTGCAACAGCGTATCGAGCATCAGGCTGTCATTGCCGGCAGAAGAAATAATCAGAATATCATTGAGGGCTGCAGAATCAATGGCATTGCGCAGCACTGTACTGCTATCGCCGTAGAAGCCCCAACTGTCATTGATCAATGAAACACTGTCCTGGATTGCCTGATAGGTCGCGCAGGTCACCTGAAAGAGATTGGAAACGCCCTGGGCATCGTGCGTTTTGTAGGGAATGATATGAAAATCACAGTCTGCCCCACCGTATAGGTCTAAATTCTGCGCAACGATACCCGCTACGTGCGTGCCGTGGCTGTGGTCATCCATGGGGTTATTACTGAGGTCTGTTTCAGACACGAAATCCCAGCCGATTGGGTCATCGGGATAGCAGTTGGTATCATCGTCGGTATTATTACCCAGGTTATCGGGCTTGAGGTAAATATACTTGCTCAGCGTATCCAATTGGAAATCCACGCCTGTATCCAGCACTGCGATGCGTACGGCACCGGAAGGCGCATCCTGCAGGCCGGCAATATCCGAAGGCTGTAGTGGAAGGTTGTTGGTCTGAATATCACTTTGCAATTCGGCCAGGGTATAATAATTCGGATCAACCCCCTGGATAACAGTGGAAGCTGTTGCACCAAGCACTCTTTCCTGCACGCCAATAGTGGGACCACCCGGCGAAAGTATCCCATCCTGATTATAGAGAATGCTGTCGCCCAGGCCCCAAAGCTCAAGGGTATTACAAACACAAGAATCCAGTAGTGTAGCCCCCAGGGTATCCCGAATACCAGCCCGAACACTTTCCGGCGTACCGGGGTCAAACTGTACGACGACTTCATTGGGTTCGTAGGGCCAGCCCGAATCATCGGTATCAAAATCATAGCCAAGCCCGGAGAGCGTGTCCCGGTAATGCCCCGGCCGGGTCTCCGGATAGGGATAGGTATTGTAAAACTCCACATCATCAATAACCCAGAAATAACCACTGCCTTCGTACAGAAAGCTGATCTGAAGGGCGGCCGTGTCTGCGGCGGCAATAGACGTTATATCGAACACTTGCTCTGCCCGGTAGCTGGTTTCTGCCTGTATCGGCACATTGGCATGCAAATTAAAGTTGAGCTGATCGTTGGTGATGGTATTCCGGACCGAAACCTGAGTAAACGACTGGAACTCCCGGAAGTATTCATTGAAGCGGAGGTACACACTGTCTTGCCCGGAGAGCCCGACAACCGGACTCGTAAGACGGTCAAAAAGCCCCTCCGTACTGGCGATGGCTACAGCACCTCCACCGGACTTCGAACGGATCGCAGGGCGGTCGTGCCAAAAAGTAGGGTCAAAGGAACTGGCTGTGCCGTCGGATACCCACCTCCAGGTATTAGGGTCATTAAAGATCTCCCACTCATCCAGGCTTGTGGCATCGTCGAAAGTAAAAGAAACCAGAGGTGCTTGTGCAGATGCGCCTGCCGATAAAAGCAGCAGTAGTGCGCAAGTCAGAAGGTTGAATCGTTTCATACTGGGTTTTATTGAGGTTTAAACAATGCAACAGTAATCCATGAACAGCTGCTAATGCAGGTGAAAATCGAAAGGCCGGAAGAATAGTGGTCTGTTGCGATCTAAAGCTGCTGCTTCAATGCTCTTGCTTTTTCCTTTAAGGGCGAGGACTGCTGTTCCAGTTGCTCTAAAAGCGGAATAGCCAGCTCCGGGTTACCAGCTTTCACCTCAGTCAATGCCAAATACCACAGTCCATAGGGTTGCAGGGCGGTACTGCCATTGGCCAGATTCTGAAAACGGGACCGGGCTTCTGCCGTCCGCCCGGTTTCTAAAGCGGCTACACCAATGGCCAGTTGCAGTTGCGCATTACCCGGCATTTCCTGCTCCAGGCGGAGTAGCTGCGGATAGGCATTTTCGTACTCGCCCTGATTGAAGGCGACCTGTGCTGCCTCGGGGCGCTGCGTACCATTGCCCCGTTCAGAAAAGACAAGCTGCTGATGCACGGCATATTGTTCGTACAAGCTCTTCGCCGGCCGGAAAGGGTTCCATAGCACAAGAAGCGCCACTATGGCGGCAGCCACGGCGGTAATCCAGGCCGATTGCCTTTGCCAAAGCGGCTTCACCTTAGCTTCCTGCGTTTCGGCCATCCCCTCTTCCCGAAAATACTGCTTATTGAGGGCTTCCATAGTTTTTTTCAGCTCCGGCAGGCGGTGCTGAACCCGCAGATGGCGGTCAAATACCTGCCGCTCGCGGAAAGCCTCCGTGAAAGCAGAATCGTTATCAAGCCGGGTGCTGAACTCTGCCGATTCGTCAGCATTCAGCTCTCCTTGCAAATAACGGTCTATGAATAGGTAGTCCTTGTCTTCCATAATCAGGCGGTTTGAGCATTAAAAAGATCTCGCCACCGCTCCACACAAGCGCTTTTACGGCGGTATACCGTATTTGCGTTGCTCATGCCAAGTTGCCCGGCTGCTTCCGACGAAGCAGCCCCTGAAGCCAAAAGCTGTAGTAGTTGCTGGCAAAGCTCACTCAACTGGCCAAAAGCCTGGTCGAGGTTGCGCTGCCGGATTTCTTCTTCTTCAATTTGTTCCAGGGTGTTCTGAACGATGCCTTCAGTTTCATATCGTTCGGCTTCGGCTTTTCTTACCTCTGTGTCCTTTCTTTTTTTACGAAGCTGGGAAAGCCATTTGTTCCGGCAGATTTGAAATAGCAAAGCCCCGATTGGGCAGGTAAGGGTAAAATCCTCGTCGTATGCTTTTTGGTGCAACGCCAGAATACCTTCCTGAAAAATATCCTCGGCATCGGCAGCCGTACCGCTATTCCGCAATACGTAATGGAGCACTGCACTGGCCTGCGCCTCGTACAAATGCTTCAGAATAGTATGGTCGCCCCGGCGAAGCGCCAGTAAGTGTTTGTGGTCTGGGTGTGCTTCCATTGCTTCACAATAATAAGATTCTTTGCGGACTTTTTTGATTTGTCCTCCTTGTAAGGAATGAGAAAAAAATAACTCATCATTTTTGACGGGGGCTTTTGCCCCAATACTACGTTAGAAAGCCTCGCCAATGCCCTGCATTGCCTACGTTTTCTGCCTTGTCTTGGAACAAAATCCCCTCGGTCAAAAAGCGCGATCTATTTATTCCTCATTCCTAAGCGGTGAACCGCGTCGAAAATTATGGATATACGCCCTCCTGCAGAGATTTTAAAAGAAAGTTGATCGGCAGGGGTAAGGATATCCTCAGTACTGCAATATGGTACTGTAAAATCCAATATAAGGCGGTTGCCGAAAAATAGTCAGGGGTCTTTAATGCCATTCGTCACCCTTTTACTCCGGTTCAGTTTTTATATTTACCCTTCCTAACCACAAATACCAAAATTATGAACCGAATCGTCACACTGGATGAATTCATCATCCGACGGCAAAAAGATTTCCCTTTCGCATCCGGAGAATTAACCGGGCTACTGCGTGACATAGGGGTCGCTGCTAAGATTGTCAACCGGGAGGTCAACAAAGCCGGGCTGGTCAGCATCCTGGGCAAGGCCGGTTCAGAGAATGCCTCCGGCGAAGATGTACAAAAGCTCGATCTCTACGCCAACGAGAAATTGATCGACTGTCTCAAAAACAGCGGAGAATGCTGCGGGGTAGCCTCAGAAGAGCTGGAAGACATTATTCCTATCAACTCCGTAGCCGGGAAGCCCTCCAAATACGTCGTTGTATTCGACCCACTCGACGGGTCTTCCAATATTGACGTGAACGTTTCTGTAGGGACGATCTTCGGCATCTACCGTCGGTTGAGTGACCCTGAAGGACCGGTAGAGAAAGAAGACTTTCTGCAAAAGGGCACCGATCTGGTAGCTGCGGGTTACGTACTGTATGGCACCTCTACACTACTGGTGTATACGACGGGAAGAGGCGTCAACGGTTTTACGCTTGACCCCACAATAGGGGAATTTTGCCTCAGTCACAGAGATATCAAAATCCCTGATCACGGCAACTACTACTCGGTCAACCAAGGCTACTACCTGAAGTTCGATGTAGAGATGCGCCGCTATATTGACCAATGCTCGGACATGAATTTACGCCTGCGTTACATCGGTTCCATGGTATCGGACATACACCGGAATTTGCTGCAGGGTGGTATCTTCCTTTACCCCAATACCCGCAAATACCCACAGGGTAAACTCCGGCTGGTATACGAATGTAACCCGCTGGCCTACATCGTGGAACAGGCAGGCGGTAAAGCCATTACCTGCCAATTGGAACGAATCCTGGAGCTTGATGTCAAGCACCTTCATCAAAGAGCTACTATTGCCATTGGCTCACCGGGCATGGTGGATGAGATGAAGGCTTTTGTAGAACGCTACAGCGCTACGCCTGTTTTTAACGGATAGGCCCGCTCAAAACCAAAACCCTTTAAAAAAAGCAAAGAAACTTTGCTTTTATCAGAGCAGGAGCTGTATATTTGCATCGCTTTTGAAACAAGCACTACTGATTATATGCCCAGATGGCGGAATTGGTAGACGCGCTACCTTGAGGGGGTAGTGTCCTTATGGATGTGCAGGTTCGACTCCTGTTCTGGGCACAAAAGCCTGATCGAACTACGCGATCAGGCTTTTTCTTTTTCAGATAGCACCAGAATTGTTTTTTTTAGATAAAATCGGTAAATTCGCACCATTAAATATGGACACTCTCGATTTCAGGTCAAAACACACGCTTCTTCCACACTCCTGACAACACCAAGATCAAACACTAAGGCTTAATTAATGGCTATTTTTTTAGCCAATCAATGCATTGAACATACAACAGTTGTTCCTGCCATGCAGCGATAACGTATAGTCCAACAAGTTAGGATTTGCAACTTTTTGACTTGGTTGACTACGAATATACTGCAAGCTTAAATGTGACCCTTTGCTATGTCCTTAGTCTAAATGTGTATAATCCCTCATGAAATTGCTTTTTACAATAAAGCAACCACCCTAAGTCAAATGAAGAAAGTTCCAGAAACTAAAATTGGCAATTTGCAGATAATGGAAGCACAGTCCACTATCGCCTACCTGCATTGCTTTTGTGCAGAAGCTGCCAACCTTAGCATTGATATCTTAAATGAACAAGGTAAATCTTTCCGAACTCACAAAGCCAATATAACTCCCGGGCCTCAAAAAATAGCCATCAAACTCGGACAACTTCCACACGGTCAGTACAATGCCTGGATTACCCTTGGTCAGGTTTCTGGTATTCGCAGCTTTACCATTATGCAGGACAGCTCATTCTCGGGCCGCTTTAAAAAATGGCTGGGCAAATAAGGGATTCCCTACCATTTATAGTCCGCCAACCCAAGATTTGTGATTTCTGACTTGCTCTTTTTCCACCTCGCTGCGTTCAAAAGCCTCGCCGATGCTTAGGCATCGCCTACGTTTTTCGCCTTACGAGTTGAGAAAATAGCTGCGCCATAATTTCACAAATCTTGGGTTGTTGGACTATATATAGATTTTTCACCGCTCCTTTTCAACCTTGTTCCACCCACCGCGTTTTCAAAGGCATTATCACCACAACTAGCACCTCACACCTTTAGGTTATGCCCGACAGAAAAGCGATTGATAAAAAAGAAGCAGCCAAGCTGGAGCGAATAGCCTTCATTCTCAAAACTGTAGCTCACCCCATTCGCCTCGGTATCGTCCACCTGCTTGAGCAAAACCAACAACTCTCTGTTTCTGATATCTGCATCATGCTGGGTTCTGAACAATCTCTAACTTCTCACCACTTGCAAAACATGCGGCTAAAAGGCATACTGAATGCTCGACGTGACGGACGAAGCATGCTTTACAGCCTCAAAGAACGGGATGTTTCCCTGATCATTTCCTGCCTCGAGAACTGTAACTGCAACATGTAAAACACAACAGCAGCATTAGCCTTCAGGCAAAATGCACTTTCTTTTTTATTGAACTTGTCTAAAAAACTACTTACGATGCCTCAAATCGTCCTTTTGAGCCTACTTTTCGTTCCGTACTCGCCTAATAGCACCACTATTAGGCTCCGTGCGTGCCTCAATTAGACTCAAAATATCTGGTTTGTGACTATCGCAGCAATTTTTAGACAAGTTCATTCTTTACATGAACAAATCAACCTATATTTGAATTTCAAGTTTAATGATTATGGCACCTTACCGCTCACTGCCAGCAGATTTGTTTATGGTTGAACTTGCACTGACTCCTGATGCCGTGCTGATCGACCTGAGGACACCGCGGGAAATTCGTAAAGACCAGCGTATGGACCAGGCACTTAACGTCGATTACCTCAGTGATGATTTTGAGGACCAGCTACGGAAAATGGACCAGCTACGGCCTTACTTCCTTTATGATGACGGTGGGAAGAGAGCACCTTTAGCAGCTTCACTTATGGCCCGGCTGGGGTTTAAGCAAATCGCTTATCTGGCGGGTGGCAGAGCAGCTATTCAGGAATTCCGGGAGTGACCACACAGGATTAAGTGGGGTATAAAAAGTCAGGCACAGCTGGTCTGTTTCATTCTTATGAAAGCTAAAAAGTCTATGCAAGAATTTTGGGAAGAGCGTTACGCAGCAGAGGAGTATGTCTATGGCAAAGCTCCTAATGCCTTTTTGCAATCTGAAATCAAAAAACTGACGCCCGGTCGTGTCCTTTTCCCCGCCGAGGGCGAAGGAAGGAACGCCGTTTATGCAGCCCGGATTGGCTGGTCAGTGGACGCTTTCGATTACAGCAATGCTGCCCGGCAGAAAGCAATTTCTCTCGCTGAAACCTTTGATATCAGCCTCCAATACCAAGTCGCTTCTGTAGAAACCTACCCTTTCAAGCGGCATCATTACGACCTCATTGTACTTTGTTTTGTCCACTTGCCTCCCAAGCTTAGGCAGCAACTGCATGCGGCTTGCACCAATGCCCTGCGCCCCGGTGGAAAGCTTTTACTGGAAGGCTTTCATAAAAGCCAGTTGCCACTAAAATCAGGCGGTCCAAAAAAAGAAGCCCTGCTATTTAGCCCCGATGATCTGCAAGAAGACTTCGCCGATCTTTCGATCGGCCAAATCTCTCAACAACGTGTTATTTTAAAAGGAGGACCTTACCACGATGGGCCAGCTGAAACCGTTCGTATTATCGCAACAAAAAACCAATAAACCATGGAAAGCCTGAAAGTGCCCAAAGCTACTTATGACGCTATTGCCAAGGAAATCCACAGCGATCAAAGCCCTGTGGGCATTGATGCCAAGAAAACACATATCATAATTTTAGAAAAACTGCTCCACCTTGAGGAGCGGCTCAAGCAGATTGAAGAAAAACTAGAAGCAAAAGGTTAAACGCATGATTACAGAAAAAGCCAGACCAGAAATTCTCTCGCTTATCCGTCAGCACTACCCACAGCTGGCTGAGCGCAACTTGCAGGAAGATATTGCCAATGAAGGCACGATTATGCATTTCAAGTCAGGTTCCCTAATTATGGATTTTGGCGCTTACGTCAAAATCATGCCCCTGATCATAAAAGGCAGCATCAAGGTATCGCGGGAAGATGAAGAAGGCAACGAGCTGTTCCTTTACTATCTAATGCCCGGAGAGACCTGCTCTATGTCTTTTACATGCTGCCTGATGGACAAGAAGAGTGAAATCCGAACCGTAGCCGAGGAAGACACTACACTAATTGGTATTCCCACCCGCTTTATGGATGAGTGGATGAGCCGCTATCCAAGCTGGAAGAATTTTGTCATGACTTCCTATGACAACCGAATGATGGAACTGGTTCGCACTATCGACAGCATTGCTTTCAAAAAGATGGATCAGCGTCTGATGGAATACCTGGAGCAGAAAGCAGAAGCCAACAATAATCACACGCTTAATGCTACGCACCAGGAAATTGCCTACGATCTGAATGCTTCCCGGGAAGCGGTCTCCCGCCTATTGAAGCAATTGGAAAAAGACGGGGTGGTTCAACTTGGGCGCAATCGCATTGAGCTTTTGTAAATGGGCATCCAAAACAGCATATAGGGCAGATTGTGATGTTCGTCACTGCAAACACCAGTAAAAAGGTAGACTTTTGTACGGTTGACTAGCCAATAGTTAAAATTATTGGCCAGATTTGGATTGACAAATACAACGAAAATAGTTCTACTGTGATACGAATTAAAGAATTCCTGCCTATCCTGGACTGGCTTCCAAATTATAAAGCTTCAAACCTGCAGGGCGATCTGTCTGCGGGGCTAACGGTTGGTGTGATGCTCATACCCCAGGGTATGGCCTATGCCATGATAGCCGGTCTACCTCCAATCTATGGGCTGTATGCTTCAACAATCCCGTTGGTCATTTACGCTATCCTGGGTACTTCCCGCCAATTGGCGGTTGGCCCCGTAGCGATGGTCTCCCTACTAACTGCAGCGGGTATTGGTGCTTTAGCCGATGGCGGTACAGAAACCTACATTATGCTGGCAGTGGCGCTGGCGCTTTTCGTAGGAGTCATACAGTTTTTACTGGGTGCGTTTCGACTTGGCTTCCTGGTCAACTTCCTTTCCCACCCCGTCATCAGTGGCTTTACCTCAGCGGCAGCATTAATCATTGGTTTATCGCAGCTCAAACACCTGCTAGGGGTCAATATCCCCAGAAGCCACCACGTGCACGAAATCCTGATGAATGCTATAGCACAATTTGGCGACGTCAACTGGTTTACCCTGGGAGTGGGTATAGGCGGTATCCTTTTGATCAAAGGGGTGAAAAAAATAAACAAAGCCATCCCTGGTCCGCTCTTAGCGGTACTTTTCGGAATTACAGTAGTCTATAGCCTGGGGCTGGTAGAACAAGGCGTGAAAATTGTAGGTACCGTCCCGGAAGGTCTACCATCGTTCGTTATTCCAAAGTTCTCTGCTGAAGACTTCTCTGCTCTATTGCCTATCGCGCTGACTATTGCACTAGTCAGTTTTATGGAAAGCATTGCTGTAGCGAAAGCTATTCAGGCAAAACATAAAAACTATAAAGTATCTCCAAACCAAGAGCTCATTGGACTGGGGGCTGCCAATATCTTTGGTTCCTTATTCCAATCTTACCCTACCACCGGTGGCTTTAGCCGTACAGCAGTCAATGATCAGGCAGGAGCCAAAACAGGGCTGGCCGCTATAATCAGTGCTGCACTGATCGCACTTACGCTCCTGTTCCTAACCCCGCTTTTCTACTATTTGCCCAAAGCCATTCTCGCATCGGTAATTATGGTAGCAGTATTTGGTCTCATTGACCTTAAAGAAGTCAAACACCTCTGGAAAACCGACCGGGCGGACTTCTGGATGCTCGTCGCCACTTTCGTTGGCACCCTCTCCCTTGGTATTGAGCAAGGTATCCTGATTGGTGTGGCATTGTCGCTGGGCGTGGTTATCTTCAGAACTACCCTGCCCCACTTTGCCGTCCTTGGCCGCATTCCGGGCGAAGACCACTATAAAAACATCAACCGCTTTGACAACCTTGTACAACGCGATGACATCCTTATCATGCGCTTCGATGCGCGCCTGTACTTCGCCAACGTCAACTACTTCAAAGAAACCATTGAAGCAGAAATAGACCAACGCAAAGACAGCCTCAGGCTATTCTTACTCGATGCTAACAGCATTAATAGCGTAGATAGCAGCGGCGTGCATGCACTGGAAGAAATCCTGGACTACCTGAATGCTCTAAATATAGAATTCTATATGACCAGTGTTAAAGGACCTCTTCGGGACATCTTACAAAAAGCCCACTTTGATGAAAAACTTGGCAAGGACAAATTTTTCATGCACATCCAAACAGCAGTGGATAAGTTTGACCAGAAAGACCCACAACGTTATGAGGACTACGTTCTTCAGACCAACAAAGGATAACCTTTAACAAATTCTGCTTTCGGCCCGCACTCAATCAGGCATTTCAAGCCTGATTGAGTACTGATATCTATCGTCAGGCCCTTGACCCCGGTTGGGGAACACACACGGAGCGCTACGGAAAGAAAGCAGGCTCAAAAGACGATTTTGGGTATTGTAACCAGTTTCCAGACAAGTCCATATTGAAGGGCGGGGAAATGTTTCATTCTATTTGGGTGAACCCATAAAACACAGGGTATACTGGAGGCTTTTGAGGCCGAATAACTATTCCTCTTCCTCCAACTCATCAATCCAGTCTAGCTCTAGAACAGTATGCCCCCCTTCTGCGAAGTACATCCGCCGGAATTTTTTGCGCCATGCAATATCTTTGTAAACGTAGGAGCTGTTCGCATGCACGTCCTGCGCAAAGGTCTCATCGTAGCCTTGCAACAATACCAGAAATTCGGGCTGCATAACCTTCAGCTCCTCCGGTGTTTTTTGCCAAAGCGGGCTGTTTTTATCAATAATATGCACCAATACCCAATTCAGCGGAAAAAGAAAGACCCGGTCCCGCTCCAGCTCCAGTATTGCAAAGCGACGGACTTTCTGTCCGTTTTCACCTTCTGCCACCCAAGACATACTGACTTTAGCAGAAAGGTTGATCAATTTATTATTGCGTTGATTGACAATCTGGAACTGGAAGCTTTGGTAGGGCGTGTCTTTGTAGGGTCGTATCACCGCCCTCTCACTAAATAAAATACTGGACTGCGGTTGCGAAAAGCGGGCAAAAAACAGACCGGTAGCCAATGCGAAGCCCATCAGCCCTACAAGGGCATCAATGGAAGCGACAATATTTGCAGCAATACCCGTTGGGCTGATAGCGCCGTAGCCAACTGTTGTGAAGGTTTGAACGCTAAAGAAAAAAGCTACAAAAAAGTCACCTAAAAACGTGCCTGTAGTTTCTGCACCGGATAGCTTGTCAAGCCCTACAATCAAATAGACAGATGCAAAGAAGGCATTAACGGTCACGTAGACCAGTGCGATAAGGGCAAAGAAGCGCAACCAGGACATTTCCACCAGTGCCTGGTAGGGGCGCCAGGCCTTTCCACCATGCCGAAGAATATTATAGGAGCCATCCCGATTGATTAAGCGCTCCTCTCCGGAGGTAATCCCGCTACCAAAGCCGAGGTCGTTCTCCGCTGCAGAAGCCCGCCCGGTCAGTGATGAAGTCAGATCTCGCAGTTTCATGACTCAAATTTAGCAGAAAGGTACGAAAGTCGACTCATCCAGCCAGTCAACTCTTTAACCGTCTCACCGTTACACCTTTAAGCATCAATTTATAGCATGAATCCAGACCACCTCGACCATTTACTCAAAAACCTGGAACAAGGTGCCGACGATGAGCTCTCTGAGCTGGAATCAGTCGGAGCTTCTTTTTATCCAACCGGTCAATTGCTCAGGCTACGGGGGCAATGGGAAATCAAAAGCACTCTATTCAAGAAATTTCAGCGCTTCTTTGTGGGTGCGGTTGCCACTTCTGTAGTGTGGCTGATCCTTTGGGGAGTGTGCCTCAAGTTGGGGCTACCCCGACTCGGGTTCCTTTTCCTGGCCTTCTTCCCGTTCTCTTTTCTACTGTTTTTCTTCGGTCTTTATTTTATGAACACCTTCTTCAAGGGACAGGGGCATTTAGACCGGGTCGGGGAAATGATTAGCCAGGAGCTGCATGAGCGAAAGCAGAAAAAAGCATGACCGTATTTAAGATTGGCTAAACTCCTTAATACGGAAAGAAGTCACTTTACATAAAACCGATAATAATGGATGTAGAAATTCTATCCAGAATTCAGTTTGCCTTTACGGTTTCGTTTCACTATATCTACCCGCCGCTCAGCATCGGGCTGGGGTTGATCATGGTGATCCTTGAAGGGCAATACCTGCGCACCGGCAATAAGGAATATCATGTCCTGGCTAAATTCTGGACTAAAATCTTTGCCCTCACCTTTGGGATTGGTGTAGCGACGGGCATTGTGATGGAGTTTGAATTTGGCACCAACTGGGCGACTTACTCCAAATATGTTGGTGATGTATTTGGTAGCGCGCTGGCCGCCGAAGGCATCTTCGCCTTTGCTTTAGAGAGCGGCTTTCTGGGCGTCCTGCTCTTTGGTTGGAACCGGGTAAGCCCGCGGGTGCACTTCATTGCCACAGTAGGCGTATGGTTGGGCTCGATGTTTAGCGCGGTGTGGATTGTGGTGGCCAACTCCTGGCAACAGACCCCTGCGGGTTTTCACGTGGTTGGAGATGGCTTAGACGCACGGGCCGAGATCACTGATTTCTGGGCGATGGTTTTCAACCCTTCCAGTATGGAACGGCTGGTGCACGTCTGGCTGGGGGCCTTGCTGGCCGGTGCCTTTTTGGTACTGAGCGTACACGCATATTACCTGCTGCGCAACCGGCACGTGGAATTATCCAAAAAAGCCTTCAAAATCGCCCTCACCGTTGCAACGATTGTTTCTCTGGGGCAATTAGTCGCCGGTCATGCATCTGCCAATGGCGTTGCCGAAAACCAACCCGTTAAGCTAGCGGCTCTTGAAGGCCACTTCGAAGCTAATGCACCAGCAGACATGTATCTCATGGGCTGGGTGGACAAAGAGTCACAGGAAGTGACCGGTATACCGATTCCGGGCGGTCTTTCGTTTCTGCTCCATTACGACTCCAAAGAACCGGTAACCGGGCTAAATGCCTTCCCAATTAAGGATCAGCCGCCAGCCTTGAATGCCATTTTTCAGTTCTATCATCTTATGGTCGCCTTCGGCATGATCATGATAGCGTTGACCCTCTATGCTTCCTTCCAGTGGTGGCGGGGCAGGCTCTTCAACCAACGCTGGCTGCTATGGGCTTTTGTCTTCGCTGTTATTCTGCCCAATCTTGCCAATCAGTTTGGCTGGTTTGCAGCGGAGATGGGCAGGCAACCCTGGGTAGTCTACGGGCTGCTGCGCACCAGTGATGCGCTATCTGCTTCTGTGCAAGCTAATCAGGTCCTGTTCTCCCTGATCATGTTTTTTCTGATTTATGCTTTGCTCTTCGCCTTATTTATTTACATGCTAAACAAAAAAATCAAGCATGGCCCGAGCGAGGACCAACTACAGGACCACCGCTCCCGGCACGAAGAGATGGCAGAAGCGGCAGGAAAATTTTAGAAAAAGCTAACCTGAAAATATATGGCAACCTTATTTGGAATAGATTATCCGACCCTTTGGTTTCTAGTCGTTGGCGGGCTATTCAGTGGCTACGCCATTCTCGACGGATTTGACCTCGGGGCCGGCGCATTGCATTTGTTCTTTAAAAAAGAGAAGAGCCGCCGCATCGCCCTCAATGCGGTGGGCCCGGTCTGGGATGGTAATGAGGTGTGGCTAGTCATTGGCGGAGGCGCGCTCTTTGCAGGCTTCCCGGTGGTTTATGCCAGCTTATTTTCGGGGATGTATATTCCGTTTATGCTCTTTTTGCTGTCCCTGATTTTCCGGGCAATCTCTATTGAATTCCGAAGCAAAGAGGAGATGAAATGGTGGCGCAAAATGTGGGATATCAGCTACAGTGTGGCCAGTACCGCGCTATCGGTACTTTTGGGCGTCGTTTTGGGCAATGTCCTCATTGGTATCGAGCTTGGCCCACAGGGTAACTTCCAGGGTCATTGGTTGGAATTCCTCAACCCCTACGCATTGCTCGTTGGGGTGACTACCCTGGCGCTATTCTCCACCCACGGGGCCCTCTACCTGCTAATGAAAACGGAGGGTCGGCTGTACGCCAAGTTATCCATCCTGGCCCGGCGGGCGATCATCTTTTTCATTGTGACCTTCAGCCTGGTCACCCTGTACACCTTAATCTACATTCCTCACCTGACAGACCGCTTCAAAGATTTGCCCTGGCTGTTCATCGTGCCAGTGCTGGCCTTTTTGAGCATTGCCAATATCCCGCGCCTGATTTCCAAGCGTCGGTTCAGGGAAGGGTTCATCTTTTCGGCTCTCACCATGAGTTTGCTACTGATTGTCGTAGCGATCGAGCTTTATCCGGTGATGCTTTTATCCACTGTAGACGAAGCTTACAATATTACGATTTACAACGCTGCTTCATCCGAAAAATCGCTCGGTATTATGCTGACGATCGCGGCTATCGGCACCCCGCTGGTGCTGGCGTATACCGCCTTCGTCTTCTGGACGTTCCGTGGCAAGGTGGAACTGGACGAGACCAGCTATTAAGCAACGCGCGATTATTTTTAGTTTTGCATAAATGAAACCATCAGAGCGTGTTGGGACTTTAGTAATCGGACTGCCAGCTACTTATATTTAAAATAGGCAGTGTTTTCTTCCGTTCTAAGAATCCGGCACCAATCATTAAAACCCGTACCAAATGATCATCAACGACTTCTACACCGCCTTCCAACAAAAGGACATTTCTGGCATGCAAGCCTGTTACGCCCCGGATGCCCGGTTTTCAGACCCGGTTTTCCCAGACCTTAACTACGAGGAAACCTGCCAGATGTGGGCGATGCTCGTCAACGCGGGCAAAGACCTGGAGTTGTCTTTTTCCGATGTGAAAGCCCAGGGCAAGCATGCCTCCGCACAGTGGCAGGCCACCTACACTTTTTCCGCGACGGGCAGGAAAATCATCAACCAAATCAGTGCGGAGTTTGAGTTGCGGGATGGAAAAATCTACCGGCACCGGGACGACTTCAACCTTTACCACTGGGCACAGCAAGCCTTTGGGCTCAAGGGCTATTTGATAGGCTGGACGCCCTTTTTCCAAAAGAAGGTACAAGCTTCTGCCCGCCGGAGTTTGGAAAAATACATGAACCGATGACCATACAGCAACTTTCGTCCGGCCAACCGCTACCCATAGCTCTGCTCCTCAAGGCAGAGCCCGATGAGGCGAAGGTGTTAGCCTGTTGCCAAAGTGGACAGATCTGGGTCATGGGCGAAAGTACGGTCATTAGAGCAACGGTACTCCATCAAAAACCTGATGATATGCTCACGGCAAAAATCAAAAATATAGCGATTCAGCCCGGGCTGCGGAAAAAGGGGCTCGGACAGCCGCTCCTCTCCTTTATTATCGAAGAGGCAAGACGGCAAGGCGTTTCCCACTTGTTGGTCGCGACGGGCAATTCCAGTATCGGCCAGCTGGCTTTCTACCAAAAAGCCAGTTTTGAAATGCTTCATCTTGACCGGCATTATTTCACCGAGCACTACGCCGGGTCCATCATTAAAAATGGCACCCCATGCCGGCACCGGGTGGTATTGGAACTAAATACACTGTAAGCTGAGTTAAAAACTCTCCAACGCAATGCCGTATAATTCGTACATCCGCTTGTAGCGCGCGCCATAGCGGCGGTGCCCTTTCAACCACTCATAATCGTCATACCCGTAAATGCTGTCAGCTTCAATGACCATGCCCTCTGCCCTGAGTTCTTGCTGCAATTCAGGAATATCGATGTCCTGAACGGCCGCATCGGTCTCCAGAGCCTGCGTAATAGCCAGGCCTGCCGCATGACCGGCTTGCATCCAGGTGGGCTCCACCCGGTAAGTACAAAAGGCCGCATGGCTGAAGGAGGCACAGACTGGTACAAGCAAATTTTCGACGGAAGTCTTGGGTGGCGTAATCGTATAGTAGGAGACTTCGAAGGGGAGCAGCACGATTTCCCAAATCCGTCCCTCGTTGGTAAAGGTGCTGTCCGAAAGGGCAATGCGCTGTACGTGGTGGCTGTCCACCCAGTGCGATCCCAGCAAAATAGAGGCGGGCTTTTGCCGGTCCCGGAATACATCATGCTGCGTATGCACCTCCGGGCCTATCATCCGGCGGCCCTCGCGAACGTAGAGGTAATGTGGGAAATGGTTATTGTCTACAAATTCATCCTTTGCATAACCATGCCGGCGGGTTTCCTCCTGTAACGGAGTGGGCACCCTCGGATCATTAGCCAGGAAGTACAAAAAGCCCTGTGCCCAGTCTTTGTGAAGCTGATAAATCTTCTGGCGGGTTGCCCAATCTCCATCGGTATAGCCTTCGTTAGCGCCAAACATGCCCAGAGAGACCAGCGCCTTCTGCTGATTATTGAACTCGAACTTGCCTGAACCGCGGCGGTACCGCCCAATCAGGTCCCAAATGTGGGTATCCGGACTAGCCGCCAGAAAATCCGCCAGAAAGTCGTAGTCGGAAGCATCATAGCTGTCTGGTGGGTAAAGGGGCACTTTGTTGCTGTCCACCTCCGTCATAGTTGGCCGGAAGTTGTAATTCATCACCCGCTTGTCGCCACTGCCGGGTATCAGGGTATCGTAGCGGTTGAAATAAGGGAGCAGGCGCCCATCCGCATCAACTGTACGCGCCCGTAGGGTATCGTCAATCAACCGCAACCCCGCCAGGGATTCGCCGTACGCTTCGACGGATTCTCTTCCGAAGGTGTAGGGCACGCCTGCCTGCGCCATGAGATCGCCCTCGTAGCTGCCATCCACAAAGTAACGGGCGGTGACCTCCTGCCCGTTGCTTAGTCGAATCTTTTGAATCCGCCCTTCTTCTACGGTGGTAGCTCTGAGGTAGGCTTCCGTTATCAATTCCACGCCGGCTTCGGCGATCATGGTCTCGTACAACGTCTTCGCATGTCTGGACTCGAAGTAGAATGCGGGGTCACCCGGCTGAAAGTCCAGCCCACGCCCATTGCCGAAGGTTTGGAAGTAGGCTGTATCGTAGTAGAGTTCGCCCAGACGGACGAAAAAATCGCGGGTCCGACCGGTAATCGCATCACTGACCATGTGCTCATTCTCGGCAGTATTCAGCCCACTTGTGCTCATCCCGCCCACTACGGGCATCGGCTCCACCAAAAGTACCGTTGCACCATGATCGGCAGCAGTTACAGCGGTAATGATCCCCCCAGGTGTGGCACCGTAGACAATCAGATCATACTGAGGTTTTTCTGCCGTACAACTACTCATCAAAACCAGAAGTAGCAAGCTTGTTAATCGATTCATCGTTATTGCTTTAATAATCTTTGCTTTCTAATCCTTACGATTCACGGGACCTCTATTTCTTCAATTGCACCTTCAATAGAGATATAATTGTGCCTGACAACGGCCCTGATCTGATACCGGCCGGAAGGTAAATCAGGCAACTGCGCCTGAAAAGTCCCTTTCTTCTTCAGTACCCCGGCAGCCAGCTCCTGCCAGTCACCATTACGGATAATATCATTCAATCCTTTAGGCTTAAGCCGGTATTTGAAGCCAACTTGCACCTCGGTTTCGTCTCCTAAATCAATCAATTCTCCCGACATTTCTCCAGATGCCATGGCAGGCAGCGTACGGATAGCCGGTGGAATAAAAGCTGGCTCAACATGCTCCAGCTTAACCACTATCGGGTTGGGCCAGCGATGATTATTATAAATCCGCTGCGCCCGCACAACTGATACCTCCAACCCATCTTCCACTGGGCGCAAACCAAATTGTCGCTTAAGCAGCCCAAGAGTGTCCCATTTGCTTGTTAATGATTTGGCGGATGTTATCCCGTTTGCAGCTCTTGAAAGCGGCTCGTAAATTTAATACGGCGGCCACTCTT
>Ga0307978_1000107_pt1 | contig 76852 bp, 70 predicted proteins | sample OrgLakmetage1056_FD_203151 | JGI IMG/M metagenome (GOLD analysis project Ga0307978, IMG submission 203151) | Saline water microbial communities from Organic Lake, Antarctica - #1056 | ecosystem: Environmental > Aquatic > Non-marine Saline and Alkaline > Saline | place: Antarctica: Organic Lake... | reverse complement strand
GTTCAGATGGCGGTATTGCGCAGAGGCGAATTCGACAAAGGCCGCGTTGGCGCAACTGGGAATGATGTCGATGGTCGGCCAGCAGGTCGGTTTGATGAAATCGCCCGGGCGCAGATCGTGCAGACCCATGCCGGTGACCGACGTGGGCAGGCGGCGCTGGGGCAGGGCGGCGCCGCTTTCGGCACCCCGGCTTGCCGCGTTCATCCGCTCGGTCTCGCGGATGAGGTCGCGCGCCATGACACCCCAGACGGTGAATTCCTCGGTCACATCCGTCAGCCCCATGGAATGGCTCAGCGTCGCCTGCGGATCGAAATCGACGCACAGCACCCGGTAACCATCCAACGCTGCGGCATGGGCAAAGTGCAGCGCCACCGTCGATTTCCCCGCGCCGCCTTTGAAATTCGCGATCGCCACCCGCAGCGCACGCTTGTTTGCAGGGCGGTAGGGCATCAGCGACTTGCGGTTGACCTTGAGCTTGCGGCGGATCTCGTTGATTTCTTCCAGCGAATACCAGCGCTGTCGCCCGTCTTCCTCGACATGGCCCTGCGGCAAGGTCGGGTCGGTTGCCATACGTCCGCGCAAGGTGGATTGGTTGACGCGAAAGATCAGCTCTGCCACCTCCCAGCTTGAGAACCGCCGCAGGGTCTTTTCGCGCTCCGGCGAAAACGTCTGTTGCCGGATCCAGCCCTGCATTTTCAGCGATTGCGCCTGTAGCCGCGCAAGGTCCTTATGGGTGAACATCCTGTCTCCTGTTGCCGCTGTCCCCGCGGGGACACTTCGGATTGCGCGACAGGATCGGTGCTGCCGGACGCTATTGTATCGTTGCCTTCCATTTACGCCGGATTTGCAAAAAAGGCAAAAGGGAATAGGCTGAAATGAACAGAAAAGCGAAACCCGGGTTTTCAACGCAATACCATCGGCTTACCGATTCGCGAGCCCAAGATGGCCGAGGCCTGAAACACCTATGCAAGCGCGCCCTATCTGGGGGACGGTAAAAAAGATCTGGACAGATATTGGGGGACAAAAACACCCTCATTAGGGGACAGCCAGATTGTCCCCCTATACCTTTACACCAAGATTTTTAAATACGATTTGGTCAAAACAAAGCCAATCGCACGCCAGACGTCTTGACAGAATCGCCCTTTCGGACGCAAATCAACCCAACGTGGCAAAAGACGCTGAGTTGCCGTTTACACCAGCGCCACCACCGAACCCAAGGGGCGTCAGACCCCGGCTTTGAGGACAAGCGCGGCACGCGCGCAGAACGAAAGGGCAGCGATGATTATCGCCAAACCTGTAGGCCGAGCAGCGCCTGCTTTGAAATACGACGTGCTGACGGCTTTGGGCGCGCATGCGCTGCGTCAGGCCAAGGGCGTGCAACGGCTGATCCTGCGGCTGATGACGCTGATCACCGCGCGCTACAACTGGACGCGAGACGAGCTGAGCGTGGGTCAACGCGAGATCGCCCGCCTCTGGCAGGTCGACGAGCGCACGGTCAAGCGCGAGATGGCGCGGCTGCGGGCGATGGGCTGGCTGGTCGTCAGGCGGCAGGGTGCACGCGGGCGGGTCACGGAATATTCCATCGACCTGACCCGGATACTGGACGACACGCAGCATGTCTGGCCTGACGTCGGGCCAGATTTCGAGCATCGTCTGGGCGTGGCACCGCCGCCGGTGGACAGCAAGATCGTGGCCTTGCCCAGCCGGGGAATCAGCCGCGTGCAAACCCTGCCGGATGATCGTGACGGCAGCGAATGGGCGCTGGCGCAACGGGTGCTGTATGCCGAGGAGCCGGCGCGCTATGGCGCATGGATCGCGGCGCTGACGCGGATCGGGCGGGCAGGGGGGCAACTGCGGCTGCGCGCTCCCAGCCGGTTTCATGCGACCTATGCCGCGCAACATCTCGGTTCCGTGATCCTGGACGCATGCCGGGCGGTCGACGGCTCGGTGCTCGAGGTCACGATCGAGGCGTGACAGGATCCGATTGGCCAAGGCGACAGGGACCGCGCCGCGGCCCGGGCTAGGCCTTCACGTCGGGCTGATCTGGCGCGACATCGGCTTCGGGCATGTCCAGCGTCGACCAGGTCTCGCCCTGCAAGGGCGGCGGAGGCGTGACGCAGGCGCGGCGATGAATGTTTACCTTGGCCATGAAATGCGCGGAAATCGGCGCGGTGACGAACAGAAACGCCATGATCAGAACCTCGTGCAGCGACCCGTCTCCGGTGGCGAAGGCATGGATCATCGACGCCAGAAGCAGCGCGCCGATCCCCATGGTGCCGACCTTGGTGGGCGCGTGCAGGCGGTTCATGGGATCGGTGAACCGGACCAGCCCGATGGCACCGACCATGGCAAAGGTGGCCCCGATCAGCAGGCAGATTCCGACGGCGATGGCAGCGATCTCGTTCATTCGATGATGTCCCCCCGCAACACGAACCGCGCATAGGCGACGGTCGACACAAAGCCCAGCATGGCGATGATCAGCGACACTTCGAAATAGATGCGCGTGCCCTGCGCGATTCCCAGCAGCACGATCAGCCCGATGGCGTTGACTACAAGCGTATCGAGCGCAAGAATCCGGTCGCCCACACCGGGCCCCCACAGCAGTCGCAAGAGCGACAGCAACGTCGCCAGCGCGACAGCGACAAAGGCGATGATCAGCGCGGTATCCATGAAAGAGGTCATACGAATATCTCCTTGAGGCGGGCCTCGTAGCGGGTCTTGATTTCGTCGCGGACCGCGTCGGGGTCCGGCGCGTCGAGGACATGGACCAGCAGGCTATGGCCGTTGTTCGACAGATCCGCCGATATGGTTCCGGGGGTCAGGGTGACGGTGCCCGCGAGGATCGTGATTGCCTCGGGTTGGCGCAGATCCAGCGGGACCACGATCCACGCCTGCCTCAGCTTGGAATTGGGCCGGGTCAGCACGATCCAGGCAACCTCGACATTGGCGATCAGGATATCCCAAAGCACCAGCACCACATAGCTGAACATCTTGCCCAGCCGGAACCCCTGCGGCATGTCCGGCCACCAGACCAAAGTGCCCCAGGGGATGATCACACCGAGGATCAGACCAAAGACGACCATGCCTGCCGAAACCTCGTTTTGCAGCAGGGTCCAGACCGCGGCTAGCAAAAGGGTCATGAACGGGTGGGGCAGAATCCAGCGATAGGCGCGGGTCATGTCATTGCTCCTCGTCTGTGGTGGGGGGGCTCATCTTGCCGGGGGTGCCCAGAACAGTGTCTATATAAGGCCCGGGCGCGAATAATTGCGCCGATGTGGCGGCCATGTAGCGGGTCATCGGCCCGGCAAGCACGGAATGCGCCACCAGCAACGCCAGGAGCGTGCCGACGGCCACATAGGACAGGGCAGAGGGTGCTGCATGCGGCTCTGTATTGGGGTCGGGGTCGATGCTTTGCGCCTTCCAGAACAAGATGCTGCCCGCGCGGGCAAAGCCCACAATCGCGATCAGGCTCGAAATCAGGATCGCGGCCCATGTCCAGACCACAAGCGGCGAGGTGAAGGCCGCATCGAGAATTTGCAGCTTGCCCAGAAAGCCCGACAGCGGCGGCAGACCCACCATCGCGATCGCACCGAGAAAGAACATCGCCGCCGTGAGCGCGGCACCGGCCACCGGCGGCATCGCCGTCAGCACCAGCGACGGACGCCCCGCGCGCACCAGATCGACGATCAGGAACATCGCCCCCGCCGCCAGCGTCGAATGCACCATATAATAAAGTGCCGCCGCGATCCCCTCTGGTGTGAAGAGCGCGATCGAGATCATCACCATCCCCATGGAGCCGATAACCCCGAAGGCCACCAGCCGGTCGAGCCGTTTGGCGGCCAGAACGCCGATCATGCCGATGGCCAGCGATGCCAGTGCTGCGGGCAGCAGCCACATGTCGTGCAGGCCGGAGGTGACTTCGAGGTCCGGCGGAAAGCTCATGGTGTAGACGCGGATGATCGAATAGGCGCCGACCTTGGTCATGATGGCAAAGAGGGCGGCAACCGGGGCAGGGGCCTCGGCATAGCTGGATGGCAGCCAGAAATGCAGCGGCACCAATGCGGCCTTGATCGCAAAGACCATCAGCAAGAGCACGGCAGCAACCCGCAGGCCCGCGTTGCCCTCTGGTCCGAAAAGCTGCACGCGCTGCGCCAGATCCGCCATATTCAGCGTGCCGGTTTCGGCATAGATCGCGCCCAATGCAAACAGGAACAGGGTCGACCCGATCAGGTTGAACAGCACGTATTGCACGCCAGCGCGCAGCCGCAGATTGCCGCCCGCATGGATCATCAGACCATAAGAGGCGATCAGCAGCACCTCGAAGAACACAAAGAGGTTGAAGAGATCGCCGGTCAGGAACGCGCCCATGATCCCCATCAGCTGGAACTGGTAGAGCGCATGGAAATGCCGCCCCTTTGCGTCCCAGCCAGAGCCAATCGCATAGAGCAGCACCGGCAGCGCCAGCACCGACGTCAGCAGCACCATCATGGTCGACAGCCTGTCGGCGATCAGCACGATGCCAAAGGGCGCGGCCCAATCGCCCAGTCGGTAGATGGTGATGGTGCCGTCGGACGCCTGCCAGGCAAGGCCCGCCGCGATCACGATCATCGCCACGACGCCGACGACGGAAAACACCCGCTGGATGCCCAGATGATACCGTGCGGCCAGCACGATGAACGGGGCCAGAATGGCCGGAAGCATGACGGGGGCGACGATCCAGTGTATCATGTCCGGTCCTCCCCCAGCATGTCATCGCTTGCCGAATCGGGGGCAGAATCGGGGCCAGAATCGGGGGCGGGATCCGGGTCGTCCACATGATCGTCGTCGGAGCCGAGGTAGGCGCCAAGCGCGATCATCACCACAACCGCCGTCATCCCGAACGAAATCACGATGGCCGTCAGCACCAGCGCCTGCGGCAGCGGGTCTGCATAGACCTCGACCCCGTCGGTCAGAATGGGCGGCGCGCCCACGGTCAGACGGCCCGAGGCAAAAAGAAACACGTTGACCGCATAGGTCAGCAGCGAAATGCCCAGAATGACCGGAAATGTCCGCATCCGCGTCAGCAGATAGACGCCACCGGCGGTGAGAACGCCAATGGCGGAGGCGACAAGAAGTTCCATCCTAGCGCCCTCCCTGCGGGTGCGGCGCGGCGGGAGCCGGCGGTGCGTCGCGCGACGGGTCTATGTCCATCGGATGCTCGCTTGCCTCGTCATGGACACGGCGGGCAAGGCGCGAAAAGCTTTCGAGCGACAGCATGACGGCCCCCACGACGCTCAGGAACACGCCCAGATCGAAGGCCAGCGCGGTGGCCAGCTCGAACTCCTGAAACGGCGGGATGCGGACATAGGTGAAATCCGTGGTCATGAAGGGTTTGCCCACGAACCACGACCCGATGCCGGTCAGACCCGCGATCAGGACACCGGCCCCGATGACCCCGTGATAGGGATAGCGCAGGCGCGCACTGGCCCAACTGAACCCGCTGGCCATATATTGCATCACCACGCCGATCGACACGACCAGACCGGCGATGAACCCGCCGCCCGGCTCATTATGGCCGCGCAGGAAGATGTAGAAACCGACCATCATCACCACTGGCATGATCACCCGCGTCAGCACCACCATCATCATCGGATGCATGTCGCCCGCGCGCGGCTGATCCGGTGTGCGGTTGAGCAGACGGGCGCGCACAGGCCCGCCGAGCAATGTTTCTGTCAGCGCGTAGATCAGCAGGGCGGCGATGCCCAGCACGATGATCTCGCCGTAGGTGTCGAAGCCCCGGAAATCGACCAGAATGACGTTGACCACATTGGTGCCGCCTCCGCCCTTGTAGGAATTGGCCAGATGGAATTCCGAGATCGCAGGCAACACCGCGTCGCGCAGCAACAGGTGGTAGGAAAACACCGCCGCGCCAATCCCGGCCACGACGGCCACGGAACCGTCGCGGAAACGGCGCAAAAATGTGCTTTCTATCGGTGTGCGGTTGGGCAAAAAGTTGAGCGCCAGCAGCAGCAGGATAATCGTCACCACCTCGACCGTGATCTGTGTCATCGCCAGATCCGGCGCGCTGAAATAGACGAATCCGATGGACACGACCAGCCCGACCAAGCCCATCAGGATCAGCGCCAAAAGCCGGTTGCGGTGCAGCGCCACCAGACCGAGCGTCGCCGCCACCAGTGCCAGCCAGCCGACCAGCTCGACCGGACCGATGGGCAGGGGCGTCCGGGTCGCCGGGGCCTCTGTGCCGGTTGACCAGGCGTGCCAGCAGACGGCCACGATGGTGATCACAGAGATCAGCGCATAGCGGCTGAACGCGCCGTTGTGCAGCCCATGGGTCAGCTTTTGCGCAGCCCTCACGCAGGCGGCGATGATGGCGTCGAAGATCGTCTTGGCTTCGGGGCGGGGGGTCGCATCCCATAGGCGCAGGGCCGGGTTGAACGTCAGCAGCAACAGCAAGCCGCCCACGACCGCAACGATCGACATATAAAGCGCAGGCACCAGCCCGTGCCAGATCTTGAAGTAGTTCGGCGGCACCTCTGCGGCATCGCCCAGCACCGAGGCGGTGACCAGTTTCACGAACGGCTCCGCCACGAAGGGCGCGATGCCGATGACGACCACGGGGATCATCAGCAGGGCAGGGGGCAGCCACAGACCGGGGCCCGGATCATGCGGTTTCGCGGGATAATCGTCGCGCTGGGGGCCAAGGAACACATGGCCAATGAGGCGGAAACAATAGGCGGCGGAAAAGAGCGATCCGAAGGTGGCCAGCGCAGGCACCAGCCACGGATTGTCGAAAAACACCGTCTTGTTGGCCTCCTCCAGCATCATTTCCTTGCTCAGAAAACCGTTGAGCAGCGGGATCCCGGCCATGGAAAGCGCCGCCAGCGTGGCGATGGTAAAGGTGATCGGCATCAGATGCCGCAAGCCCCCCAATCGCCTTATGTCGCGGGTATGCGTCTCGTGGTCGATGATCCCTGCGGACATGAAAAGCGCGCATTTGAACGTCGCATGGTTGAGGATGTGAAAGATCGCGGCCATCGCGCCGAACGCGGTGCCGGTGCCCAAAAGCATTGTGATCAGACCCAGATGACTGACTGTTGAGAACGCCAGAAGCGCCTTGAGATCATGTTTGAAGAGAGCGATCACCGCTCCCAGCACCATCGTGATGAGACCCGCGCCGGTGACCAGCACGAACCATTCCGGCGTGCCGGACAGCACCGGCCACATCCGCGCCATCAGGAAAATACCGGCTTTGACCATGGTGGCGGAATGCAGATAGGCCGATACGGGCGTCGGGGCCGCCATCGCGTGCGGCAGCCAGAAGTGGAACGGGAATTGCGCCGATTTGGTGAAGCACCCCAGAAGGATCAGGATCAGCGCAGGCACATAAAGCGGATCGGCCTGAATCAGATCGCGGTTTTGCAGGATCACGCTCAGGTCATAGGACCCCACGATCTGCCCCAGAATCAGCATGCCGCCAATCATTGCAAGACCGCCCATGCCGGTCACGGTCAGCGCCATGCGCGCGCCTTGCCGTCCCTCGGGCAGATGTTTCCAATAGCCGATCAGCAGGAAGGACGACAGCGATGTCAACTCCCAGAAAATCAGCAAAAGCAGGATGTTGTCGCTCAGGACGATGCCCACCATCGCGCCCTGGAAGAGCAGCAGATAGGTGAAAAACTCGCCCATATTGTCCTTGCGCGCCAGATAATGACGACCGTAAGCGATGATCAGCAGACCGATGCCAAGGATCAGACAGGCAAAGAAAAATCCCAACCCATCGAGCATCAGCGTCACGTTCAGCCCCAAATCCGGCAGCCACAGCACGCGGGCGGTGACCAATTCGCCAGCGAACACCGCAGGGGCGTTGGTCAAAAGGCCGATCAGCGCGGCCAGAGTGACGGTAAAGGTGATGCCTGCGCAGGCCTGACGCCCGGCGGAATTCATGAGACCGGGAAGAAGCGCGCCCAGAAATGGCAGGGCGACAACAAGGAAGAGGGACACGTGAACTCCTGTCTCAGTAAAACCGTTGGCGCCGGGATTTCCCTTACTTGTGGCAAATGCCGTCAAGTCTCAAGCGAAACCGGCAGTTTTTCCGCACGGCTTGCGTCGATCTTGAGCGACTTTGCCGATTTGACGCAGGGATTTAAGGCGTCGGGCGGCGCGCGTGACCTCAGATCAACGCGCCCGAATTGCGCAATTTTTCCTGGATCGCCGCCACATCCGAACCGGGCATCGCCGCCGCGACCCCTGCCGCCTCGCCGGTCGCAAAGGCAGTGCCCATGACGCGGATCGAGCCGTAGGCCAGAGGGTCCGCGCCGATCAGCCGCCCGGCATAATACAGGTTGTCATGCCCCTGCGCGCGCAACGCATCCAGCGGGATATGCGCAAAGCCCGGACCGCCCACCGGCACAAAGGTAGGTCTGCCGATCTGAGTATGGTTCTCCATCGGCCAGGCGGCTCGGGCGATGCCATGTTCATGCGTTTTGCCCTCGGTCAGACAGTGTTCAGTGACCTGCGCGCGGGCCTTCGGATGACGGCTTTCGCGGATGCCGACCTGCGGACCGGTGGCCAGAAGCGTCGCGTTCCCGCAGCCGGGATGCGTGTCGCGCAAGACGGCGACATAATCGCGCGCGGCGGCCCGCGCATGCCGTTCGGCGCGGCTCAGCGCGTGGGACGTGAACGCAGGCAACGGGTGGTCGATGATCATCCACCAGACATCCGAAGAGCCGGGAATACGCCCAATGAATCCCGCATTGTCGCGCGCCACCGGATAGGCCCCGGTCTGCGAATAATCGGCCAATGCGTCGCGCAGCAGATCGCGGTCAAGCGTCAGACCTTCGGGCAGACCACCGACGCGAATAGGGCAGGACAGCGCCTGAATTTGCCCGTCGCCATTGCCGTCGCGGCAAGGTATCCCCGCCGACGACGCCAGCTGCGCATTGCCCGTTGCGTCCACAAAGGCGCGGGCGGTGACGCGCTGCGGCCCCTCAAGGCCGGTCAGCGTGACCGAGACCAGATTGTCGTCGCTGGTGGCCAGAACATGATGCAGCACCGTCACATCATGCGCCATCAGCACGCGGTCAAAAGCCAGCTTGGTCACTTCGGGGTCCAGCATCACCAGCCAATTGCCGCTTGTTCGAGACTGAAACGGCGTGGTCTCGCAGCCCAACGCCCGCATCTCGGACAGGATCAGATCGGCGGCACCGCCCACGGCCGGCACCGCCGTGTCGCCCCGTTCGAACAACCCGCAATAGGCCAGAACGCCCGCGTTGGTCGCGGCCCCGCCAAGGAATCCGTAGCGCTCGGCCAGAAGCACCTTTGCCCCGGACCGCGCAGCCCCCAAAGCCGCCGCCACGCCACCCGCGCCGCCGCCCGCCACCAACACGTCATAGCTCATGTCTGCCCCCTCAGTTTCGGATCAAGATGGTCGCGCAGCGCGTCGCCCAGCAGGCTGATCGAAAGCGTCGTCACAAAGATCACCGTGCCGGGCATAACCGCCATCCACCACGCCCGCGACAGCGAATCGCGCCCGTCGCCCAGCAATTGCCCCAGCGAGGTCAGCGGCGGCTGGATACCCATGCCCAGAAACGACAGCCCCGTTTCCAGCAGGATTGTCTGCGGAAAATTCAGCGTCGCCTGCACGATGATCACGTTCATGACCGTGGGCAGGATGTGGCGCCGGTCAATGGCCAGCGGCGTCGCCCCGATGGTGCGCGCAGCGTCGACGAACGGCAGCGTATGCGCCGAAATCGCAGAGTTGCGGACCAGACGGCAGTAACTTTCCCAGCCGTAAATCCCCAGGATCGCCACGAACAGCGCCAGCGACGAGCCGAATATCGCCAGCGCCGCCAGCGCGATGATCATGAACGGGATGGCCGCCTGAAAGTCGATCAGCGCAAGGATCAGAGCGTCGAGCCATTTATTCCCCCGCGCCGCGACCAGCCCCAGACCAGCGCCCAGAAACATGCCGATGATCGTGCCTACAAGGGCCAAGCCAATGCTGACCCGCGTGCCGATCACCAGCCGCTCAACCATGTCGCGACCCAGCCGGTCGGTGCCCAAGGGATGCTCCCAATTGCCGCCCGCAAAGACGGGGGGCTTGTTGCGGTCCAGCAGCGACGAGGCGTCAAAGTCGTAAGGTGTCAACCATGTGCCAAAGAGCGCAAAGAGCACGACCAGCGCCAGAACGCCCGAGGGCAGGGCGATGCGCAGATGCATCACGACCGCGCCCGCCGCGCCGACCCGATGCGCGGGTCGAGCACACCTAATGCGATGTCGATCAACGTGTTTGTCACCGACATCAATGCGGCGGCCAGAATGACGATCAGTTGCACGACGGCCAGATCGCGCTCGGCCACCGACACCACCAGCAACCGGCCCACGCCGGGCCATGCAAAGACCGTTTCTGTGACGATTGCACCCGCGATCAGTGCCCCGATGCTGAAGCCTGCCAGCGTGACCAGAGGGATCAGGATCGCGCGCAACCCGTGCACGATCAGCCGGCGCGATGTGCCGAGGCCCTTGGCGCGCGCGGTCTCCATGAACGGCGCGCCAAGAATCTCCAACAGCGACGAGCGCGTCATCCGGGCGTAAGCTCCGGTCGCGGCCAGACCCAGGGTGAGCGCAGGCATGATCAGGTTGGCAGGGCCGTCAAAGCCGCTCGACGGTAGCCATTGCAGGTTAAGCGTAAAGAGCAGGATCAGCAGGATGCCCAGAAAGAAATTCGGCATCGCAAAGCCGAAGACCGCAAAGCCCATCAGCGTGCGATCAATCCAGCCATTGCGGTTGAGTGCGGCCGCAAATCCCAGCGGCACCCCCAGCCCGATGGCGATCCCCAGGGCCGTGCCGGTCAGGATCAGCGTCGCGCCGATGCGTTCGGTCACCATGTCCAGCGCAGGCCCGTTGGTGCGGAACGAAAACCCGAAATCGCCCTGCAATATGGCCCGCAGATACGACAGGTATTGCACGATGAAACTCTGATCGAGGCCGTAGCGCGCGCGGTAGATGTCGATGATGTCCTGCGGCAAATCGTTGGGCACCAGCGCCGCCACAGGGTCGCCCGCCAGCCGCAACATGATGAACACGAAGGTCGCCGCCGCCCAGATCGTCAGCACCACGCGCAAGAGACGGACAAAGATATAGCTGAACATGCGGGGCCTTCTTTTGGGGTTGGTTTGACACTGCTGTGCCTCGAACCTAGGGTCAAGCCTGCGGGTTCAGGGGGAGCATGTCATCGACGCTGTGTGCAATATCCGAGGCCTGATAACCCTGAATCTGGGCGTCGTGTTCGACACCGGGCAAACGCGGAACACTGGGCAAACGCGGAACACCGGGCAAACGCAGAACGTGGCGCTCGAAGATGTGTCTTTGACGCTATGTTCGGGTCGCATTCTGGGTATTCTGGGCGAATCCGGTTCTGGCAAAAGCCAGCTTGCCCGCGCTCTGACACGGCTGACACCGGGCCATGTGTCGGGGCAGGTGATGTTCGGCGGCGACGATCTGCTGGCCCTGTCCGAGCCTGCGTTGAACGCCATCCGGGGGCGGCGCATCGCCTACATCTTTCAGGATCCGATGACGGCACTGAACCCCTATCTGCGCATCCGTGTCCAGCTGGCCGAGGTGGCGACGACGCATCTGGGGCTGTCGCGCAGTGCCGCCCGCGACCGGGCCATCGAGATGCTGGACCTGGTGCGCATCCCTGACCCGCAGGCGCGTCTGAACGCCTATCCGCATGAATTGTCGGGCGGTATGCGCCAGCGGGTGATGATCGCCATGGCGCTGATGGCCGAACCTGACATTCTGATCGCGGACGAGCCTACGACCGCGCTCGACGCCACCGTGCAGGTCGAGGTGCTGGACCTGTTGCGCGACCTGTGTGACCGGCAAAACCTGGCCATGATGGTGATCACGCATGATATCAGCGTGGTTGCCCGGATAGCCGATGAGGTGCTGATCCTCTATGCCGGGCGGATGGCGGAAACAGGCCCTGTCAAAGGTGTTTTGCGCGATCCGCGGCATCCCTATACCAAGGGTCTGATCGACAGCACGCCCGATCTGGCGCGCAGGGGCCGCGCGCGCGGTATCCCCGGAACGCTGCCGGGGCCGGATGCGCCGCGCGACAGGTGCCTTTATGCCGACCGTTGCCCACGGGCAGAGGAGGTTTGCCGCAACATGCAACCGCAGATGCGCGACATGGGGCAGGGGCGGCGCGTGGCCTGTCATCTGCCGCTGGGCGCGCCATGAGCGGGCTGGAGGTGCGCGGGCTGAGCGTGCGCTATCCGATTGGCGGGCTGCTGACGGGGCGGCGGGTGTTGCAGGCGGTGACGGATGTGTCGTTCGACCTGATCCCCGGTCAGACCCTTGGTCTGGTGGGCGAATCCGGCTGCGGCAAATCCTCGGTCGCGCGGGCGCTGGTGCGGTTGGCGCCGGTGTCGGAAGGGAGCGTGATCTGGCAAGGGCGCGATCTGGCGGGCCTGAATGAGGCTCAGTTCCGCAAGGTCAGACCCGATATCCAGATGGTGTTTCAGGATCCCTTTGCCGCGCTGAACCCTCGGATGAATATGTCTCAGCTGATCGCCGAACCTTTGGTGACGCAGAATGTGCCCCGTGCGCAGATCGACAAGCGTGTGGCGGCGATCGTCGACAAGATCGGGTTGCGACCCGAGATGATGACCCGCTATCCGCATGAATTCTCGGGCGGGCAGGCGCAACGCATCGGCATCGCCCGCGCGGTGATCTGCAACCCCAGAGTGCTGATCTGCGACGAGGCGGTCTCGGCGCTCGACGTCTCTGTGCAGGCGCTGATCCTCGATCTGCTTACGGCGTTGCAGGAGGATCTTTCGCTGGCGATGCTCTTTATAGGCCACGATCTATCGGTGGTGCGGCTGATCTGCGACCGGGTGATGGTGCTCTATCTGGGGCGGGTGATGGAGGAGGGGCCGGTCGATACCCTTTTCGACCATGCCTGCCATCCTTATACGCAACTGCTGATCGGGTCGGCGCTGTCCACCGATCCGGAGGTCGAGCGGGGGCGCGTGCGGCCTGCGATCCGAGGTGATCTGCCGTCGCCGATGGATCCGCCGTCGGGCTGCGTGTTCCGCACCCGCTGTCCGCTTGCGACGGGCATTTGCGCGGCTGAGGTGCCGGTGCTGCGCGAAATCGGCGGCACGCGCGCCGCCTGTCATCATGCTGAGGAGGCATTGTAATGAACGTGTTCGAATGGGCGAGGCTCTATGCGCCGTTGATGCAGGCCAATGTGCCGGACGACGTCACCGCCCATCTGGCGCGATTGAGCGTCGACACCATCGCCATTGCCCACCATGCGCGGCGCGAACGGGTGGGTGCCACGGCGTTCGATGGCGCAGGCCTCGCTGCGGGCAAGGTCCCGGTCTGGGGCGGCGGCACGGCGTCGGCGCTCGACGCGGCGTTTCTCAATGGCACGGCGGCAGAGGCGCTGGATTTTCAGGAGGTGCTGATCGACGGGCGCAACAACGGCCATGCGGCGGTGGTGATATTGCCCGCTTTGGTCGCGATTGCGGCGGAACAGGGTCCAAGCGGGGATCGTTTGGCGCACGCACTTTGGGTTGCCTTCGCCGCGAATATCGCGCTGGCAAGGACGTTGGGGCGCGGGCATCGCGCAGGCGAGGTCGGCTTTCGCACCACCTCGATGACGGCTCCGATTGCCGCCGCCTTGGGTGCCGGTTTTCTGTTGGGGGATGCGCGTATCGCAGGCCATGCGGCGGCGATCTGTGCCGCCAGCCTGCCTGCCGGATTGCTGGCCGCGATGTCGCCTGCCGCCGGTGATTTTTCCGTCGACAAGGATCTGTCGGTGGGGTTTTCGGCGCGGCACGCGGCGCAATGCGCGATGCTGGCCGCTCAGGGTGCGACGGGACCGTCGAATGCCCTGACCGGGCCGCGCAGCTGGATCGAATCCTACGGCTTTGGCACGGCCCAGTCGAAGCACCTGAAATCAGACCCTATGAAAGCGAATATCGACGCTTATGCGCTGAAGCTCTACCCTGCGAATTTCGGCTGCCAATGCGCGATCCGGCTGGCCATCGAAATGGGCCAAGACCCCGCGCAGGTCGACCGCCTCGATATCCGCGTCAAGTCATCAAGCGCGGCCTCGCTCGGCACCCGCGATCTGACCACGCATGTGGCGGCGCGGTTCTCGCTTGTCTATGCGGCGGCGAGCGCGTTTGTCCGGCAACGCTCCGTCCTGTCGGACTTCGACGCGGATGCCATCAACGATCCACAGATCCGCGACTTTATGGACAAGGTGCATATCACCGGCGACGACGCCTTGCAGACCCGCCACGAACGCGACGGCATCTTTCCAGCGAGCCTCACAGTGACACTGACCAACGGCGAAACCCGCACCGCTTCCTGTGATACTCCGACTGAAGGCCTTGACCCCGCCGCCGTTACCGCGATCATGCACGCCAAGTTGCACGATCTTTGCGACGCACCCCGCGCGCAGGCGATGATCGCCTTTTGCGGGCCGGACCTGACCGAAAACGACTTTGCCGGGTTGTGCCAATTCGACTGATAAGGGAGACAAGACATGAACCTATTGAAGCCCATTGCCGCGATTCTGGCGCTGACAGGTGCGGCCAGCCCCGCATTCGCGCAGGACCGGCCCGATATCGTGGTCGCCGTGCCTGCCGTGCATCGCACGCTTGAGCCGATCGACGGCAATTCCACCAACGCCGCGCGCATCCAGTCGAACATCTTCGACCAGATCGTCACGCGAAATTTCGCCGAAGACCCAGAGGGAGCCGAATTGCGCCCCGCCATCGCCACCGCATGGGAGCAGGTCGACGATCTGACCTGGCATTTCACCATCCGCGAGGGTGTCACGTTCCACAACGGCGACGCATTGACGGCCGAGGATGTGGCGTTCACCATCTCCGAGGAACGCGTCTGGGGCGACGACGCGCTGGTGCCCGCAGGCAAGCGCTATACGGAATCCTTTGCCAGCGTCACCGCGCTTGACGCCACTACGGTCGAGGTCAAGACCACGATCAACGACCCGAACTTGCCGTTCCGGTTCCTGACGCCGCTGGGCCATGTGGTGCCAAAGGCGCATTACCTCGAAGTCGGGTCGGAAGCGTTCGGCCAGAACCCCATCGGCACAGGCCCCTACAAGTTGGCGGGATACGACGCGACCGGGTTCGTGAAACTTGAGGCAAACGACGATTACTGGGGCGGCACGCCGCCGATGGCTTCCGTCGAATTCCGCGCGGTGCCGGAATATTCGGCGCGGATCGCAGGCCTTGTGTCAGGCGAATTCGCCATGATGTCGGACATTCCGCAAGACGAGGTCGAGACGGTTCAGGGCTACAATGACATCACCTATATCGCCAAACCCATCGGCAATTATGTGATGGTGGCCTATAACACGTTGCAGATCGAAGGGTTCGGCGACAACCCGGTGGCGGATGTGAACCTGCGCTACGCCATGACCTCCGCCGTCGACCGCGAGGCTTTGGTCGCGGCGCTTTGGGGTGATCAGACCTTCGCGCCGGCACCCTTCAACTTTCCGGACTTCCCGGAATATTACGATGCGTCGATCGAGCCGAAAATCGGCTATGACCCCGAGGCCGCCCGCGCCTATCTGGAAAAGGCCGATTACAACGGCGAGCCTGTGACCATCAACATCGTGCGCGGAGCCTTCCCGAATTTCGACATCGCGATGGAGTTCGTGGCCGAGCAATGGCAGGCCATCGGTATCAATGCGCAGCTGAACATCGTGGACAGCTGGCCGCTGGCGTTGCAGCATCCGTTCGGTCTGCTGAACATGTCGATGACGACGTCGTTCGACGGCACGCCGACGCGGGCGATCTGGGGCTTTTGGGGTCCGGATTCCGCCCGTGCCACCCGCGAACGGGACCGCAGCTGGTCGCCGCCCGCCGAATTCGTGACGCTGGGCGAGCAATATCTGGCCGAAACTGATACGCAAGCCAAGCGTGTCCTGTTCCGTCAGATGGTCGACATCTGGGAGACCGAACAACCCGCCCTGATCCTGTGGCGCACGGTGGCCAACTGGGCGGTCAGCGACACGCTGCAGTGGACGCCGATCAACTCGGTCTGGATCCTGCTGGGCCCCGATTACGTCACTGTGAAGTAACCTGTCGGGTTCGGGCGCGCCGTGCCCGGACCGATCCAAACAAACACCCAATGGGGAGATGATATAATGACATTCCGCTACAGCCTTGCCGCCCTTGTGCTGGCCTCTGGCCCTGCCTTTGCCGCCTGTGAAACAGTGCGCTTTGCCGATGTCGGCTGGACCGATATCACCGCGACCACCGCCGCCACGTCTGTCGTTCTGGACGCGCTCGGATACGAGACTGACACCAAGCTGTTGTCGGTGCCCGTCACCTATACCTCTATGGCGAACGGCGATATCGACGTGTTCCTTGGCAACTGGATGCCGACGATGGAGGCGGATATCGCGCCTTACCGAGAGGCAGGCACTGTGGAAACCGTGCGCGCCAATCTTGAGGGCGCGAAATATACTCTGGCCGTCAACAAGGTGGCCGCCGGTCTGGGCATCGCCTCGTTCGAGGATATCGCCACGCATGCCGAAGCGCTTGAAGGCAAGATCTACGGCATCGAACCGGGCAACGACGGCAACCGCCTGATCCTGTCGATGATCGAGGGCGATGCGTTCGGCCTGTCCGACTTCGAGGTGGCTGAAAGCTCCGAGCAAGGCATGCTGGCGCAGGTCGCGCGCGCTGATCGCCGGGACGAGCCTGTGGTGTTCCTCGGTTGGGAGCCGCATCCGATGAATGCCAATTTCGACATGTCCTACCTGACGGGGGGCGACGATTTCTTCGGCGCCAATCTGGGCGGTGCGACGGTCTTTACCAACACCCGCGCGGGCTATGTCAGCGAATGTGAGAATGTCGGCAAGCTGCTGATGAACCTCGAATTCACGCTGGCGATGGAGAACGAGATCATGGCGTCGATCCTCGATGACGGGATGGATGGCGAAGAGGCGGCGACCAAATGGCTCAAGGCCAATCTGGGCGTGCTGGACACGTGGCTGGACGGTGTGACCACGCTGGACGGGGGCGATGCCAAGGCGGCGGCGATGGCGGCGCTGCAATAACGACCTTGCATTTGCGTCATTTGGCGGTTACATGTCTGTCAAGTGACGCAAAGCCCGGAGGCTGACCATGGCGTTCGAATCCTATGCCGACCCCGCCGCGATGCCCGCCTCTCAGGCGATGCGCGTGGCGCGGCTTTTGAACATCGAAGCGGGCGACATGCTCAGCGACGTCGATCTGGCGCGGCATGTGTCGCAAGGATTATTGCCGCGTGCAGCGACCGCTTTGGGCGAGGTGCTGGGCCACGCCCGCATCATCGGCCCCGTGGTGCCCGAGGCGACGCTGCGCCGGATGCGCAAGGCCCGCAAGCCGCTGTCGCGCGATCTGAGCGAACGGCTCTATGAGGTGGGCCGCGTCGTGGATGCCGTCAGCGTGGCCTATCACGGCGATGAGCGCGCCATCGACGGGTTCCTGAACACCGCGCATCCGCTGCTCGACGGGACGACGCCGTTCGATATGGCGCGGTCCAGTTCCGCAGGGGCCGATGCGGTCATCAACCTGCTGCGCCGGGCCGAGGCGGGCATTGCGTTGTGATTTTCCTGTGATGACCCCGCGCCTGTTGCCCGAACCACTCACCGCCTACCGTATCGGCGACCCTGCGGGGCAATATCCGGTCTGGAGCGTCGAGGGATCGCGCCGCGTCTCTGGCCGCTGGCACGAGGCAGGCGCCGAGGTGATCTACGCCGCCGAGCATTATTCGACCGCCATGCTGGAAAAGCTGGTGCATTGGAACGGCGCGCTGCCGCCGAACCAGCATTTCGTGACCGTGACTGTCCCTGCGGGGACAAGCTACGAAGTGGTCACGCAAGACATTTTGCCCGGTTGGCACAGCCGCGACGGCGAGGTGGCGCGGCGGTATGCCCGCGACTGGTATGCGTCCTTGCGCGCGGCGCTGCTGATCGTGCCGTCGGTTGTGGCGCGGATGGAGCGGAATTTCGTGCTCAACACCCGCCACGCAGACGTCGCGCGCATCCACGTCGGGCTGGAAACCCCCGTCTGGTGGGACCGGAGACTCTTTGGATAAGGACCCGATATGGATTGGCTGACCGAGACCAAGATCCCCATAGGCCGGGTGGCCGCCAGCATGTTCGACTGGTTGCAGATCAACGGCGCGGTGTTCTTCGATGCGCTGTCCGATACGCTGGAGGCGCTGATCGACGCGATCCTCTGGGCGTTCCAGACGCCGCATCCGCTCTTTATCATCGCACTTTTTGCGGGCCTCACATGGGTGCTGCAACGGCGCTGGGGGCCGGTGGTCTTTGTCATCCTCGGCTTTCTCTTTATCCTCAACCAGGGCTATTGGGAGGAGACGACCGAAAGTCTGACGCTGGTGTTGTCCGCCTGTATCCTGTGCATGGGTCTGGGCGTGCCCGTCGGCATCGCCATGGCGCATCGCCCGCGTCTTTATCAGGCGATGCGTCCGGTGCTGGACCTGATGCAGACGCTGCCGACCTTCGTTTACCTGATCCCGGCGATTGTGTTCTTCGGCATCGGCATGGTTCCGGGCCTGATCGCCACGATCATCTTCGTGCTGCCCGCGCCGATCCGTCTGACGCATCTCGGCGTGACCTCGACGCCCGCAGCCTTGCTTGAGGCTGCCGACGCGTTTGGGGCGACGCCCTCGCAAAAACTGCGCAAAGTCGAGCTTCCTTATGCCTTTCCGCAGATCATGGCGGGGCTGAACCAGACCATCATGCTGTCGCTGTCGATGGTGGTGATCGCGGCTTTGGTCGGGGCGGACGGGCTGGGCGTGCCGGTGGTGCGCGCGCTCAATCAGGTGAACACGGCGCTGGGGTTCGAGTCCGGCATCGTCATCGTGGTTGTCGCCATCCTGCTGGACCGCATGCTGCGGGTGGACCGCAAATGAGCGCCGTCATTTTCGACAACGTCTCGATCGTCTTTGGCGACAAGCCGGACGTGGCGCTACCCTTGATGGACAAGGGGCAGGAACGCGGCGACATCCAGCGGGCCTGCGGTCAGGTTCTGGGGGTGCATGATTGCTCGCTCAAGGTCGAGCCGGGTGAAATCCTCGTGCTCATGGGCCTTTCGGGGTCCGGCAAATCGACGCTGCTCAGGGCGGTCAATGGTCTCAACCCTGTGGTGCGGGGGCGCGTGCTGGTCGAGGACGACGGAGAAATGGTCGACGTGACGGCGGCGGATGCCAGGACCTTGCGGCGCATAAGGCAGGACCGCGTGGCGATGGTGTTCCAGCAATTCGGCCTGCTGCCCTGGCGGTCGGTGCGCGAAAACGTGGTTCTGGGGCTGGAGCTGGCAGGCATGCCCCGCGCCGAACGGCTGGCCCGTGTCGACGAGGAACTGGCGCTGGTGGGTCTGTCGGATTGGGCCGACCGCAAAGTCGGTGATCTTTCGGGCGGGATGCAGCAACGCGTCGGGTTGGCGCGGGCCTTTGCGACACGTGCGCCGGTGCTGCTGATGGACGAGCCGTTCTCGGCGCTCGACCCGCTGATCCGAACGCGGCTTCAGGACGAGCTGGTCGATCTGCAAAGCCGCCTTGGCCGCACGATCGTCTTTGTCAGCCACGATCTGGACGAGGCGTTCAAATTGGGTGACCGTATCGCCATCATGGAAGGCGGCCGCATCGTGCAATGCGGCACCCCGCGCGAGATTTACACCAACCCCGCCACCGGCTATGTCGCTGAATTCGTGGCACATATGAATCCTTTGGGCGTGCTGTGCGCCCGCGATCTGATGCAGGCCGGACCGGCGGTTGGCGCGCCGGAAATGCCCGCCGACACGCCCATTGCCGAGCTGATCAGGATATTGGGCGCGGATGGTCCAGATACGGTTAGCGTCACCCAGGAGGGCAATCCCATAGGCCATGTCTCGCGCGCCGGGTTGATTGCAGGATTGGCGAGATTGGGGGCGCAGGAAAATGCGGATGCGGATTGAATTAACATAATTCTGATTATGGATAAAAATCGGTGTAGCGCAAAGTAATAATGTCACCCCTGAGCAGTTCAGGAATGTCACTCTCCTGTTCAAACGAGCTGAGGGAGATTGGACACCCAATGGGTGATGCGCAAGTGCGGTATTGAGAGCCTGTCGACGCACGTTGCGAGAAGATGCGCCCCGAGCGCCCCGAGCGCCCCGAGCGCCCCGAGCGCCCCGAGCGGAAGACCCGGCAGAGGCTCATGGTGCCAGCGCCAAATGAATGTCCAGACGTGAAGTTACACCACGGCCCGGCAAACATCTTGTAGCCGTAAAGTTCGCGCAGCACTGCGGGATGTTCATGGCACGTCTCTTCACGGGTCGCATACCCGATCAGATCGTCGGGTCCGGGCCGAGGCTGCGCGGCGAGGATTCGCGTTATTGGTTCGGGGATAATCTTGCCGGGAACCAACTGAGCCACCCAGGAAAACCGATACAATCGGAATGGAACGCACATATGGCAGTGCGGATATCGTGCGACGGGTCAGATCAGCGCAGCGACACGCTCCGCATGATGGCAGGCCACCCTGCCGCCGTCCAGATCGCGCATTTCGGGCCGTTCGGCCTTGCAGATATCGCTGGCCATGGGGCAGCGTGGATGAAAGGCGCAGCCTTTGGGCGGGTTGATCGGGTCGGGGATTTCACCGGTCGGCAATTCCGCCTCGCGCCCGAAACCGTCCAGCTTGGGCGCGGCGGCCAGCAGCATCCGCGAATAGGGATGTTTGGGCGCGGCAAACAGATCATCCGGCGCCGCCTCTTCGACCAGCCGCCCCAGATAGAGCACGCCGATCCGGTCCGCCATGTGCCGCACCACAGTCAGATCGTGGCTGATAAAGAGGAACGTCAGCCCCAGATCGTCGCGAAGATCGCTCATCAGGTTCAGCACCTGCGCCTGCACCGACACGTCGAGGGCGCTTGTCGGCTCATCGCACACAATGAACCGCGGGTTCGACGCCAGGGCGCGTGCGATGCAGATCCGTTGACGTTGTCCGCCGGAAAACTCATGCGGATATTTGCCCGCGTCCTCGGCCGACAGGCCCACCTGTTCCAGCAACCGCTCGGACAGCCCTGCAATGTCACCCCCCTTGGCTGCCACAGGTTCGGTGATGATGCTGCGCACCGACCAGCGCGGGTTCAGGCTGGCGTAAGGATCCTGAAAGATCATCTGGATCTGGCCGCGTGCCTTCTCCAGCTTCTCGGCTGATGTCTCGCGCGACAGGTCGATGCCGTTGATCTCGACCACCCCTTCGGAGGGCCGCAACAGGCCTACCATCATCTTGCCGATGGTCGATTTGCCCGAGCCGCTCTCACCCACCAGCGCATAGGTCTGCCGTTCGGGAATATCGAAGGACACGTCGCACACGGCGGTCAGAATGGCCTTGGGCCGCCGCTCGATCACCCGGTTGAGCCAGGGGGCCGAGACGTCGAACCGGCGGGTCAGATGGCGGACCGTGACAAGCGCCATCTAAGCGACCCTCTCGGCCAGAACCGGATGCCAGCACGCAGCGCGGCCGTCGCAGGCGGTCAGCGTCGGTGTCGCACCCCTGCGGCAATCGTCCTGCACATGCGGGCACCGCGGATGGAACGCGCAGCCATCGGGGAGCTGCCCCAGTCGCGGCATCGCGCCGGGGATTTGCCTGAGCCGGGTTTGCGTCGCGGCGGCCAGTGGCGTCGCAGCCATCAACCCTTCGGTATAGGGGTGGCGCGGCGCGGTCAGCACCTCGCGCACGGGCCCAAGTTCGGCCAGCCGTCCGGCATACATCACCGCGACGCGGTCGGCGGTCTCGGCGATCACGCCCATGTCATGCGTGACCAGCATGACGGCCATGCCCCGGTCCCTGCCCAGGCGTCTGAGCAGCGCAATGATCTGCGCCTGCACCGAAACATCCAGCGCCGTCGTCGGTTCGTCCGCGATCAGCAACGAAGGCTCTGCGCAAAGGGCCAGCGCGATCACGACCCGCTGACGCATACCGCCCGAGAAGGCATGCGGATAGGAATCGATGCGTTGCGACGCCCCCGGTATCCCCACCTCGTCCAGCGCCGCAATCGCGCGTTTTCGGGCCTCTTTGTCACTGATCCCGAGGTGTTCGCGCATCGTCTCGGCCAGTTGTTCGCCCACGGTCAGCAGCGGGTTGAGGCTGGTCAGCGGGTCCTGAAACACCATGCCGATCTCGTGGCCGCGCCGTTTGCAAATCGCCTGAGGCGACAGGTTGTCGATGCGCGTGCCGTTGAGGATGATCTCACCACTGGCCACCCGCGCAGGCCGGTCCAGCAGGCCGATCACGGCATTGCCGGTCATCGACTTGCCCGCCCCGGATTCGCCGACGACGCCAAGGATTTCGCCCCGTGCGATGTCATAGCTCACCCCGTCTACGGGCCGCAGAACGGCTTGGCGCGTGGGGATTTCAACAATCAGATCGCGGACAGAGAGGACGGGGGTTTCGGTCACTTCAACCTCGGATTCAGGGCGTCGCGCAGCCAGTCGCCCAGCATGTTGACGCTGAGCGCAAGCGCCAGAAGCGTCACGGCGGGAAAGAACAGGATCCACCATTCGCCCGAGAACAGGAACCCCTGCCCGATGCTGATCAGGGTGCCGAGGCTGGGAGTAGTCGGCGGGGCACCGACGCCGAGGAAAGAGAGCGTCGCTTCGGCGATGATCGCGAGGGCCAGTGAGATGGTGGCGATCACCAAAACAGGCGACATCACGTTGGGCAGGATGTGGCGCAGCATGATGGCACCCGAGCGGCGGCCGATCAGACGCGCCGCCTGCACGTATTCCTTGTTTTTCTCGACCAAAGTCGCACCCCGCACGACGCGCGCGAATTGCACCCAGTCCGACAGGCCGATCGCCAGGATCAGCACCCAGATCGCCATCTGGTCGCGGTATTCGACGGGGGTGATGCCCTTGGCGATCCCGAATATCAGCATGGCCACAAGGATCGCGGGAAAGGTCAGCTGCACGTCTGCCGCGCGCATGATGATCGTTTCTGTCCATCCGCCCATGTAGCCCGCGATCAGGCCCAGCGTGACGCCAAGGATCATCGCGAACAGCACCGCTGCAAAGCCCACAAACAGCGAAATGCGCATGCCGTAGAGGATGGTCGAGAACACGTCGCGGCCCTGGCCGTCGGTGCCCAGCGAGAACGTCTCACCGGTAAAGGCGTTGGGCACACCGGGCGCGGAAAAGCCGTTCATCAGGTTCAATGTGCCGGGGTCGAACGGGTCGTGCGGGGCGATGAGCGGTGCGAACAACGCGCCCAGCATGAGCAAGGCCATGACCGAAAACGAGATGATCGCCACGGGAGAATGGCGGAATTTATGGGCGAAGTCCGATTGCCAGGCGCGCGAGACGCGCGACGGGGCGGCGACGGGGGCGGGAATGGGAATATCGGCCATATCAATGCGCCTTTGCTGTGTCCGCGCGCAAGCGCGGGTCGATGGCGAAATACAAAAGGTCCACCACCAGATTGATGCCCACGAACATCACTGAAATCAGCATCAGATAGGCCGCCATGACCGGAATATCGACGAACTGAATGGCGTTGATGAACATCAGACCGACGCCGGGCCATTGGAACACGGTCTCTGTGATGATGGCGAAGGCGATGATCGAGCCAAGTTGCAGACCCGTGACGGTGATCACCGGGACCAGCGTATTCTTCAACGCATGGCGGAAATTGACCGAGCGTTCGCGCAGGCCCCGCGCGCGGGCAAAGCGGATGTAATCCTGTCGCAACACCTCGAGCATCTCTGAGCGCACCAGCCGCATGATCAGCGTCATCTGATAGAGCCCCAGCGTGATCGCAGGTAATATCAGCGCCTTGAGCCCGCTTTCGGTCAGAAACCCGGTGCTCCACCCGCCGATCTGCACGGTGTCACCACGCCCGAAACTGGGCAACATGTCCAGCTCGACCGAGAAAATCCATATGAGCAGAATTCCGATCAGGAAGGTCGGCAGGGATACGCCCACCAGCGACAGGGTCATGACGATATTCGCCGCCCATCCGTTGCGCCAGATCGCCGTCAGCACGCCCAGCCCTATGCCGCCTGCCAGCGCGAAAAAGCCCGACACTATCGCCAGTTCCAGCGTTGCGGGCAGGCGTTCTGCGATGATGACCGACACTTCGCGACCTTGCCGGTAGGAGATGCCGAAATTGCCCTGTGCCGCGTCGGTCAGGAAATTCCAGTATTGCACCGGGAACGGGTCGTTCAGGCCCAGCCGTTCGCGCAGATTGTCCAGATCGCCCTGTGTGCGCTCCTGCCCGATCATGTTCTCGACCGGGTCGCCGACAAAGCGGAACATCGAAAACGCTACCAGCCCGACGAGCAGCAGCACAATGCAGGATTGGAACACCCGTTGCAGGACAAAGGCGATCATGGGGCGGTCCTTTTGCGCAGGGTCGGGTCAGTTTGCGGTGCGGCGGAGTGATACCGCCGCACCAGTATATTCAGGATCCTTCGATCTCGAAATACTTGACCTTGACCTGATCGTCGCTGTCCAGCTTGGCACCGACGCTGCCTTTCATTGCCCAGTTCAGCACCTGATGGTGCAGCGGGATATAGGCGACGTCGGCCTTGGCCATCGCCCACATCTCGGCGATCATGGCGTCACGCTTGGCCAGATCGACCTCGGCGGCGATGGCCTGAATCATGCCGTCCAGCTTTTCGTTGCTGTAGCGCGTGCCGTTCCAGGTGCCGTAAAGATCGCCCTTGGTGTGGTAGAGAAAGTTGAAGATGTATTCGCTGTCATAGGACGGAATGCCCCAGCCCAGCATGTAGAAATCGGATTCGACATTGGTGACGAGCGGGAAATGCTGCGCCTTGGGCAACGCCTCGAGGTTCACCTGAACGCCGATCTGCGCCAGCATGCCGACGGACGCCTGACAGATCGCCTCGTCGTTGATGTAGCGGTCGTTGGGGCAGTTCAGCGTGACGGAAAATCCGTCGGCAAAACCTGCCTCGGCCAGCAGCGCCTTGGCGGCCTCGACGTCGACCTCGGGCGCCGTGTCCAGCGCTTCGGTCCAGCCATTGACAAACGGCGGCGCGAGCATGCCTGCGGGCACCGACTGGCCGCGCATCACGACCTGCTGAATGGCGGGCCGGTTGATCGCCATGTTCATCGCTTCGCGCACGCGCACGTCGGCCATCGGGTTCGGATCGCCCGAGATCAGCGTGTCGGATACGTTCATGCCGAAGAAAATCACCCGGTTCTGCGGCGCGCTCAGTACCTTGAGCCCGTCGGTGCCCTTGATCCGCTCAAGGTCCTGCACCGGCACGTCCTGAATGAAATCGACCTCGCCCGAAAGCAGGGCAGCGACACGGGTCGCGGCATTCTGGATGGGTGTGAACACGATGTCGGTATAGACCATCGGGAATTCGCTCTTGCCCCAGTAATTGTCGTTGATCGTCATCACAGTTTTGACGTCCGGCTCGCGGCTGACAAGGCTGTAGGGACCGGTGCCGTTGACGTGTTGCGCGGCGTAGGTCTCTTCGCCGCCTTCGACATCCTGCACACCGACCGTGTTGTTGGCCTCGGTCCAGTCCTTGTCCATGATGAAGATGTTGGGCAGCGTCGCGGGCAGGATCGGGTTCGCGCCCTTGGTGGTGATCGAGATCTCGTAATCGCCGTTGGCGGTGACGCTGGCGATGGACGAGATGATGCCCTTCATGTCGGAATTTTCCGACAAGGCCCGCTCAAAGCTGAACACCACGTCCTCGGAGGTGAAATCCGCGCCGTCGTGGAATTTGACGCCCTCGCGCAGCGTGAACGTCCAGACGTCGGGGTTGTCGGGGCTCACCGTCCATGAGGTCGCCAGCGCAGGCACAATCTCGCCGCCCGGCGCGCGCAGGATCAGCGGCTCGAGCATCTGGTGCATGAGGGCGATGGTCACGCCTTCGTTCTGCGCGTGGGGGTCGAGGGTCAGCGCGTCACCGACGCGGGCCCAGTTCAGCGTTTCGGCCTGTGCGTTGGCGGTCAGCGCCAGCGTCATCGCCGTGGCGCTTGCCAGAATGGATGTATGTTTCATGTCAGTCTCCCTGTTGAGGTGGTCCGGCCCGTGTCGACCGATTGGTGGCATATGATGCGCGTTGATGGCATATGATGCGCGTCCCCCCGCGCGAGGCAAGGGGATTGTTGACTTACCTTGCGATATGCACGTCGCGCGGCAGATCGGAAAAGATTTCCGGACCATCTTTACGCAGAATCACGATTTCTTCCAGTCTTATGCCGAACCGTCCGGGGATATAGATGCCCGGTTCGATGGAAAACACCATGCCTTCGGTCAACACGGCCTGCGAGCTTGATGTCAGATAGGGCGGTTCGTGAATCTCAAGGCCAAGCCCGTGCCCTGTGCGGTGCACGAAATATTCGCCGTAGCCCGCGTCGGTGATGACCTTGCGCGCGGCGTCGTCGACTTCGTGCGCCTTCACTCCGGGTCTGGCCGCGTTCATGGCGGCGGCCGAGGCGGCCTCGACCACGGCATGGATTTCAGCGTATCCGTCCGGCAGATGGCCCACGGCGGCCATCCGCGTCATGTCGCTGGGCCAGCCGGCAAACCCTGCACCGATATCAAGCACGACAGCATCGCCTGCCTGCAATTGCCGGTCGCCTGTCGAATGATGTGGAAACGCGCCGTTCGGCCCGCTGGCACAGAGCGCAAAGGCCACCTCTGCTCCCTCGGCGGCAAAGGCATCGCGGATCGCGCCCGCGACATGACGCTCGGTCACACCCGGTTTGATCGCTGCAAAGCCCGCCTGCATAGCGCGGTCGTTGATCTGCTGCGACGCCTTGAGCGCGGCGAATTCGGCGTCGTCCTTGGTCATGCGCAGCTGTCCCACGATGTCATGGGCCAGCGTATGCGCCGCACCCGGCAGGATTGCGAGCAAGGTCAGCGAAAAGTCGGTGCGCATGGTCTCGTCCAGTGCGACCGATGCGATCTTGCCCATCGTGCCGACGGTCCGGGCCAGCACCGCTTCGGGGCCGTCCTCGTCTTTCCAGCGGTGCAACGGCAGGTCGATATTGGCGTCGATCTGCTCGCCATTGACCGCCGGTCCGACGACGCAGGCGTCCTGCGCCGACACCAGCACCAGTGTCAGCCGTTCGTCGGGATGCGGGTGCCAGCCTGTGACCCAATGCATATGCGCGCCGGGGCCGAGCGCCAGCAGATCGACGCCCTGTTCGGTCATTTTACGGCGCAACAGGGTCAGTTTGTCGGCAATATGGCTCATGGCATCCTCGTGTGATTTTTTCGCGCAATCTGGTCCGAAAACCGGTTCTCGATTTTCGGATCGCGCTTCATGGCACGACCGGCTGCGCCTCGGGCGTCAGCGGAATTTCGTAGGGGTCATCGGCAAGGCGGGCTTTGTGATCGGCCTTCGCCTCGACCAGATGGTGCGGGTTGGCCATCAGATCGACGGCACAGGTCGCCAGCGCCTTGGCCACCTGAACCATCGTGTTATGCGCGGCGGGCGTGATGCCTTGCGCCGTGGTCTGCCAGGTGTGCAGCGGCGTTCCGATGGCAAAGGTCGCGCCGCCCAGCTGTGCAAACGGCATTTTCCACGAGATGTCGCCCAGATCGGTGGACCCCAGCATCGGCACGCCGCGCGTTTCGACCGGCACGATGAAATCGCACAAGGGTTTGTCCCCGCGGGGAACACCCGTCGAGGCATAGGCGGCGTCGATATCCTCATCGCTCAGCGTGGCCTGCATGCGCTTGGCATAGGCGCGGTCCTCGTCGCTGAATTCCGCCGGACCGGCCGCCTCGAAATGGCTGTGCAGCAGGCGATACAGCGGCGGATTGTCCAGCATTTCGGACATGCCTGATATAAAGTGAAATTCGACCTGCGTATCGGTCATCAGCGCCGCACCGCGTGCGACGTTCTTGACCCGGTCCAGCAGCTTGAACATGTCGCGGCGGCGCAACGACCGCACCGAATAGCGCACGACCGCCTTTTCCTGCACCACATTGGGCGCGACCCCGCCCGCGTCGAGCAGCGCATAATGCATCCGCGCGTCCTGCGGCACATGTTCGCGCAGGTAATTGACGCCGACATTCATCAACTCGACCGCGTCCAGCGCAGAGCGGCCCAGATGCGGTGACACGGCGGCATGGCTCGTGCGACCCTTGAAGCGTACGTCCATCATCGCCACCGCCAGCGTCAGCGGCGGGATGATCCCGTTGAACGACGTCGAATGCCACGACAGCCCGGCGTCGACATCGTCGAACACCCCGTCGCGCACCATGAACGTCTTGGCGGCACCGCCCTCTTCGGCAGGGCAGCCGTAATAACGGATGGTGCCGGGCAGGTCATGCGCCTCAAGGTAGTCCTTGACCGCCGTCGCCGCCAGCAGCGCGCCCGACCCCAGCAGATTGTGCCCGCACCCGTGTCCGTTGCCGCCTGCCTCCACCGGGTCATGGTGATCCGCGCCCGCCTTCTGGCTCAGCCCCGGCAGCGCGTCGAATTCGCCGAGAATCGCGATCACCGGCGCGCCGCTGCCGGCCTCGCCCATCATCGCGGTCTTTATGCCAGCGACGTCGCGGGTGACGCGAAAGCCCTGCGCCTCAAGCGCGGCTGTGTGCGCGGCGGCGGATTCGTGTTCCTTGTAAAGCGTCTCGGGCGTGCTCCAGACCGCTTTTGACAAGGCGACGAACGTCTCTTTGTGGTGGTCTACGATGTCGAAAAGCGGGCTTTGGTTGCGCATGCCGTTCCCTGGGGTTTGGTTTTGGATATGTTCACTGTGCGAACATGTGTTCACATGGCCCGGGATGTCAACCGGATCCCAGTTCGGCCAATATTTGCGCGGTCGTGACCTGACGGCAATAGCCTTTGATCGCGCCCAGAGAGGCGGCCTGGCGTTCTTCAGTATGGGTGGCGCAGGCGTCGGTGACAAGGCTGACCAGATAGCCAAGATCGCAGGCATCGCGCACCGCCGATTCGACACATTGATCGGTCAGCACACCCGAGATGATCAGCTGCGCTGTGCCAAGGTTGCGCAACACGTAGTCGATATGCGTGGACACGAACACCGATGAGGACGATTTGGGCAGAACGATCTCGTCCTCGCCGGGTGCGATGCCGTCGATCACCTGTGCATCGAACGATCCTTTGGGGACGTTGAAGCCGGTGATCTTGTAGTCGAGGCTGCGGTCGCGCCCGTCGCGTGTCAGGCTTTCGATGGTGGTATACATCACCTCGACCCCTGCCTTGCGCGCCCCCTGTTGCAAGGCCTGCATGTTGGGCAGCACGTCGCGGGTGAACCGGTCGACAAAGGGCTGATAGACCTGCGTTCGGGTCTGATCATCGGCCTCGCGCAGCTCTGTGCCATCGGGGTGCAGGCAGAAATTCTGCACGTCGATAAAGAGCAGCACGGCGCGATCTTTCTGAATGGCGATGTCGCGGCTGGTGGTCGACAAGAACGGGCCGGTCATGATGTGAACTCCGAAATTTGCGCGGTCAAAGCGGCTGCAACCGTCTCTATTCCACCCGGATCCGCGATCAGATCGTTGCGGACCTCAAGCAGGGCATGCGGCAGATTGCGCGGCTCTGCATGGACGGGAATGGTGTAATCCGAGGCATCCTCGATCGCGTAGGGCGCATTGGCGATGACCGGGCCGTCGGACCGCGTCTTCAGCAGCGCGCGGGCCAGCGGGTTGGCCTGCCGCGCAAGGACACCGATATGCACAGCGCGACGGGTGGTATCGCCCTGCCTTTGGGCAGTGAAACTGTGCACGCTCAGCAGCGCCTGCGCCTGCTCTGCCATGTCTGCCAGCGCTTTGTGAAACGGCTGGTGAATGGCGTCCCAACGCTGTTTCAGGGCGGCTTTGGTCAAGCCGTGATTGCCGGGCACCGCGCGTTTGTCGGACATCCCGGGCACCAGATCGGGCGCGCCAAACGGTCGGTTGCAGTCGATCACCAGCCGCGAATAGGGCTGGCCGATGACTGGCGCGTCCAGCATCCGGCCCAGCCGCAACGCCAGGGCCCAGGCCCCCGGATCCCAGCCGATGTGGTCATAAAGATCGGCGTGCGCAACGCCCAGATCCCCCAGCGCGACAGGCACCGCGTTGCCCGCATGTTCGCAGGTGATCAGCAGGCGCGCCCGGCCCGGTTGCACCGTTACCGGCGCGGGGTCCGTGTCGGACAGAAGGGGCGTGTCGGGATCGGGTTGCATTGCGCAAACATCTGTTCACAAAATGGCGGCACCCTCAAGCGTGAAACGGAGCATGATATGGCAGAGCCTTTGGTGATGGCGGCGACCAGCGATGTGGCGGGGCAGCTGCGCGGCAAGGGCTTTGCGCTGGCGGATCTGGACAGGCGGCGGCGCAGCGGCGTGGGCTGGACGCCGACCAATGTTCAGATCACCTGTTTCGACGGGATCGCGCCGTCGCCTTATGGCTCCACCGGCGACATGGTGCTGTGGCCGGACGAGACGCTGTATGAGGCGCCGGTGGGGGACGGGCCGCCGCTGCGGCTGGTGTTGGGGGATGTGCGCGACGCGGACGGTGCCCCGTGGGAGGCCTGCCTGCGTGGTCATCTGCGCGCCGCGATTGCTGGGTTCGAGGCGGCGAGCGACCTGACGATCATGGCCAGTTTCGAGCATGAATTCACCCTGACCGGGCTGGATGCGGGTCCGGCCTTTTCCGCCTCAGGGTTCCACCGCGCGCAAGGGTTTGCCGAGGCGTTACTGACATCGCTGCAATCGGCGGGGCTGGAGCCTGACAGCTTTCTGCGCGAATTCGGACCCGGTCAATTCGAGGTGACGCTGGCCCCGAAACCCGCGATGCAAGCCGCTGACGAGGCGATCATCCTGCGCGAGATCACCCGGGCCGTGGCGCGTTCGCATGGTCTGAAAGCCACGTTTTCACCCATATCAGACCCTGAATCAGTCGGCAACGGCGTGCATGTGCATCTGAGCTATTGGACCAGGGACGGCACCCCCCGGACCCATGACCCGGACCATCCCGTTGGCCTGACGCCCATCGCCGGACACGCCGCAGCAGGCATCCTGCGCCACATGCCTGCACTGTCGGCGTTGACCGCGCCCACGGCGATCAGTTTCATCCGCCTGCAACCGCATCGGTGGAGTGCGGCCTTTGCCAACCTTGCCATTCAGGACCGTGAGGCAGGGTTGCGGATTTGTCCGACCTCGGCCCGCGATGCGACGGGCAAGGCGCGCCAGTTCAACTACGAATACCGCGCGGCGGATGCGGCAGCGTCGCCCTGGCTGACGCTGTCGGGTCTGATCTTTGCCGCGACGGCGGGCGTGCGCGACGGGCTGCCCTGCCCTGAACCCACCAAAGGCGATCTGTCGGAACTGAGCGCAGAGGCGTTGCAGAGCATGGGCATCGAACCCCTGCCCCGGACCCCGACCGAGGCCTTGCTTGCGCTGGAGAACGACCGGAGTTTCACCGCCCATTATCCCCAACGCTTTGTCGCGATCTATCTTGCGCACAAACGCTTTGAATTCGAGGCCGAGGCATCGACATCCCAGACAGATCTGATGAAGCGTTACGCAGAGGTATATTGACCGCGATTGATCCGACCGAAAAGCAGCATCAAGGCTTGAAAACGTGCGCAATGCGGGCAATAGTTCGGCATACGCACATGGAGGACGACATGAACGCTGCCAACAGACTGCAACAGATGGCCCGCTCCAACCCGCTTCGTTCGGGTCCGCAAAGTTCCGGACCGAATCGACGTCAGGTCATGGGTGGTCTTGCCGCAGGCGCCGCCGCATCCGCCATGCCCGGATCGCTGGCTGCGCAACAGGCGCAGATTTCCCTGCTCACATGGGACGCTTATGCCGATCCGCGCCTTTTGGATATGTGGCGCGACCAGACCGGCGTGCCGGTGCGCAGCGAGATCCATATCTCTGACCCGACATCCGTGAACCGCCTGCGCGCGGGCGAGACGGATATCTGGAATTTTGTCAATCTCAACAACCCCTGGGCGCGCGAGATCCTTTGGCCCAACGACCTGATCGCCGCCCTGCCCCGCGACCGGTTCGAGCCGCTTTACGCCCAGATGTTTGAGAAATTCGCGATGCCTTACCAATGGGCGTTGTCCAAGGATGGCGAAAACCTGCTCGGCGTCGTGCAGCGCTTCGAGACGTTCGATTTCGTGATCAATTCCGACGTCATCTCGCCCGCGCTGGCCAAGGACGAAGGCTGGGATATGTTCAACAATCCCGATTTCGCACAGCGCTACGGCATCCTCGCCTATGAGGACTGGAACGTGATGGACATCTGCATGGGTGCGGGGATTCATCCCTACAAGCCCAAGACAGAAGATGATTTCGTCAAGTTCGAGGCCACCGCGCGGATGTGGATCAACAATGCCAAGTTGATCACCACCGATTTCGTGCAGCTGAATCTGGCGATTCTGAACGGGGAAATCGACATGTATTTCACCGGCGGCACATACACAGCGTCTTCGGCGCGGGCCGAGGGCGCGACCAATATCTACGCGATCACACCCAATTCCGGGCCAGCTGACGGCAAGGGCGGCATCAACTGGATCGAGCTGAATTCGGCGGTCAACAACCCCAACGGGCTTGAGGAAACTTTCGATTTCCTCGAATTCATCACCACGCCCGACGCCGCCGAGATCGTGGCACGCGGCAATGGCAATCTGCAACCCGTCGCGCAAATGTCGCAGGACGAGGTGCTGGGCCGTTTCAGCGCCGAGGAACTGGACGCGATCCAGTGGGACGATTTCGACGAGCGCATCGCCAATGCGGTCGAGTTCGACATCATGCCGGATTACGACCGTCTTTATGACATCTACTCTGCCGCCATCCGCGACCGCGGCTGATCCGGCATGAATTCTGAAATCGCGCTGAGCCTGCAAGGGCTCAGCCGCACTTTTGGCGATCTCACCGCACTGGACAACGTGTCGCTGGATATCGTCGAGGGTGAGTTTTTCACCATCGTCGGCCCGTCCGGGTCGGGCAAGACGACGCTTTTGCGGCTGCTCGCGGGGCTCGATGTGCCATCGGCGGGCTCGTTGCTGCTGCGCGGGAAAGACATCACGACGATGCCCGCGAACCTGCGACCCACTGCGATGGTGTTTCAGTCGCTCGCCTTGTTCGACCACCGCAGTGTCGGCGAAAACGTCGAGTTCGCGATGAAAATGCGCGGCATAGACCCTGCCCAACGCCGCAAAGAAGCGCTGCGCCTGCTCGATCTGGTGCAACTGAGCGGTGAGTATTACGCCCGCCGCGTCACGCAATGCTCTGGCGGTGAACGGCAACGGGTGGCGCTGGCCCGTGTGCTGGCCTCGAATCCCGAGATCCTGTTCTTCGATGAGCCGCTCTCGGCCCTGGATTTCCGTCTGCGCAAAGCGTTGGAGGTTGAATTGCGCTCTTTGCAAAGGCGCACTGGGCGGACGTTCGTCTACATCACCCATTCGCTTGAGGAAGCGATGATCATGTCCGACCGGATCGGCATCATGAAGGACGGCAAGCTGGTTCAGATCGGCACACCGACGCAGATCTACGCCGAACCCAAAAACCTGTTCGTGGCGCGGTTCATGGGCGAGGTGAACATCCTCAAGGTGCGGGGCGGTCAGATCGCGGATCTGGCGTTGTCTGTCGGTGGCGAGGATGGCTATCTCGTGGTGCGCCCCGAGATGCTGAACCCCGTCGAAACCGCCGGGTTCGAGACGAAAATCACCGAATTGTTCCATCTCGGATCGCGCGTGCAACTGCACCTGGACACCGCCGCTGGCCCGATGATTTCCGAACAGCCAGCGACCCGCACATTCCGCGTTGGGGAGACCCTGAATTTCGGCTTTGACCCCGCGCATCTGCACCGGGTCACGACATGACCGACAGCCGCGCCGGATATTTGCTGATGGCCCCCGTGGCGCTGTTCCTGCTGATCGGCTTTGTGACGCCGATCCTTATCGTCGCATGGTATTCCCTGATGGAGCCGCGCACGTTCGAGCTGACCTCCGTTCTGACGCTGGCCAATTACCGCACTGCGTTTACCGACGGCTACGGCCCGCCGTTTTTCTGGTCCATCGGCGGCGCTGTGGTGACGACCATCGCCTGCCTGCTGATCGCCTGGCCCACGGCCAAGATGCTGCACAAGCTGGCCGGGCGCGGCGCGGTTGTCATCACGCTGCTGATCGCCGGGCCAATCTTTGTGTCCGAGAGCGTGCGGCTTTTCGGTATGTCGCTTTTCCTGATGCCGGGGGGCGGTATTCTGGCGGGGTCGCTCAATGCGGTGTTCGGGGTGTCGATCGGCACGGTTCTGAACACCAAAATGGGCGTCTTTCTGGGTCTGGTGTATGTGCATTTCCCGTTTGTGCTGTTCCCGACCTTGCTGGGCGTCGCGCTGATCCCGCAGGACAGGGTCGATGCAGCCCGCGATCTGGGCGCGAACGCATGGCAGGTCCTGCGCGAAATCGAGCTGCCGCTCGCCCTGCCCGGTCTGGTGATCGGAGCGCTTCTGACCTTTGTTCTGTGCATCGGGGCCAATGCCGAAGCCGCCATCCTCGGCGGGCAGACCGTTACCGTCGTCACCCGTGCCATCGAGCAGCGCTTTTCCTATGCGCAGGACTGGCCGATGGGCGCTGCGCTGACGATGCTGGTGGTGGCGGTGACAGCGGTGGTCGTGTTCCCGGCGCTGGCCCGAATCGACCTCAACCGGTTGATTCGAAAATGACATCCGGTCGGCTCATTGCGGGTTTGTGGCTGACGATCATTGTCACGCTGCTTTATCTGCCGATCATCTCGGTGGTTTTGGCATCGCTTGCCAACACCCGCTACATGCGGTTTCCGCATCGCGACTGGTCCATCGGGGCCTATACCGACGCGCTGACCCAGCACCAGACGCTGACGCTGCATCTGACGTCTTTCAAGATTGCGCTGATGGTGACATTTCTGTCGGTTGTGCTGGCGACGCTGGGCGCGATGGCCTTTGCACGGTATGACTGGCGCGGGCGCAGCGTGTTTCAAAAGGCCGTCGTGCTGCCGATTTTCTTTCCGCAGCCGGTTCTGGGTCTGGCGCTTTTGCTGTTCTTTACCGCCATCGGCGTGTCGCCCAGCTGGAAAACGGCTGTGTTTGCCCATATGGTCTGGATATTGCCCATCGTCACCTTGATCATCGCGATCCGTCTGTTCGGCTATGACCCCGCGCAAGAGGATGCGGCGCGCGATCTGGGCGCCTCCCGCTGGCAGGTGCTGCGCGAGGTGACGTTGCCCTATCTGTGTCCGGGGATGATTTCCGGTGGGCTCTTTGCGTTTTTGCTGTCGTGGTCGAACCTGCCGTTGTCGGTGTTCACGACGGGGGCCGATACAACCTTGCCCGAATGGCTGTTCAGCCGCGTCGCCACCAATTATGCCCCGGTCGTGTCTGCGGTCGCGGTGATTGCCACACTCGGGTCGCTGGTGCTGGGGTTGATCGGGTTGGGGATCATGCAGTTGCGGCGGGCAGGCAAGGCGTAAGGCGGGTCACTCGACCTCCGCCTCCGCCTCGATCTCAACCAGATAAGGTCCGATCAGACCGCCGGCGACGATCATGGTATTCGCCGGCAGCACCTCCCCGAAATACCGCGCATGCACGCGGCTGACGGCCTCCCAATCGGCCTCGTTACTCAGATAAATCCGGGTGCGGATCACGTCTTCGATCTGACCACCAAGCGAGGTCACAGCACCGGTGATCTTGTCCAGAACATAGACCGCCTGCCCCTCTGCATCACCTGCACAAACCGCCTCGCCATGCGGATCGGTCGCCGTCGTCCCGCTCACCAGAATGCGCGAGCCTTTGCGAATGGCGCGCGAGAAACCGGCCTTTTCCTCCCAGACAGAGCCGCTTTTGGCCATTTTCCGACCGGGGCGCGATGGCGATTCCTCGACGCTCATCACGGCGGGCAAGGCGTCCAGATGGTGGCTCAGATCACCCGATGCGGTCAGGAACGGCGGCTTGCGGTATTCGTCGCCGCAATCGCCGGGAATGGGCGTCAGACTGTCGGTGGCGGCGGTGATCGCGGCGTGGTCGTCGGCGTCCAGGGCCAGCCCCATCAACCGCGCATTGTCCGCCGAATGGTTGTTCTCGCCCAGCCGCGCGCCGACGATCGTGGCGGCGACTCCGCGCTGATCGAGCACCCAGCGGCTGGCCACGTTCGACACCGAAGCGCCATGCCGGTCGCCCACGGATTTCAGCACCGACAGCAACCGCTGGAACGCCTCCCACCCGCCTGCGCTGTCGACGAACCGCTTGTATTTCATCCGGCTCCAATCCGGGATCTCGACCGGTTCCGGCTGGCCCACCCAGCGGTCCGACAGGAATCCGCCGCAAAGCGTGCCGAACCCCAGAATGCCGACGCCAAATTCCTCGGCCACCCGCGCCATGTCGCCAGCGCCGCGCCGGTCGAGCAGCGAGAAACAGACCTGATTTGTCGCCACCTCGATCCCGTGGGTCAGCGCCATCCGCAGATGCGCTGCGTCGAAATTCGTCAGACCGATCTCGCCGATCAAACCCTCGGAGCGGAGCGTCATCAGATGCCTCAGCGCATCCAGCCATTCCGGCGACTGATATTGCCACCAGTGAAACTGCATCACGTGGATGCGCGAAAGCCCTGTGCGCTCCAACGCGGTCTCGACCCCTTGCCGAACGGTGCCGATGTCCATCACGCCCGGGGCCGGGCAATATTTCGTCATGATGACAGGCGCGGTTTCCCCGGCTTGCGTCAGCAGGCGCGACGCGCGGCCCGCAACAATCTCGGCGCTGCCGTAGTGATCGGCCATGTCCCAGGTGTCGAACCCCTCGCGCGCATAGACGGCCAGCGCCTCGGCCGCGGCGTCCAGATCGAAGGCCTTGCCGTCACGTTCCTGATCCGCCATCTGCCACAGCCCGGTGACGACGCGGCGAATGCGCAGCCCGTCGCGCAAGGTGCTGATATCGGGTTGAGCGGCCATGGCAGGCTCCTTGTTTGCGAACGAAAGTCCGCAGTGTGAACTGATTGCGCATGTGTGCCCTGACGGGCAGAAGGCGTCAATAGTCGCGAGATGCACGCAACCTCTCGAACTCGGCGATCTTTGTGGCTAAGATCACGCCAAGCAAGACCGGCCTTCCCGCATCGAGACGCGCGCGCCGCAATTGGCAATATTCTGCGGAATTGGAGACGCTATGAAACCTCAGGACTGGACCGAAGACAATTGGCGCAGCCTGGTCAACACCGTGCGCGCCGGACGGTCCCTGACGCCTGCGACATGGCCCGGCGGCGCGCGCTGCGCCCTGGCGCTGTCTTTCGATTGCGACCATGAGACGTTCGAGATGGGGGGCGGAGGCCGCGCCATCGGTCGTCTGGGCTGGGGCGAGTTTGGCCGCCGCGTGGGTGTGCCGCGCATCCTGAAGGTGCTGGCGAACCACGATGCAAAAGCCACGTTCTTCATCCCCGCAGTGTCTGCGCTCATCGACCCCGAAGAGCCCGGACGCATCGCAGACCTGGGCCATGAAATCGGCATCCACGGCTGGATTCACGAGAATACCAGCTTGTTAGAGCCTGATGCCGAACGTGACCTGATCCGCCGCAGCCGCGACACGCTGGAGCGTCTGTCCGGTCAGCGCCCCGTGGGCCACCGCGCCTCGCATTGGGATCTAAGCCCGCACACCATCGAAATCGTGGCCGACGAAGGTTTTCTCTACGACAGTTCCATGATGGCCGACGACAGCCCCTACGAGCTGCTCTGCCACGGGCGCGCCACCGGTCTGGTGGAAATCCCCGTCGACTGGGTGCGCGACGACGCGGTCTATCTGCTGTTCAACCGCAATCCGCCGACGCGCCCCACCCACAGTCCGCAAGAGGTGCTCGACGTATTCAAAGCCGAATTCGACGCGGCCTTCGATGATGGCGGCATTTGCCAGCTGGTCCTGCACCCCTTCGTGATCGGCAACCGGTCGCGCATCTGGATCCTCGATGCGCTGATCGCCCATGCCCGCGCGCGCGGCGCGGTCTGGATCGCATCCCACGCCGACATCGCAGAGCATTGCAAAACCCCCTGAGCGCCCCGCCCCGGGTTCATTTCGCCGGATAAACTTCCCCCGGAGGGCCGCTCGGCCAAAATTCCCCACGTCCGGGCCTATTTACTGAACAAGTCAATCGTCCCGGTCCACAACACCCGCGCGGCCACGTCATGCGGGTTCGTCCAGCCATGCCTGTGCGACGAATCGTAATGCGCGGAATCTCCGGTCGCCAAGGGCATGTCCTGACCTTCGAGCGTCAGGACCAACCGCCCGGACAGCAGATAGATCGATTCCTCGCCTGCGTGGAACACGGATTCTGACCGGTGCCCCGGCGGAATCGTCATGATGAACGACGCCAGTTCCGAGCCCGGAAAATCCGCCCCCAGCCGTTCGTAGGTGATGCGCGACGCGCCGATGGTGAACGCCGGGCGATCGTCGGCGCGGGTCACGCATTGCGTCGGTTGCGGGCGGTCGAGGAAATAGTCGATATCGACCCCAAGCGCCTCGGCGATCCGGGCAAGCGTGGTCATCGTGGGTGTCGCCTTGTCACGCTCGATCAGGCTTTGATACCCGGTCGAGATGTCCGCCGCCTCTGCCACCTCTTGCAGCGTCATGCCCAGTTTGCGGCGCCGCGTGCGCATCAATATGCCGATGGGCAAAGGGCCGCCATGGTCGGAGTCCTGGCCTGTATCGCTCATGCGCTCTGCGATCTGCGGTCGCCGCCACCCAAGCTGGCTGCATAGAGCTCGCGCGCATAGGATTGGGTAAACGCGCCAGATCGCAGCACACCGACGCCCGCCTCCTCGACCATGGCCCCACGCCGCAGCACGCCCAGGCGATCACACATGAAACTGACCACCGGCAGCGAATGGGTGACCAGCAGAAAGGTCAGCCCCCGCTCGGCCCGCAGCCGCACCAGCAGATTGAGGATTTCCGCCTGAACAGAGACGTCCAGCGCGCTTGTCGGCTCATCGAGCAGCAGCAATCGCGGCTCCAGCATCAAGGCCCGCGCGATGGCGACGCGCTGCCGCTGGCCGCCCGACAGCTGGTGCGGAAACCGAAAGCGAAAGCGCGGATCGAGGCCGACGTCGCGCATCATGTCGACCACCCGTTCGGTGCGTTCGCCGATACCGTGAATCTGCAAGGGTTCCGACAGGGTCGCATCGACCGTGCGGCGCGGATGCAGCGACGCGTAAGGGTCCTGAAACACCATCTGGCAATGGCGGGCAAAGGCGCGGTCCACCTTGCCCTGACGGGGTGTTCCGTCGACGGTAATCGTCCCGGACCGGTCGCGTGCCATGCCGACGATCGCCCGCAGAATCGTCGATTTGCCCGAGCCGGATTCACCTACCAACGCGTAACTTTCGCCTTGTTCGACCCTGAACGACACGTCGCTGACAACCTCTGTCGCACCGTAGCGCACCCGCAACCCGTCGATGTCGAGCGCGCTCATATCTTGTATTCCGCATCGCGGTCGAGCACGGGGAGGATCTTGCGCGTCTCGTCCATGCGGGGAACCGCGGCCAGCAGACCCTGCGTATAGGGATGCGTCGCGGCGTGCAGGGCACTGGCGCGCAACTCCTCGACCACGCGGCCCCTGTGCATGACGATCACACGGTCGCAATAGCGCGCGACAAGCTCCAGATCATGCGAAATCAGAACCAGACCCATGCCGTTTTTGAGGATCATCGCCTCGATCAGATCCAGCACCTGCGCCTGCACGCTCACGTCCAGCGCAGACGTCGGCTCGTCCGCGATCAGGATGTCGGGCTGCGGGATCAGCATCATCGCGATCATCACGCGCTGACCCATGCCGCCCGAGACCTCATGCGGATAAAGCCGTGTGACGCGTTCAGGGTCGTCGATGCGGACCTGGTCCAGCATGTTCAGAACCCGCGCCTGCACCTCGCCTCTGGGCAATCTGTCATGCACGCGCAGCGCCTCGGCGATCTGCGTGCCGACGGTCATCACGGGGTTGAGCGAAAATTTGGGATCCTGCATGACCATCGAAATGCGTGCGCCCCGGATGGCGCGCATCTGTTTCTCGGACAGCGATTGCAGGTCGATGCCGTCGAACGTGAGGCGCTGCGCCGTCACCCGCGCGGGGGGTTTCAGCAGCCGCAGCAAGGACCGCCCCGTCAGCGATTTACCAGATCCAGATTCCCCAACGATCCCCAGCCGTTCACGCCCCAGATCGAAGGACACGCCGCGCACCACCTCCGTTGGCCCGCGCGGGCCGGGGAACGTCACGCGCAGGTCGCGCAAGCTGAGCAGCGGCTCGGTCATCGCCCGTCCCTCTGGCGCGGGTCGAGCACGTCGCGCAGCCCGTCGCCAAGAAAGCAGAATCCCAACGACACAAGGATGATCGCAAAGCCCGGCATCGTCGCCACCCACCATTGATCGAGGATGAACGATCGCCCGCGCGAAATCATCGCGCCCCATTCCGGCAGTGGCGGCTGCGCGCCGAGGCCAAGGAAGCCCAGACCGGCGGCGGTCAGGATGATGCCCGCCATGTCCAGTGTCACCCGGATGATCGTCGACGACATGCACAGCGGCAGCACGTGCAACCCGATGATGCGCAGGTTGCTCGCGCCTTGCAGCTCGACCGCTGCGATGAATTCCGAATTGCGGAACGTTAGCGTTTCGGCCCGCGCGATGCGGGCATAGGCGGGCCATGCGGTGATGGCGATGGCGATGATGGCGTTTTCCAGACCCGCACCCAGGGCCGCGACGAAGGCCAGCGCCATGATCAGTTTGGGCAGGGACAGGAACACATCCGTGATCGCCATCAGGATCCGATCGGTCCAGCCGCCGAAATAACCTGCGACAGCGCCTATCAGCAGGCCGATCGGCGCGGAAATCGCCGCCACCATGACCACGATCAGCAGCGTGATCCGCGCGCCGTGGATGATGCGCGACAGGATGTCGCGGCCCAGCTCGTCGGTGCCCAGCCAATTGTCGGCAGAGGGCGGCATCAGCCGCATTTGCAGGTTCTGACCGGTGGGCGAATAGGGTGCCAGCCACGGCGCAAAGATCGCCGTGATGATCAGGATACCGACGATGATCGCGCCGACCATGGCCAGCGGATTGCGCGAAAACGCCCGTGCGATGGCCCAGTATTGCCCCGCGCTCGCCTGCATCTTGGACGCGGGCGCGTCGTCGGTCAGCCAGTCGTGCCATGTTTGGTAGGCCCCGTCTTGGTGTCCTGCGGGCATCTAACGGCTCCTCGGGTCGAACACGCGGTAGAGCACATCCGACGTCCGGTTGATCACGATGAACACCGACCCGATCAGGATGGTGGAGCCGAGCACCGCAGGCATATCCGCCGTCAGCAGCGCCGTCGTCAGATAATTGCCGATGCCGGGCCATGAGAACACGATCTCGATCATCACCGACCCTTCGAGCAGGACCGCATAGCTGAGGCCGATCACCGTGATCAACTGCACCCGGATCGGATAGAACGCATGTTTCCAGATCACCGCCCATTCGCTGACACCCTTGACGCGGGCGGTGATGACATATTCCTGATTGAGCTGATCCAGCATGAACGACCGCGTCATGCGCGCGATATAGGCAAGCGAGAAAAACCCCAGAATCGAGGCAGGCAGGATCATGTGCGACATGGCGTTCCAGAAGATCTGCGTATCGCCTGCCAGCAGCGCATCCACTGTCAGCACGCCGGTCACGGTCGGCACCACCCCGTCATAGAAAATGTCGACCCGACCCGGCCCCGATACCCAGCCGAGACCGGCATAAAACACCGACAGCCCGACCAGCCCCATCCAGAACGCAGGCACCGAATAGCCCAAAAGCCCCAGCACCCGAATGATCTGATCCAGCCACGATCCCGCCCGCGCCGCCGCAATCACGCCCATGGGCACGCCAAGGATGACGCCGATCAGGATGCCGAAGGTCGCCAGCTCCATCGTCGCGGGAAAGAAGCGTTTCAGATCGTCGATGACCGGCCGCCCGGTGCTGAGCGATTGGCCGAAATCCCCGGTCAGCACGTCGCCCACATAGATGGCGAATTGCGTGAACAGCGGCTTGTCGAGACCCATTTCGATGAACATCGCTTCATAGACGTCCTGCGGCGCGCGGTCGCCCACGACGGCCACCACTGGGTCGATCGGCACCACCCGCCCGATGAAAAAGGTGATTGCCAAGAGCCCCAGAAACGTCATCATCGTGACCAAAACGAACCGCCAGATCGTGCCGAACGCAGCGACGAGCCGGGGCGTGTTCTGGGCGAGCGGTGTGGGCGACGGGGCAGACATCTGCCGAGGCTCCGTTTTTGACTGAGATTTGTTCGCATTACGAACAAAAGTTCTTTCAAAGTAAAGCCTGTTCTGGTTAAATTAAAATTGTTTTACTGATTGCTCTCATCTCAGGCCGCGATCCGCGGCAACACCTTCCGGAACCGTGGGACGACACCGCGGGCCGGTTCCCTCTGTCCCAAAGGAGACCCCGAATGAACAGATTATCACGGTTGCTTGCCGCCGCAGCGCTCGTCCTGCCGCTGGCCTCAGCCGCAATCGCCGACACGCCAGACAACGTGTTGGTCGTGGCGCAGAATATCGACGACATCGTCGCCATCGACCCCGCGCAGGCCTATGAATTCACCTCGTCCGAGATCATGGCCAACACCTATGACCGGCTGGTGCAATACGAGCCCGAAGACACGACCAAACTGGTCGGCGGGCTGGCTGAATCGTGGGAAACAGACGCCGAAAACAAGACGATCACCTTTACCTTGCGCGACGGTGTGACGTTCCATTCCGGCAATCCGCTGACCGCCGCCGACGTGGCCTATTCGTTCGAACGTGTGGTCAAGCTGAACAAGAACCCTGCCTTTATCCTGACCCAGCTGGGCTGGACGCCAGAAAACATCACAGAGATGGTGTCGGGCGACGGCAACACCGTCACCCTGCGCTATGACGGTGATTTTTCCGCCGGTTTCGTGATGAGCGTTCTGGCCACGCGGCCTGCGTCCATCGTCGATTCGGTGCTGGTCAAGGAAAACGAAGTCGACGGCGACATGGGCAATGCCTGGCTGAACCTCAACACCGCAGGCACCGGCGCGTTCATGCTCGACACGTACCGCCCGTCCGAATTGCTGCGCTTTACCGCCAATCCCGATTATTTCAAGGGCGCACCCAAGATCGAACAGGTCATCGTGCGGCATGTGGCCGAGGCGGCGACGCAGCAATTGCTGCTCCAGCAGGGTGACGTCGATATCGCCCGCAATATGACACCCGAGCAGATCGCATCGCTGCCCGAAACCGGGTTCGTAGTCGGTCAGTATCCGCAGGCCGCGATCCACTTTATCTCGTTCAACCAGAAGGTGCCCGAGCTTCAGTCCGAAGCGCTCTGGGAGGCCGCACGCTATCTGATCGACTACGACGGTCTGACATCGACCCTGCTCAAGGGGCAGATGGAAAAGCATCAGGCGTTCTGGCCCAAAGGCTTCCCCGGCGCGCTGCTCGACACGCCGTACACCTATGATCCAGCAAAGGCCAAGCAGATCCTTGCGGATGCAGGTGTCGAACTGCCGATCACGGTGGAATTGGACGTCTTCAACTTTGCGCCCTTCACCGATGTGGCGCAGTCGATCCAGGCCAGCTTTGCCGAGGCCGGGATCAATTTCGAGATCGTTCCGGGCACCACGGCGGGCATCATCACCAAGTATCGCGCGCGCGAGCACGAGGCGATCATGCTCTACTGGGGTCCCGACTTTAACGACCCGCATTCCAATGCCAAGGCGTTCGCCTATAATTCCAACAACGCGGATGACGGCTATGCCTCGACCACCACATGGCGCAACGCATGGGCGGTGTCGGACGAGATGAACGCCAAGACCACGGCGGCCAAGATCGAATCCGACCCGGTCAAGCGCGAGCAGATGTATCTTGAGCTGCAACGCGAAGTGCAGGCCAAGGCGCCGTTCGTGATCATGTATCAGGCGACGTTGCAGGTCGGTCTTGCCGAAAAGGTGCAGGGCTATGTGCACGGTGCCACGGCGGATCTGGTGTTTTACCGGAATGTGTCGAAGGACTAGATTTGGTTCAGAGACCCCACCGGACTCAAGCGCGATGCGCGCCGGGTGAGTGTCGCACCGAATGACAAACGAAAACGGCCGCGGGATGTGTTCCGCGGCCGTTCCCTTGTCAGACCCTGTTCAGGCGTAAATCTGCGGATACATGTGCCGCATCGCCGCGTCGTCCATTTCCTGCTGGAAGGTGTATTTCCCCGGCAGCGCCTGCGCCCTCTGCGCCGCTGGCCGCGCGTTCAGCTCTGCCATCAGCCGCATGATGTTGGGAAAGCGGCTTTCCGCATCCGGCTCCATGATAAAGTTGATCCGAGGTGCCCAGCCCCAGATCGCCATGTCGAGGATCGTATAGGTTTCGCCCATCATGTAGCGCCCCTGCCCCAGCCGATCCTCGAGGATCTGCCAATGCCGGTTCGCCTCATAGCGGTAGCGTTTGAGCGCATAGGCAGATTGTTCCGCCGCGAAATGCCCGAAATGCACGGATTGGCCCGAATAAGGCCCGACGCCAGAGGCGATGAACATCAGCCACGACAGCAACTGTCCCCGATCAGCCGCCGCCGGCATGAACTGTCCGGTCTTTTCGCCAAGATAAAGCAGGATCGCGTTGCTGTCGAAGAGCACCTGATCGCCGTCGACCAGCGCAGGCACCTTGCCGTTGGGGTTGATCTTGCGGAAGCCCGGTTCGTGCTGCTGGCCGCGTTTTGTATCCACGGGAACCGGTGTATAATCCAGCCCCGATTCCTCGAGGAACAGCGCCACCTTGAGCGGATTGGGCGCGGCATTGAAATAGAATTCCATGATGTTTCCTCTAAGCTAGGCCCGCCTCGACCGGCAGGCAAATTCCGGTGACGCCCGACGCCAGGTCGCTCGCCAGATAGGTCGCGGCGCGGGCGACGTCCTGTTCCGTGGCCATCCGGCCCAAGGCCGTCTCGGCAATCAACCCGGCAATCGCGGTGTCGGCGGGCGTTCCGCCCTGCGCCGCACGCGCTTCGATCCGACCGCGCAACGCGTCGGTCATAATCGGCCCCGGAGCCAGCGCATTGACCCGAACCCCGTCGCGCCCCAGATCCAGCGCCGCCGCCCGCATCAGACCCAGAACTGCATGTTTCGTTGTCGTGTAAAGCGTCTGATCGGGATGCGCCTTGTAGCCATTCAGCGATGCCATCAACACCGCAGACCCCGCCCTGGACCGCGCCAATGCAGGCGCGCAGGCTTTCAAAGACAGGGCCACGCCCCGGACATTCAGGGCAAAGGCATTGTCCCATTCCGCCCAATCCAGATCGGCCACCCTGCGCCACGGCGGCACCATCCCGGCGTTGGCGATCAGGATGTCCAGCCCGCCCAAGCCTTCGACATATCCAGTCAAAGCCACCTCCGCCTCGGGCAGGGTCAGATCCAGTGGCATGTGACCCCAATCCGCCGGAATATCGCCACGGTCAGCGACATCGACCACATGGATTTCAGCCCCGGCCGAGGCAAGACAGGTGGCAATCGCGCGGCCCAGACCGCGCGTGCCGCCAGTGATCAGGGCGCGACGGCCCGCAAGATCAATCATTCGATTACGATCAGGTCCTGAAAGCCCGACGTCAAGGCTTCGCCGCCGCCCGGACGTGTCACGACGCAATCCTCGATGCGTGCGCTGACGCCGCCGTCCTGAAAGATCGACGGCTCGATGGTAAAGATCATGCCCTCTTCGACCATGGTCATGTCGCCTTTGGTCAGGAATGGCGGCTCGTGCACGTCCCAGCCGATGGCGTGGCCCAGACGGTGGCGGAACTTGTCGCCGTAGCCCGCATCGACCAGCACGTCGCGCGCGGCCTTGTCCACCGCCTCGCAGGTCATTGCCCCGGCGCGCAACGCCTCGATCCCGGCGCGCTGGCTGTCCATGATGAGCTTGTGCACCAGGACCTGCTCGTCGCTCGGCTGCCCGAAACAGACCGTGCGTCCAAAGTCGTAGCACATACCGTCCAGGATCGCGCCAAAGTCGAACAGCACCGACACCGGCGGCGTCAGCTTGCGCGGCCAGGAAGCCAGTTTGTTGCCGAACTCCAGCGGGTGGTTCGGCCCGGTGTTATAAAGCGACGTGGTGAACGACGGACCGAGCGAGCCGTGCTTTTTCATCTGGTAGTCGATTTCGGAGGACACTTCGAGTTCGGTCATCCCAACCTTCATCAGCGCGACCGTGGCGGCGAATGCCTTTTCGGTAATCGCTCCGGCGGCGCGCAGTTTCTCGATCTCATCGGCGTCCTTGATCACCCTCAAGGGGCGCAAAAGCCCCGTGCCAGAGACGAATTGCGCACCGGGCACAAGCGCCTGCAACTCCATCAGCGATTCCGCTTCGGCGTTGTCGGACGTGGCGATTTTCGCACCCGGTTCAATGCCCAGCTCCTTGAGGATCCCGGCCACCAGTTCGACCGGATCGTCCCAATCGCCCAGCACCCGCACGTCGAGGTTTTCCATCCCACCGGGCGCGCCGAATTCGGCGGTCATGCGCGGCAAGGTCAGGATCGGATCCCGCCCCGGCGCGATCCACATCCCCTCGAGCCACATGCCCGGATGCAGATTGCGGCCGTAATTGGGAATGTCGCGGTGGATGCCCGTCAGGTAGTCCAGATCGGTGCCCATCGGGTAAAAGATCAGATCGGCCTTGCCGCCGATCATCGCCTGAAATTTCTCCATACGCTCTGCATAGCTGGCCATTATGTCGTCTCCTTTTTGTCGGTGAAAGCGGGCACGAGATGGCAGGCCGTGTGTTGGCCGGGCGCCGTTTCGCGCAGTGTCGGGGTCTGTTTTCTGCAAATATCCGTCGCCAGCGGGCAACGCGGATGAAAGTGGCACCCGCTGGGTGGATCGAGCGGCGACGGAATATCACCCTTGACCGGCGCATAGACCATGCGGCGCCGATCAAGCCTTGGCACGCCTTCGATCAGGGCCTGCGTGTAGGGATGTTGGGGGTTTTCGAAGACCTGTTCCGAGGGACCCTGTTCAACGATCCGCCCCAGATACATCACGATGATCCGGTCCGAGATATGTTCGACCACGCCCAGATCGTGGCTGATGAACAGATACGTCAGCCCCAGACGCGTCCGCAAATCCATAAACAGATTGAGGATTTGCGCCTGAATAGAGACGTCGAGCGCCGAGACCGCCTCGTCACAGACAAGAATTTCGGGCTGCACGGCAAGCGCGCGTGCGATACCGACGCGCTGTCTTTGCCCACCCGAGAATTCATGCGAAAAGCGGGTGGAATAGCTGGGGTCGATGCCGCATTGCTCCATCATGCCCGCGACATAGCTTTCGACGTCATCTTTCGCGACGAGACGGTGCACGCGGGGGGCCTCGCCGATCAGATCCGACACCCGTTTGCGCGGGTTCAGAGACGAAAACGGGTCCTGAAAGATCATCTGCATCGGCAGGGCACCCGATTTATGGGCTCCGCCGTCGCGCGGGGCGGCGTGGCGGGTGATGTCGCCTGATGTCGGCTCCATGAGGCCCGCGACCATACGGCCCAGGGTGGATTTCCCGCAGCCGGATTCGCCGACAACGCCCAGCACTTCACCTCGGATCAGATCGAAACTGACATCCTCGACCGCGCGCACGATGCCAGCGGGTTTGGCCAGCCCGATCCGGGCAAGACCCCGCGCGACCAGATCGCCACGCCCGCCGAAATGCTTGGTCAGATGCCGCGCCGAGAGCAGAATTTCGGTCATCTCGCCACCTCCGTCAACGGGTGGATGCAGCGCACGGCGCGGCCGCTGCCGACCATCGGTGGCGGGGAATTGCAGGCCGCCGTGGCGAAATCGCAACGCGGCGCGAATGCACAACCCGGCGGCAGATCGGTCAGGGCGGGCATCCGTCCGGGGATCTGCCGCAAGGGCGTGCCCCGGTTGCCTCGGGCAGGAACAGAGCCGATAAGCCCCGCAGTATAGGGATGCGCGGGGTCGTCGAGCAGCGCGTCGACATCGCCGATTTCCACGACCCGGCCCGCATACATCACGGCGATACGGTCCGCGATACCTGCGACCACGGCCAGATCGTGCGTGATCCAGATCAGCGCGGTGCCGCGTTCCTTGCAAAGCGTTTGTGCCAGCGCCAGAATCTGCCCCTGGATGGTGACGTCAAGCGCCGTCGTCGGCTCGTCCGCGATGATCAGATCGGGTTTGTGCAGCAGGGCGATGGCAATGGCGACGCGCTGGCGCATGCCCCCCGACAGCTGATGCGGATAATTGCGCAGGCGCTCGGCGGGCGCGGGGATGCCGACCTCGTCCAGCGCCTCGAGCGCGCGCATACGCGCCTCGGCTTTGGTCAGCGTTTCATGGGCGCGCAAGGCGTCGCGCATCTGGGTTTCGATCCGCAGAACAGGGTTCAGCGTCATCATCGGATCCTGAAAGATCATCGCGATGCGGCGTCCGCGCAACTGGCGCATTTGTTCGGCGCTCAGCGTCGAGATGTCCTGACCGTGCAGGCGTATATGCCCTCCGACAACCTCGCCCGGCGGGCTGAGCAGACCGTTGATCGAAAACCCGGTCAGCGATTTGCCGGAGCCGGATTCGCCGACCAACCCGAGGATTTCGCCCCTGGAGACAGAGAACGACACGTCGCGCAACGCCTTGATCTCGCCGCCGGCGGTCATGAAAGACGTGCACAGGGTGTCGACCTCGAGGACAGGCGGCGCATCGGTCATAGGCGCGGGTTCAGCACGTCGCGCATGCGGTCGCCAAGGACGTTTGCGCTGATGATGATGGCGAGCAGAACCAGCCCCGGCAGCACTGAAATCCAGTAGCGCCCCGATTGCAGATAGTCGAAACCGTTGGCGATGAGCAGACCCAATGACGGTCGTGTGGGGGGCAGGCCGAGGCCGAGAAACGACAGCGTCGCTTCCAGCGAAATGGCCGCCGCCATCTGCATCGTCGCGACGACCAGCATGGTCGGCAGGCAGTTCGGCAAGATGTGACCAAGCAGGATACGGACACCGCCAAGACGCAGACCGCGCGCCGCCTCGACATATTCGCGCGCGCCTTCGACCAGTGCCACGCCGCGCACGGTTCGGGCAAAATAAGCCCATTGCACGACGACCAGCGCAAAGATGATCTTGTCCACTCCACGCCCAAGGATCACCAGCAGGATAAGTGCCACGAGGATCGTCGGGAACGACAGTTGCAGGTCCACGATCCGCATCAGAACTGTGTCGACCCAACCGCGTTTGTAGGCGGCGATCAGCCCCACGGCGGTGCCCAACAGCAGCGCCAGAAAGCCCGACAGCAGACCCACGATCAGCGAAATCCGGATGCCGTAAAGCATCGCCGACAGCATATCGCGGCCTTGCCCGTCGGTGCCCAGCCAATAGGTCATGCCGGTGAAACTGACGCTGCCGGGCGGCAGGAGCGAGTCCAGAATATCGACCTGCGCGAGGTCATAGGGGTTCTGTGGCGCGATGAACGGCGCGCCGAAACCCAGCACGCAAAAGGTCAGAAAGACGATCAGCGCAACCACCGCGATGGACGATTGCAGGAACCGCCGCCACAGGTCGCGGGGCGATCCGGCGACGGGCATGGAGGATGCAATCATTCCTTGCCCCCCAGCCGCACGCGGGGGTCGAGAACCGAATAAAGCACGTCAACCAAAAGGTTCAGCACCACGAACATGAAGACGACGAAGATGAGGTAGGCCACGATCAGCGGCCGGTCGAGAACGCCGATGGCGTCGATCAGCATCTTGCCGACGCCCGGCCATGAAAAGATCGACTCGACCACGACGGCGAAGGCGATGACGCCGCCGAACTCCATCCCGAGGACGGTGACGATGGGGATCAGGATGTTTTTCAGCACATGGACCGACAGGATCCGGCGTTCGCGGATGCCGTTGGCGCGGGCAAAGCGGATGTAGTCGGCGAACATGACTTCGCGCATACCGGCGCGGGTCAGGCGGATGACCATGGCCATCATGATCAGCGAAAGCGTAAAGGCGGGCATCGCCAGATGGTGCAGCCCGTCGAGGGTAAAGAGGCTGACATCAGTGCCTAACATGGGAATTGTATCGCCTCGGCCAATCGAGGGCATCCAGCCAAGTTGCACCGAAAAGATCAGGATCATGATCAACCCGATCCAGAACACCGGCAGTGAAAAACCGACCATGGAAAAGCCCATGATGAAACGGCTGGAAATCGCATGGGGTCGCAGCCCCGCCAGCATCCCCAATGGCAGACCCACGACCAGCGCGATGACCAGCGCGGCAAAGGCCAGTTCCAGCGTGGCGGGCAGACGTTCGAGGATCAACGTCAGCGTGGGCACGCCGTGGGTGAACGAATTGCCCAGATCGCCCTGGAGCAGGTTGCCGAGGAACACCAGATATTGTTCCCACACCGGCTTGTCCAAACCCAGATCTGCGATGATTTTCGTCAGGCAGGGCTGATCACATTCGGACGAGGCAAAGATATAGACCGGGTTGCCGACCACGTTGACGCCAAAGAACACAAGCACCGTCATCACCAGCAGCACCAGAATGGCCTGCAGGATGCGCTTTATGATGAACTCGGCCATGATGTCCCCGATTCGGGTGGTCCGCAGAGTAGTCCGCAGGGTGGTCCGCCAGCGACGCCGCGCCGCTGGCGGAATGCTTTATTCGGTTTTGGACACTTCGACAGCAAGCGTGCGTTCGTTGGTGCGCGGCTGATGGGTCAGACCGGATTTCATCGCCCAGTTGTTCACCTGAAAGTGGATCGGAATATAGGCGTAATCGTCCATGCCGATCCGGATCGCCTCTTGCAGCAGGCGCAGCCGTTCGTCGTTGTCGATGGTGCGTTTGGCCAGCACCGACCGCGCGTCGATCTCGGGGTTGGAATAGCGGCCAAAGTTGCCGTTACCGCCGCCTGTGGCTGCATTATACGTCTCTAACGTGCCGGAAACGGTATATGTCGCCTCACCGGCCACGGTGCCCCAACCGGTCAGGAACATCGAAAACTCGGGCACGTCGAAACCGGGCATCGACAATTCGTCACCCCGGATCAGGCGCGAGAAAAAGATGTTGCGCGGCATGGCGTCGACTTCGGTTGTGATGCCGATACGGGACCACATCTGCGCCACGGCCTCAAGGATGCGCGCGTCGTTGATGTAGCGATCGTTGGGCCCGTGCAGCGTGACACGAAAGCCATCGCCATAACCTGCTTCGGCCAGCAAGGCTTGTGCGGCGGCGGGGTCATAGGGGTCCGCCTCGAGCCCGTCGATATAACCAAAGAATCCCGGGGGCACGATGTTCTTGGCAGGCAGGGACGCGCCACCCATGATCCGGTCGCGGATCGCTTCGCGGTTGACAGCGAGGCTGAGCGCCTTGCGCACCCGCATGTCGCGCATCGGGTTGGGCACCATGACGTTGCCGTCGTTGTCGGTGATGAACGGCTCGATGTGCTTGTAGCCGGGCATCAGATAGATCAACCGGTCGGACGGGATCGTCGATACATTGAAATCCGGGTCTTCCTGCAGCTGCGGCAGGTCGATTGTCGGCGGATAGTCGATCATGTCGACATCCCCGTTGAGCAAGGCCGCCAGACGCGACGCGTCCTGCGTGATGGGCCGGAACACGACCTGATCCCACTCGACCTCGCCGCCCCACCAATCGGGGTTCTTTTGCACCGAGATCAGGTTGCCGGGGCTGTATTCCTCAAAGAGGAACGGGCCGGTGCCGATGGCCGCCTGACCGGAGTTGAAATCAACCGACGCCGTGACGCCGTTCGCCACATGCTCGGCCACGATGGGCAGCATGGCGAGATCTTCGGCAACCGTCGGATAGGGGCCGTCGGTCATGATATGAACGGTGTGATCGTCGATCTTTTCCCACGTCTTGGAGCCTTTTTCGAGCTGGAACGCAGGCGATGCAGGCGCGCCCGAAATCCCGGCGCGCAGACGGTCAAAGGTAAAGATGACGTCGTCGGCGTTGAACGCCTCGCCATCGTGCCACGTCACGCCTTCGCGCAGCTTGAATTCCCAGGTGGTGTCGTCGATCGCCTGCCAACCCGTGGCCAGACCGGGGATCGGCTGCGAGGCAGAATCGAGCGCGACGAGTTTCTCGAATATATGTTCCTGCACCTGAACGTCGGCAGACAACTGCGTCCAATGCGGATCGAGCGAGCTTGCCTCGGAGCGGACACCGATGGTCAGCACCTCTTGGGCAAGGCTGGGCGCGGCTGCGAGCACGAGCGCGCCCAGAAGTGTGGGCTTCCAGAATTTCATGGGGGGGTTCCCTCCGTGTTGGGGGCGCGCGCACCGGATTGGTGCCGACCCGGATCAGGATTAGCGGGTGGCTTGGGCCACCTCTTGCTGCGGTTAGGCCTGCTGAAGTGAGTAAAGGTTTTTTACTTTTGATTCCAGTGCGTGTCCACAGAATTTTACCATGCGAACGATTGTTCGCAAAACAAGGCGCGGTTCTGCCCCCCCTTAAAGGCCGTCAGAGGCAAAAGCCCGACAGATCCACCTTGGGTGTCCGATCCGTCGCCAACGCCGCAATCGCCTCTGAAACGGCAGGCGCCGCAGTAAAGCCCATCCACGGGAACAGGTTGAGATAGAAGCCCGGCACCTGAGACACCTCGCCCAGAATCGGCCGCCAATCCTTGGTCCCGTTGACCATCGCAGCCCAGGAGCGCAGGATCTGCACGCCCGCCAGCGACGGCACCACAGTTTGGGCGATGACCAGATTGCGCACCATGGAGCGGTGATCGACGATGGGATGACCGCGCAGCTGCGCAGGCCAACCGCCACCGATCAGAAAACCGCCTTCGGTCGCCTGTTTCAGGGTCAGTTTCTCGCCGGTGAAATAAAGCAGATAGGGCAGCGTGGGCGGCCGCTTTTCGGTGACAGACACCTGAATGGCATGTCCTTCGATAGCGACCTCGACCCCCAGCATCATGGCGATCCGGGCGGCATCTGCGCCGCCCGCATTGACCACGCGCCGCGCCTTGATACTGCCCTGCGCGGTATCCAGCGTAAAGCAATCATCGCCTTTGGCGATGCCGTTCACACCGGCATTGCGCCGCAGATCCAGACCCAATTCCTGCGCACGGCGCGCAAAGAGCGGAGCCACGAGGAACGGATCGGCCTTGCCTTCGATACCGCAGAACGCACCCCCCAGCATGGTGTCCGACAGGAACGGTGCGTCGGCGCGCAGCCGTGCCGCGTCCCACATCTCGACACCCAGACCGGCGTCCCGCTCGACCGATACCTTGTCGCGCAACATCTCCATATCAGGCTCTGTCGCGGCGACCATCAGACCGCCTTTGGCCGACAGACCCAAAGGGCCGCCCAGCTCTTCTTCCAATGTGCCCCAGCGGGCAATCGACGCCTGAAAGAGCGGTATCGTCGACGCATAGCGCCGCGCCCAGTCAGGGCCGAGCAGGCGAAACGGCTCGAACGGGATCTGCGCATGGATCGACCCTGCGTTCGACCCGGATGCCCCCAGGTTCAGATCGGCGCGTTCCAGCAGCACCACGGACGCGCCATGTTTACAGGCGAAATAGGCCGTCGCGGCCCCCGCAAGGCCGCCGCCGATGATGGCAAGATCATACATGTGCCGCGCCAAAATCCATATTGAGGTCCGCCATTTGTTCGGTATACTAACATTTGTCCGCATGATGCACAGATCACGTCACGCCAGAACAGGAGTTTTTCACCCATGTCCCAGTTGCAGATCGCCGCAAGCACGTTCCCGTTTCTCTATTCCATGGATGGGCTCGACGCGCTCAAGCATCTACATGGCATGGGCTACCGAAATTTCGAGATGATGATCTTTCCGCCGCATTGCTGGCCGTCGGAACTCACGCCAGCGCAGCGCAAGGAGTATAAGGCGTGGCTCGACGGCGAAGGCTGCAAGATCACCTCGTTCTGTTACCCGCTGATCGACAACAACCCCAATTCGCCCGACGCGCATATGCGGCAATACACCTACGACCGCTATGTCGAGGCGATTGATTTCTCGGCCGAGCTGGGCTGCCCCTACGTGGTGATGATCCCCGGTGTCTATGGCGGGCTGATCGACCCGCCCAAGGCCTGGCTCGACGATTGGTTCGTCGAGAGCGCCAAAAAGGTCAACGCGCATGCGCAAAAGAACGGCGTGCGGATATTGCTTGAGAATGTGCCGTTCACGCACCGCCCCTCGGCGCAGGACATGAAGGAATTGTGCGACATGATCAGCGATGTCGGCGTGAACTTTGACGCCTGCAATTCCGCCTATATCAAGGAAGACTTGGGCGACGCGATCCGCCTGCTGGGCGATCTGGTCGAGAATGTGCATATGTCCGACAGCCCTGCGGATGTATTCCGGCATGAACGTCTGGGCACCGGCATCGTCGACCCTGCGGCCATCATGCAGGCGCTGAAAGACATCGGCTATGACAAATACACGGTGATCGAGATGATCTCCGACGCCAACCTGCCCGGCGTGGACCCCGACGGCGACATCCGGGCCAGCCAGAAAATCCTCGAACAGCACGGCTGGGCCGCGCTTTGATACCATTCGCGCAAGGTTATCCGAAAACCGGTTCCCGCTTTTCGGCTTGCGCTTGGACTTAATCACGCAAGGTTATCCGAAAACCGGTTCCCGCTTTTCGGCTTGCGCTCACATCTTTCGGAGACCGACATGAAACAATTCCGCGGCAGCCATTCCGTCAACGTCACGCCATTCACCGCTGACGGCGCACAGATCGACCTTGAGGCGAACCGCCGTCTGCTCGACTGGCAGATTTCCCAAGGCGTTCCCGGCGTCATCCTGCTGGGCACGACGGGCGAATTCCTGACGATCACGGACAAGGAACGCGCCGCCTTCGTCGAAGATTCAGTCGCCCACATCAACGGGCGCATCGACGTCTGGGTCGGGGCCGCCAACGCCCACAGCCCTACCGCCGCCCGCTATGCAGCCGAGGCCGAGGCGGCCGGTGCCAACGGTCTGATGATCATCCCGCCCTATTACTACACGCCCACCGATGACGAGATCATGGGCTATTACGATTGCATCACCGCGACCTGCGGCTTGCCGATCATGCTCTATAACAACCCGTTCACCTCGAACGTGGATATGTCGGCCAAGCTGGTGGGCCGCCTCACCCGCGCGTTCGACACCGTGCGCTATATCAAAGAGGCGTCGACGGATGTGGCCCGCGTCTATGACATCATCGAGGAAACCGACGGCGTCATGAACGTCTTTGCTGGCGAGCGGATCGTCGAATCGTTCCTGCTGGGCGCGGTGGGTTATGTGAACCCGTTCGGCAGCTATATTCCGCGCGCCTCGACCGGTATCTGGGACCTGCTCGTCGCGGGCCGGATCGAGGATGCAAAGGCCATTCAGCGCCACATCACGATCATCGAGAATACGATTGCCGAAGGGCACCCGACTTACGGGCACCAGTGCTATTCCAAGGCTTTGGCCGCCGCTGCGGGCTATCCCGTGGGCGACGTGCGCCCGCCACTGACGCAGTTTGCATCGCTGGGGGATGAAGGCACGCAGCGCGCGACCAAGCTCAAGCAGATCATGGCGGATCTCGACGTATTGATGGACCGGCTGGAAAGCAAAGCAGCATGAGCGATATCCCCCTTTTCACGCCGTTCACCCTGCGCGGTGTGACCTTTCCCAACCGGATCACATTGGCTCCGATGTGCCAGTATCAGGCCGTAGACGGCGTGCCCAACGACTGGCACCTTGCCCATCACGGGCGCTATGCGACGTCGGGTGTGGGCTGCGCCTTCGTCGAATCCACCGGGATTTCGGCCGAGGCGCGCATCAGCCCCGGCTGCACAGGCATCTACAACGACGCGCAGATCGAAGCGTGGTCTCGGATCACCGCGCTTTACCGCGCGCAGGGAATTCCGGTATTCATGCAGATCAACCATTCCGGGGCCAAATCCTCGACCATGCGGCCCTGGGATGGCGGCGGACCTTTGGAAGAAGGCTCGGACGAGCCACCCTGGCCGACCGTGGCCCCCTCGGCGATCCCTGCGCGCGACGGCTGGCACACGCCCCGCGCGCTGGAGGAGGCGGAGATGGCGGGCATCGCCGAGGGTTTCGCCCAGGCCGCACGCAACGCGATGAAGGCAGGCTTTGACGGCGTGCAGATCCACGGCGCGCACGGCTATCTGCTGCATTCGTTCATGTCGCCCTGGTCGAACCGGCGGAATAATGGCTATGGCGGCACGCTGGAGGGCCGGATGCGCCTGCCCATAGAGGTGGCCCAGGCCGTGCGCGCCGCCCTGCCCGATGACGTGCCGGTGATGTATCGCGCATCCTGCGTCGACGGCGAAGGCGGCGGGCTGACGCTTGACGATACCGTGGCCCTGGCGGCAGAGTTGAAAAAGGCGGGCGTCGATCTGATGGATTGCTCGGGCGGCGGCATTCCGGCGGGGATGCGGCTGGCGGAAATGAAGCCCGGACCGGGGTTTCAGGTGCCTTACGCGGACCGGATTAAATCCGAGGTCGGCATTCCGACCATGGCGGTCGGCATGATCACCGAACCTGCGCTGGCCAATCAGATCATCGCCGAAGGGCGCGCGGATTTCGTGGCGCTGGCCCGACAGATGCTGCGCGAACCCGCCTGGCCTTATCGGGCGGCGCAGGAATTGGGGCATCCGGAGCCTGCGTCGATCCTGCCGAAGCTGTATGCGTTTTATCTCAAACTGGCATCGTAAGGTTTGGTTGCTATTGCGGGACTGGAGGGCCAGCCCTCCAGACCTCCCGAGGTTTATCTGGCAAGATGAAACAGGGGCGTCAGCGGATGTAGCTGGCGCCGTTTATGTCGATGGTGCCACCGGAAAGTTGGCGACAGGTGCCGCTGAGGCAGAAGGCGGTCAGGCGCGCGATTTCTTCGGGGGGCACGAATGCGCCCATGGCGAGGCGGTCTTCGACAATGTGACGCCCGCCCTGGGATTGCGCGAAATCGCGCGACATCTGGGTGTCGACGACGCCCGGAGCGATGATGTAGGTCTCGATCCCCTCGCGGGCATAGCCGGTTGCGATTGTTTGCAAAGTGGCTTTGAAGGCGGCTTTGGACGCGGCATAGGCGATGCTGCGCGGGTTGGTGACGCCCTTTTGTGCAGACCAGCTTGAGATACCGACGATCTGGCCACCTTTGCCGCGCAGATGGTGCACGGCGGCGCGCAGCAGACGCGCGGCGGAATGGACGTTGACCTGAAAAGTTTCCTGCCAGACATCGTCCCAGGCCTGCGCGTCGTCGTCGATGCCGCCGTCGAACCGCATGATTGCGGCATTGTTTACCACGCCGGTCAGCCCACCCGTCATCTCGACGGCCTGCGCAAAGAGCCTGTCGGCGCCGTCATGCTGTGCCAGATCGCCCTGAACGAAGAAAGCGCGGTCCGGTGGAATACCGTCCAGCGCAGCTTCGGCCCCGGCGCGGTCACGACCGTAATGGGCCACGACCCGCGCGCCCTGAAGGGCGGCTTCGCGGGCGATACAGGCGCCGATGCCTTTGGAGGCGCCGGTGACCAGCACGGTCTTTTCATCAAGGGTCATGAGAGGCTCCGATTTGTCGCAGGATTTCTTGACGTCTCGCGCTATTTCGCACAAATGTTCACATAACGAACAGAATGGGATCAGGCAATATGTCTCTCAAAGGCTCTGTGCTGGTGGTCGGCGCTGGCGCGATCGGCACCGGGTTTGCGGCGGTGTTCCGTGCGGCAGGCCACAATGTGCTCCTGTGCGACCCGTCGGATGCGGCGCGCGACGCGGCCCCGGCGGCGATGGACCGGCATCTGGCGGCGATGGTGCGGGCGGGTTTGCCATCGGGCGATCCGGGGGAATTGCACCTGTGCGATAAGCCGCCAGAGACCGCCACACCCGACCTGATGATCGAGGCCGGGCCGGAGCGGGTCGAGGTCAAGGCCGCGCTCTTTGCCGATCTTCTGATGCGTCTGCCGAAAGACACCATTCTGGCCACCGCCTCTTCTGCGATACCGATGTCGCAGATCGTCCCGAACCCTGCCGATCAGGCACGCTGTCTGGTGGCGCATCCCGCGAACCCGCCCAGCCTGATCCGCGTGATCGAACTTGTGCCCGCCCCCGGCACCCTGCCCGACGTGACACAACGCGCCGCACGGATATTCCGCGACGCAGGCTTTGCCCCCGTGACGCTCAACAACGAGATGCCTGCCTTTGTGTTCAACCGTCTGCAATCGGCGCTGTTGCGCGAGGCCTACAGGCTGATCGACGAAGGTGTGATCGGCGTCGACGGCATCGACACGCTGGTGCGCGACGGGCTGGGGCCGCGATGGGCGCTGTCAGGCCCGTTCGAGACGGCGGATCTGAACACCGCAGGCGGGATCAAGGCGCATGCGGCACGGATGGGTCCGGCCTATGCCGCCATCGGGGCCGCGCGGGGTGAGACGCATCCCGACTGGTCCGACGCCCTGGTGGACCGGGTGCATGCGGAACGCCGCGCGCTGTGCCCCGATGCCGACCTGCCAGCGCGCCGTGCGTGGCGCGAAAAAGCACTGGCGGATCTTCTGGCCGCCCGCGCGCTGATTTTGAACGACGGGGACGCTCCATGATCCGCTTTACCTTCGACGGACGCGACGTGGCGACGACGGCGACCCATTCGCTGGCCGCCGCCTTGACCCAAGCGGGCGTGCGCGCATTTCGCACCACGGACAGCGCGGCACCGCGCGGCATGTTCTGCGGTATGGGCATCTGTCAGGAATGTCTGGTCAACGTCGACGGCCTGCCCAATCAGCGCGCCTGCATGATTGCGGCGCGCGACGGCATGATCGTCGAGACACAAACCGCGCGACCCAGCCTGACAGCCCCGCCCGATCAGGCGCTGATCGCAGAGCGACGCGCCGTCGATGTGCTGGTGATCGGCGGTGGCGCCGCCGGCCTGAACGCCGCCATCGCTGCGCGCGAGGCTGGCGCAGAGGTGCTGCTGCTGGACGAACGCAAGGTGCCCGGAGGTCAGTATTTCAAGCAATCCTCCGATCCCGAGACGGTGCCGATGGACCCGCAGCAGGCCCAGGGACAGACATTGGTGCAGGCCGCCCGCGCCGCCGGGACCGAGATTCTGTCGGGCGTCGAGGTGTGGGGCGCGTTCGACACAGGCGAGAGCGGCCCCGAGATCATGGCCGCCGATGCCACCCATGTCTATGCGCTGACACCGCGCGCTCTGATCGTGGCCACCGGCGCGTATGAGCGGCCTTTGATGATCCCCGGCTGGACGCTTCCCGGGGTGATGACGGTGGGCGCGGCGCAAACGCTCTGGCGCAGTTACGGGGCTTTGCCCGGAAAACGTGTGGCGGTCTTCGGCAACGGACCGCTCAATGCGCAGGTGGCGCTGGAGCTGGCGCAAGGCGGGGCGGATGTCGCGTTTTTGGCCGAGGCGGCACCGGGGGCGCATAAAAGGCCTCGGGCAGCGGCCCGCATGCTGCGCGCTGATCCGGCTCTGAGCATCAAAGGATTGCGCATGTTGCTGGACCTGCGGCGTCGCGGGATCACCCTGCGCAACGCCACCATGCCCGTCGGCATCGAATCAACCCAGGATGCGCTGAAGGTGAGCTATACAGGGCCGCGCGGCGAGGGGTCGTTGGTTGTCGACACCATTTGCATGAACTTCGGGTTTCAGCCGCAAAACGAGATCCTGCGCCTGCTTGGTGCAAAGCTGCATTTTGACCCGCGCTTTGCCCAGTTGCGACCCGAACGCAGCCAAACCTGCGAAACATCCGTGCCGGGCGTCTATGCGGTGGGCGATTGCTGCGGCCTTGGCGGCGCGCCTGCTGCCGCCGTCGAAGGACGCATCGCAGGCCGCGCTGCCGCTGGCCAAACGGCCCCCACAAAAGCCCAGATAAAAGCCCAGACAAAAACGCTCGCCAGACACAGCGCCTTTCAGGATGCGCTCTGGCAGCTTTACGAGGCCCCCCTGCCGGTGCTGGACGATCTGGCCCCCGACACGCTGGTCTGCCGCTGCGAAGAGGTGACCAAGGCGACGCTCGACGCCGCCCTCGCTGACGGGCTGACCGACGTGGGCGCGGTCAAACGCGCCACGCGAATTGGCATGGGTCGGTGCCAGGGCCGCTATTGCGCGCCCGCGCTCGCCGGTCACATGGCCAGCCGCAGCGCCACGCCGCCGCAGGACCTGTCGTTCTTCGCCCCCCGCGTGCCGATCAAACCCGTCAGCATCGGCACATTGGTCGCCGCACAATCGCTGATAGACGCGCCGCATGACTGACCTTCTGGTCATCGGCGGCGGCATCACCGGGCAATCCGCCGCCCTGGCCGCCGCACAGGCGGGCGCAAAGGTGCAGATCGTCGATTTCGGACAGAACGCAGGCAGCCACGCCAACGCAGGATCGCTGCATGTGCAGATGCAAAGCCGCTTCCTGCGCCTCAACCCGCATCTGGCGGACAACCTCGAAAGCTCGCTTCCCCTCTATCTTGACGCGGTGCGCGAATGGGACAGGCTGGACAAGCTGCTCGGCGGTGTCGACCTGACCCGCGAAGGCGGTCTGATGCTGGCCGAAAACCCGCAACAAATGGCGTTTCTCGAAGCCAAAGCCAGCCGCGAAACCGCCAAGGGCCTATCCATCGAATTGCTGGATCGCGCAGCATTAGAGACGATTGCGCCCTATCTGGGCCCCGATATCTTCGGCGCGGAACTCTGCCGCGACGAAGGCAAACTCAACCCCCTCATCGCCAACCAAAAGATGGAGGAGCATCTGCGCGCCCACGGCGTCATCCGCCATGCAGACAGGATCACGTCCATCGACAGCGGCCCGGACCCGGTGGCGCATGGAACAAACAGCTATCCCGCCGATCGGATCCTCGTGGCGGCAGCCTGGGGCGGCGGCACGCTCGCCAGACAACTGGGACTGAATCTGCCAACCCCGCCCGAACCGCTGCACATGAACATCACAGAACCCGGCGCCTATGCGATCCGCCATCTGGTGCAACACGCAGAACGCCCTATCACGCTGAAACAATTCCGCTCCGGTCAGGTGGTCATCGGCGGCGGCTGGCCTGCGGGCGTGGGGCTGGAGGACGGTATCGCAGGCGTGCTGCACCACTCGATGCTGGGCAACGTGGCGCTGGCCGCGAAAATCGCGCCGGGCATCGGCGGCTTGCGGGTCTTGCGCACGTGGGCGGGCTACAACACGCCCGTCGACGGCAAGGCCACCATCGGCCCCGTGGCCCAGGGTGCCCGCATCCACATCGCGCTGCCCGGCGACGCGGGCTACACCCTCGGCCCCATCGTCGGCCGCACCGCCGCAGCACTGGCCCTCGGCCTCGATCTTCCCATAGATCCGGAACCCTATTCGCCGCGCCGCTGGCTCACCTGACGCGCTCTTGCCTTTTCATCTTGCCAAATAAACCTCGGGGTCTGGGGCAGCGCCCCAGTCCGTCGCAACCCAGTCCATCGCGCCCCAACCCATCGCGCCGCAGTTCGTCGCAACCCGGTTCCGAACCCAGCTCAACGCGCCAGAGATTGCTGGATCATATCCGCCGTCTCGCGCAGTTTCGGCAAATAGGTCTCGATCATCACCTCGGGCGTCGCGCGGATCGACGGCACCGCGATATTGATCGCTCCGGCAAGAGCCCCCGACCGGTAACGCAAGGGGATCGCGACCGACAACAGCCCCTCTTCCAGCTCTTGGTCGACCAGAGACCAGCCTGTATCGCGCACCTGCTCCAGAATGGCGCGAAACTCGGACTTGTTGGTGACGCTGTGCGACGTCCGGGGCATCAGCCGGGCGTTGGCGATGATCCCGTCCCAATGTTCCTCGGGCTGGGCGGCCAGCAGCACGCGGCCGTTGGCGGTATAGAATGCCGATTGCCGCGAGCCGACGATGATGCCGACGCCGATGATGTTGTGCGCCTGAACACCCGCGACATAGACCACCTCGAGCCCGTCGAGGATGGCCGCCGTGCAGGATTCGCCGGTCTGCTCCGACAGCCGCTCCATAAACGGGCGCGCACGGTCCCAGATGCCGATCTTTGACAGAACCGAAAAGCCGAGATCCAGCACCTTGGGCGTCAGATCGAACATCTTGCCGTCGGTGACGACATAGCCCTCCTTGACCAGCGTCAGCAAAAACCGGCGGGCGGTGGCGCGGCTCATGTCGGTTTCGGCGGCGACTTCGGACAGCGTCATCTTGCGCGATGTGCGGCTGAAGGACGACAGAATCGACAGGCCGCGCGACAGTGACGAAACGAAATCGCGCGACGACAATTTGTCGTGTTCCTCGAACGCCGCATCGGGGTCGACCGTGCCCAGACGGTTTTCACTCAACACCACGCCTCGATCCGAAGCTGGGTACTTTGCCATTTTTCGTGCCGCCCTTTTACTATCCGAACCGAACAATCCTGCCCTGATGGCAAAGTTAGTAGGTTTTGCCAAGCTGTGTTGAGAAAATGCTTGCTAAAGGGCCTTCTCGTCAACCATATTACGAACATAAGTTCGTAATGCGAACACGTCCAACGGGAGAACATCATGACAAAACCGACTTATACAACACCTGCCATGCCCCGCCGCACCCTGCTGACAGGCATGGCCGCAGCCGGTGCCATGGCCGCGATGCCGCGCCGACTGAGCGCGCAGGAAACCGTGACCCTGCGTTGGTGGTCGCCGCAATCCTCGCCCGAACAGATGGCCGCCTACAAAACCCAGATGGCCAATTTCGAGGCACTGCACGAGAACGTCAAGGTCGTGTTCGAGAGAACCTCGGACGAAGGTTATTCACCCCAGCTTGCCGCCGCATTCGCCTCGGGCGAAGTGCCCAACGTGGTCACGCACCTGCCGTCCTTTGCCGTGTCGAACTACTGGGCCAACGGCTTGCTCGAGCCGTTCAACGAGGTGATCGAGATGATCGGCCCGGAAAAATTCTATTCCGGCGCCAATGACATCTACGAGATTGATCAAGGCCAGTATGCCGGCACCGGCATCGGCAATTCCGCCGCCAACATGATCTGGCTGCGCACCGATCTGATGGAAAAGGCCGGCATCGACGCCGCCCCCAAAACATGGGACGAATTGCTGAGCGCGGTCGCGAAAATGCAAGGCGGCGGCATCTTTGGCGCGCCTTTGCCCTACGGTCGCAACTCGATGACGTCGCTGGTCTTTATCGGCGTGATCCATCAGGCGGGCGGTCAGGTGATGACACCCGATCTGCAAGTCGGCATCGACAGCCCGGAAACCCGCGACGCGCTGGAATTCTACAAGGCGATGCGCGAATTCTGCCCCCCCGGTGCGACCAACTACAGCTGGGGCGAAAGCCTGACGGCGTTCGTGTCGGGTGCCTGTGCAACGGGTATTTATACGGGCCGCGTTCTGATCAACGTCGCCAACCAGAACCCCGGTATCGCCGATTCGATCACCTGCGACACCTACCCGACCAAATCGGCGGACATCGCGCCCTGGACGTTCAACGATTTTCCGTCGGTGTTCATCCCCAAGGCCGCGCCCAACATGGAAGCGACCAAGCAATTTGCCGCCTTCCTCTTCGATCCCGAAGGCTACATCCAGCAGCTGCACGCCGCCCCCGGCCACGTCCTGCCGGTGCTCAAGACCATCAGCGCGATGCCCGCGTATCAGGACAACCCGATCATCGAGAAATACTCGGCCGAAGTCGAGAAGATGTCCGAAGCGGCGGCAAACGGGTTCAATCTGGGCAGCGAGAGCAACGCGCACAAGCCCAACGTCAAGGCGGGCGAGATCGTGAATTCCAACGCGATTTCGGAAATGGTGCAGCGCATCGTTCTTAACGATGAAAACGTCGATCAGGTGCTGGGCGAAACCACCGCCCGCATCGAAGAGATCATGGCCAGCTGATTTGGCCATAGGGCAGCCCTGACGTTCCCTCGGGGCCGCCCACCCTCTACCTCAGACGAAAGCGCCCATGTCAGCCACAGCCCCCTCTTCGCCGCTGCTCGAACGCCGCTATGCCCGGCTGGGTGTGCTGCTGATCGCGCCGACGATCATGGTGTTCTCGCTGGTCATCGTCTACCCGCTGCTGGCGGCGATCTATCTGTCGCTCTTTTCGATCTACACGCCGACGCTGGACGGTGAATTCGTGGGCTTCGCCAATTACATGGAACTGCTGACCGGCAAGGCGTTCTGGAATTCGCTCTACGTGACCCTGGTCTGGACCATGGGCACGCTGACGTTGCAAATTCTGGCCGGTGTCGGTATGGCGCTCTTGTTGCACCAGAACCTGTGGTTCCGATCACTTGCGCGGTCCCTCGTTCTTTTCCCCTATTTCCTGTCCACCGTCGTGGCGATCCTCGTCTGGCGCTGGCTGTTCAACGATCTTTATGGCGCGATGAACCACGGGTTGATGCAACTTGGCATCCTCGACATGCCCATCGACTGGCTGGGGTCCATGCCCAACGCCATGATCGGCATCATCCTTGTCGGAACGTGGAAGTATTTCCCCTTTGTGGTGATCGCCGTTCTGGCCCGTCTGCAAACCATCCCCGAACACCTCTATGAGGCCGCGAAAATCGACGGCGCAGGCCCTGTTGCGCGGTTTTGGGACGTGACCTTGCCGCAGTTGCGGTCGGTTCTGGTCGTCATCATCCTGCTGCGCGCGATCTGGGATTTCAAGGAATTCGACCTGATCTTCCTTCTCACAGGCGGAGGCCCCGTCACGTCCACCCAGACCCTGTCGCTGCTGGTCTACCAAGAGGCGTTCGGGCTTAACCAGATGGGTCAGGCCGCCGCCTATTCGGTGGGGATGATGCTGGTCATGCTGGCCTTCATGCTGATCTACATCCGCAAAACCGCGCGGGAGATCTGAGCCATGCCATTCCTGCGCACCCTCGCCTTCAACCTCTTTACCTGGACGCTGGTCCTGCTGATTGCCTTCCCGCTGATCTGGATGATCATCACGTCGGTGAAACCGCAAACGGAACTCTTTCGCATCCCGCCGACTTGGTGGCCCGAAACCATCACGTTCGAGCATTATAAGCGCCTGCTCTACGAAACCCCGTTCCTGATCTATTTCCGCAACTCGGTGGTGCTGGCGACGACGACGACGATGTTCGTCGTGACGCTGGCCACCCTTGGGGCCTATTCGCTGGTCCGCTTCAAATATCGCGGGCGCGACACGCTGGCGCTGCTGGTGCTCTTTACCTACCTGCTGCCGTCTGTGGTGCTGATCATCCCGCTTTACCTGATGATGGTGGCCATCGGCCTGTCAAACACCTTGCTGAGCCTCATTCTGGCGCATACGACATTCGCCCTGCCCTACGCGCTGTGGCTGCTCCGATCCTTCATGGAAGGCATCCCCGAGGATCTGGAATCCGCCGCCCTCGTCGACGGCGCCACCCGCATGGGCGCCTTCCGCGACATCATCCTGCCGCAACTGCTGCCGGGGATCATATCCACCGCGCTCTTCACCTTCATCCTGTCGTGGAACGAATACCTCTATGCGCTGGTGCTGGTGAATTCCGACTCTGTCGCCCCCCTCACAACAGGCGTCATGTCGATGCTCATTTCCGCGTTCAACATCGAATGGTCCCTGCTGATGGCGGCTTCGGTGATGATGTCGGTGCCGCTGATTATCGTCTTTGCCTTCCTGCAAAGCTACCTGACCTCCGGCTTTGGTGCCGGCGGGGTCAAGGGATAGAAAGGAAACCGCTTGGCTCAGGTTACCCTGAAAAACGTCCGCAAGGAATTTGGCAGCTTTACCGCGCTGGAAAGCCTGAACATCCAGATCGAATCGGGTGAATTCGTGGCCTTGCTCGGTCCGTCGGGCTGCGGCAAATCCACCACGCTGCGCATGCTGGCCGGGCTCGACTTCCCCACCTCAGGCGATATTTCCATCGGCGACCGGGTGGTCAACGACGTGGCCCCCGGCAAGCGCGACATCGCGATGGTGTTTCAAAGCTATGCGCTTTATCCGCATATGTCCGTCGCCGACAACATCGGCTATCCACTCAAGAAACGCGGCGTGGCGCGGGCCGAACGCGATAAGGCCGTGCAAGCGGCCGCAGAGCTGCTCCAGCTCGAACCGCTTTTGAATCGCAAGCCCAAACAACTCAGCGGCGGTCAGCAACAGCGCGTCGCCCTTGGCCGCGCGCTTGTCCGCGACCCCAAGGTGTTCCTGCTCGACGAGCCGCTCAGCAACCTCGACGCCAAGTTGCGCAGCTATATGCGCGCCGAAATCATCGAACTGCACCGCCGTCTGGGCAAGACCATGGTCTACGTCACCCATGACCAGCTCGAGGCAATGACGATGGCCAACCGCATCGCCGTCATGCACAACGGCAGGCTGCAACAATTCGACACGCCCGACGCAGTCTACAACCGCCCTGCAAACCGCTTTGTGGCCAGCTTTATCGGCACGCCCTCGATGAACCAGATCGACGGGCAATTGACGGCCCGGGGCTTTGGCGTCGCGGGCCACATTGTGCCCATCGACCGCAGCCGCTTTGCCCCCGACCTCGCAGACGGCGACTATATGCTGGGCGTGCGCCCCGAGTTCGTGATCCTTGGCGACGGCCCCCTGCCCGCCACGGTCAAGCTGGTGGAAAACACCGGACACGAACAGATCGTGACCCTGGAGCTGGCAAATGCCACACGGCTGCTGGCCCGGGTCGAGGCAGGCAGGCGTATCGACGTCGGCCAGAACATCGGCATCGGATTTCAGGCAGACGCATTGCACCTCTTCGCCCCGGGCGAAGACGGCGTGCGGCTCAATATCGACACCTCCGCCTCGGTCATCCCGATGCGGTCGCGCTGAACAAAGGAACGGCGAGATGACAACGACACGCGATCTGGATCGGCAATACGTCTTTCACCCCTTCAGCCCCGCACAGGCCCATGAACAAAGCGGTGCCGCGATGATGGCCCGCTCGGCGCAGGGTTGCTGGATCACCGACGACAACGGCAAACGCTATCTCGACAGCATGGCAGGTCTGTGGTGCGTCAACGCAGGCTACGGCCGCGAGGAAATCGCCGACGCGATGGCCGATCAGGCGCGCAAACTGTCGTATTTCCATGGCTTTTCGTCCATGGCGACGGAACCCGCCGCCCTGCTGGCCGAGCGGGTGATCAAGATGGCCCCCGACGGATTCTCCAAGGTGTTCTTCGGTGCCTCCGGATCGGATGCCAACGACACGCAGGTCAAGCTGGTCTGGTATTACAACAATGCCCGCGGCATGCCCCTCAAGAAAAAGATCATCTCCCGCGATCGCGGCTATCACGGCGTCACGGTGATGTCCGCCGGTCTCACCGGATTGCCCGGTCTGCACGCAGGCTTCGATCTGCCGCTGCCGATGATCCGCCACGTGTCCTGCCCGCACAATCTCTGGACACGACTGCCCGGCGAGGATGACGACACCTTTGGAAATCGTCTGGCCAAGGAACTCGACGACCTGATCATCGCCGAGGGCCCCGATACCGTGGGCGCGTTCATCGCAGAACCGGTGCAGGGTGCGGGCGGCGTCATCGTGCCCCCCGCGGGCTATTTCCCCAAAATACACGAAGTGCTCGACCGGCACGACGTTCTGCTGATCGCTGACGAGGTGATCTGCGGGTTCGGGCGTCTGGGCGTGAATTTCGGCTCTGATGCACTGGATATCCGCCCGGATCTCATGTCCGTCGCCAAAGGCATCACCTCGGGCTATGCGCCGCTCTCGGGCGTTCTGGTCGGTGACAAGGTCTGGCAGGTCATCGCCTCGGAAGGGGCCGCGAAATACGGCGCGTTCGGCCACGGCTACACCTACACGGCCCATCCCGTGATGGCCGCCGCTGGCCTCGCCAATCTCGATCTGATCGAACGCGACGGACTGATCGCCCGCGCAGGCGAGATGGGCGAATACCTGCAACAGACCCTGCGCAAGGCGTTTTCAGACCTGCCCATCGCCGCCGAAACGCGCGGCCACGGTCTGGTCGCCGCCGTCGAATTCGCCAGGCCCACGGGCGATGGCTGGCAGAAATTCGACCCCGGCATGACCATCGCGCCCCGCATCGTGCGCGCCACGCTCGAGGATGGCGTGATCGCCCGCGCCCTGCCCAACGGCGACGCGGTGTCGTTCTCACCGCCCTTCATCATCACAGCCGAAGAGATCGACCTCGCCGTGTCCACCGTGCGCCGCGCCGCAGGCAGCATCTGCGACGCGCTGATCCGCGACGGCCATCTCGACAAAACCAAAGTATAAGGAGCCTGCGCCATGGACAGGACACATATTGACTGGACGGGGGCCATGCCTGCAATCACCACCCCGTTCACCCCTTCAGGCGCGGTGGATCACGACGCCCTGGCCGGCAATATCCGCCGGATGATGGCCGCAGGGGCCACCGGCGTCATCGCAGCAGGCTGCACCGGCGAATTCTGGTCCCTCACCGACGCAGAGCGCGTGGCGGTCTACCGCACCGCTGTGCAAACCGTGGGCGCGGGCGGCACCACCATCGTCGGCGCCGCCGCCATCACCCCGCCTTTGGTGATCGAGGCGCTGCACGCCGCACAGGAGGCTGGCGCCGACGCCGCCCTCGTCATGCCGCCCTACTTTGCCCACCTCAGCCCCTCGGAAGTGATCAGGCATTACGAGGCGATCGCGGCCAAATCCCCCTTGCCGGTCATGCTCTACAACATTCCCGGAAACGCCTGGAACGCTCTGACGCCCGATGTGGTCGACGTGCTCGCCGATCTCGACCCGGTCGTGGCGATCAAGGAAAGCTCGGGCAACTGGCTCAATTTCCACCGCACGCTGAATGTGGCCCGCGACCGGATCAAGGTCTTCTGCGGCCCGTCGTCCACCATCGGCGTGCCCGCCATCCTTGCCGGTTGCGACGGCATCATCGACTGCTTTCCCAACGTCTGGACCGGGTGCCTCGACCTCTGGCCATTGGTCAAAGAGGGCAAGATGGATCAGGCGTGGGAATATCAGGCCCGCGCACAGGCCCTCACGCATCTGTTCACCTCCGAAGGCCGCACGCTTTATCCCGCAACCAAAGCCGCGATGGACCACCTCGGCCTGCCCGGAGGCGGCGCCCCCCGCGCGCCCCTACAACCCCTCGAAGGTGCCGCATTGGCGGGTCTGTTGCGCGGTCTCGATACCATCCTCGCCCGGCAGGATTCTGCCGCGTAATTTCGTCTCTGATACAGGAATATCTCATGGATCTTGGTCTCAAGGGCCGCCGCGCCATCGTCTCTGCCGCCAGCAAGGGCCTGGGCCGCGCCTGCGCCTTTTCGCTCGCCCAAGAAGGCGTCGATCTTGTTCTCAACGCCCGCACCGCCAAAGATCTCGAGGCCACAGCCGACGAAATCCGTTCGGCCACCGGCGTCGACGTCACCTGCGTCGCCACCGATTTCAATACGGACGAAGGCCGCGAGGAAATCCTCGCCAAGGCAGGTGACATCGATATCCTTGTCGCCAATCCCGGTATCCGCCAGATCCCCGGCGAATTCCCCGACTGGTCCAAGGAGGACTGGCAATATTGGCTCGACGTGCATTTCTTCTCCAGCCTGCAAATGATCACCGCCGTATTGCCCGGCATGCGCGCCCGTAAATTCGGCCGCGTCGTCAACATCTCCGTCAGCTTCATCAAATTCCCCGCGCCGCACTTTGCCCATTCCCATTCCGCGCGCCTCGCCCTGTCGGGTGCCATCGCATCCATGGTCAAGGAAACCGTGCGCGACAACGTCACGATGAACACCGTCTGTCCGGGGTTCTTCGACACCGACGCGCTGCACACAAACCTGCACAACCACGCAAAACGCGGCAACACGACCTACGAGGCCATCGTTGAAAACCGCCTCCAATCGGTGCCCGCCGGCCGCTTTGCCGACCCATCCGAATGCGGCGATCTGGTCGCATTCCTCTGCTCTTCGCAGGCCGGTTTCATCGTCGGCCAGAACATCGTGAACGACGGCGGCGTGTATCAGGGTCTTTTTTAAAGGTATGGGACATTCAAAAATTAAGGCTTTGGACATATGCGCAAACGAGGCAGCGGTCCGGGCAGGACCGCGTTCGTTTGGGAATATGTCCTCTTATCAATGGATCATGTCCTGATGAATCCACGAACTGTCCTGATCTCAGGCGGCGCCCGCGGTTTGGGTGCCGCACTTGTCAAACGCTGCCTCGCAGACGGTCACCGCGTCTCCGTCGGCGCACGGACCCCTCGGGCGGTCCATGACGCCTTCCCGGACGCCGCCCCCGACCACCTCCACGCCTATCATTTCGACGCCGAAGACCCGCAATCCGCCAGCGTTTGGGTCGAATCCACCGTCGCAAACATGGGCCCCCCTGACGCGCTGATCAACAATGCCGGCATCCTGCGCATGGTCAATTTCGACAAGGGCACCGAAGACGACCTCGACGCCATGTGGCAGGTCAACGTCAAAGGCCCCTTTCGTCTGATCAAGGCCGCCCTGCCCCATCTGCGCGCCTCCGGCAACGGCCGCGTGATCAACATCGCCAGCACCGACGCCAAACGCTACCGCGACGCCTCCGTGTCCCTGGGCTACGTCATCACCAAACAAGCATTGCTCTCGATGACCACAGCCGCCCGCTTTGCCGGATGGGACGACGGGTTGCGCGCCACGGCAATCTGCCCCGGCGCGATCGACACGGGAATGATCGCGAACCTCCCCGGCGTCACCCCAAAAGCACAGCGTCTGCAACCCGAAGACGTTGCCGAAATCGCCTCGCTCCTGCTGAAACTCCCCAACCAGGCCAGCGTCCCCGAAATCGTCGTCAACACACGCCTGGAATCGACGATCTGACCTCGTCCCCATTTTCATCTTGCCAGATAAACCTCGGGGTCTGGGGCAGCGCCCCAGTCCGAAATCCGTCAAAAGCGCCTCATTCAGCCGCCATTGCCAACCCGTGCTTGCGGACGTAAGCCCGCCACGTCGTGGCCCAGGTCGCAGGATCTGCCATATCAGAGCCTTTCAACTGATGGATCGGCGCATTATGCGGCGCGGTTTTCACGATCTCCGGGGTCGCATAGGCCTCCGACACGACCCGCTCCAAAACGTCGATCCAGTAGTCGATGTCCTCCTTCGACCACAGCTCGCCAGCTTCCGGCGTGAACGGCTCGGCCACCAGCCACGGTTCATGACTTAGCCACAGCGCATCGATGCCGAAATCCGCCATCCGGTTGGAAATATCCACGATGGTGCAGCCGGTATCTTTGGTCAGCTGCTCCACCGAATGCCGCGTCATCTCCATCCGGGGCGCGGTCACCGACGGGTTCGAGCGTGACACGCCGCGCACTTCGCCCAACCGTTTGTCCATGTAATTGTTCGACAATACGGAAATGTCAGCCGCCTCGCGCAACCCGTCCGCGCCCATCGCCCGCGCCCAGGCATAGGCCTTGAGAACCTGCGGCGCATTGCCCCAGAACTCTCTGACCCGCCCGATAGACTCGGGTCTGTCGTCGTCCAGCGCAAAACCGTCGCCCTCGCGCACCACCAACGGCGACGGCAAGAACGGCACCAGATGCTCGGCACACCCGTAAGCCCCGACAGCCGGACCGCCACCGCCCTTGGGCGCGCCGAACGTCTTGTGCAGCATATACATGCAGGCGTCGAAACCCAGCTCCCGCGCCCGCAGCCGCGTCATCACCCCGTTGAAATTCGCATGATCGTAAAAGCACAAACCGCCCGCCTCATGCACCAACCGCACCCATTCCTTGATGTCGGGGTTGTAGATGCCCATGTCGTCGGGGTTGTTTATCATCAGCGCCGCCGTCCGCGGCCCAATCACCGATTTCAGCTGTTCCAGCGACGGATATCCGCATTCCTCAAGGCTCAGCGTGATCACCTCGAACCCCGCCGCATGGGCCGTCGCGGGCGAACAGGGATGCGTCTGGATCGTGGTGATAATCTGGTCGCGCTGCTCCAGCTCACCCTTCGAGGCATGATAGGCCCGCGTCACGCAGGCATGGGTATAGGCCGCATCCGCACCGCCACCTGCCTGAAAGACAAACTGATCCATTCCGCTGACTTCGCACAGGAAGTCACTGAAATTACTGTAAAGCTCAAGAATTCCCTGCAACGTATCCGCAGGCTGCAACGGATGAATATCCGCCAGATGGGTCAGCGCGGCGCGCTCACCCAGACGCGGATTATATTTCATCGTGCAGGTGCCAAACAGCGACACCCCCATCATCCCCAGCGTCATCTGGCTCAGATGCAGGTAATGCCGCAGCGCATCATGCTCGGTCATTTCCGGCAAGGCGGGCGGCGTCTTGCGCATCGCGCCCGCAGGCAGATCAGGCGCGGGCGCGTCGTCGAACACCACGCCTCGACGGCCCTTGCACGTCATTTCCATCACAACAGGCTCGGCCCAGCGGGGGGCCTGATAGCCATCGAATTGTGCTTTGCTGCGGTCGGATACGGGGGCGTTCATGTCAGAACCTCCTTGAGAGCTGTGGCAAATTTACCGATGTCGTCCTCGGTGTGGATTTCGGTGATGCAGACCAGCATGGCCTGCCCCTCGATGCCCGGCTCACCGCTGATGTCCTTGCCGCCAAAGATGCCCTTGGCCTGCAGAGCCTTGTTGACATCCACCACCCTGGCCTTGTCGAACGTGACAACAAATTCCTTGAACACCGGCCCGGATGAGACCCGAACTGCTGGAATAGAGCCGAGTTGCGCCCGCGCGAACCGCACGCGATCCATGATCAGCCGACCAATCTCGGCAAAACCCTCAGGCCCCATCGCGGCCATGTAGGCCGCATTGGCCAGCGACCACAGATAGACCGAATTGCCGGTCCAATCCTTGCCCTCATCCCGGCTGCCATAAGACGTCTGATGAAAGAGCGTCAGGCCAAAGCCATATTCGCCTTCTTTCACCGTCTCACCGATCGAGATGTTCAGCGTATTGTATTCGCTGGCATAACGCTCTTCATCCGGGCTCGCGATAAAGCCTCCGACCCCGCCGCCCGCGTTCATATGCACACCCAAAGGCTGCGTCGGACCCACGGCGATGGTGGCGCCATATGCGCCCGGAGCTTCCAGCAAACCCAGCGACAAAGGATCGGCACCGACAATGGCCTCGGCCCCTGCCCCGGTCGCGATCTGACAAAGTTCGCCCGGATCAGGGTCGATAATGCCTAGGTAGGACGGCGTTTCGATATAAAGCGCCGCGACGCTGTCATCCATCTTGGCGCGCAGATCGGCGCGGTCGATGACACCTTCGCCTGTCATCGCCACCTCGACAATCTCGATATGCCGCGCCATCTCGCGCGGTTCGCAATAATTGCGCAGCACCGACAGACGCTCCGGGTCCATGATCGCCGGGATCAGAACCTTGCGCCGCCCCGTCATCCGCGACGCCATCCGCACCGAATGGCCAATGGCGCAACCCCATGAATAGACTGGCAAACCAACAAAATCCATCTCGACCAAAGCGCCAATCTGGCTGCAAAACTCGAACCACGCCTGATTGCGTCCGTGATCTGACGTGGGCGACCCGAACACGGATGTTTGCCACTCATACCGCCCGACAACCTCATCGCAGATCGCAGGCACATAATGCGGCCAGGCCCCCGCCCCCAGAAAGCTGAGATTATCCGCGCAGGTCACGTTTTTCCGCATCAAATCGTCCAGATGCCGCGACAGCGACACCTCGGAGGCGAGCTGCGGCGGCAGGTTCATCGGCTTGTTATAGCGGTGGTCCTCGGGGATCTGCGAGAACAGCGATTCGACAGAGTTCAGGCCCAAAGCGGCCAACATCTCGTTTTTTATCTCCGGCACCGAATTCGCCATCCAGGGATGCGCTTTGCTCATATCTTTGGTCCTCCTGACCTCGTTGTCCTACATCGCGACCCGGACGACTTGCCTGCGTCCCGGCCCCGTCATGATTTGCCAATAGCCCGCCATCTGCGTGTCGAGCGTGATGTCCCCGGTGTCGATTGTCAGCTCCTGCGGGTCCAGTGCGGCCAATTTGGCACTGGCACAGATCACGTCGATCCGCCCCGGCCCGACCGCGCGGATCACCCGTGCCGAAAGCTGCTGATTACCGCGCCCCAGAACGAAGCCCTGGCCGCCGACCACCGTCAGCACGATCCGCGCCTCGGTGTGCCGTGTCAGAAGATCAAGAATAGCGCTTTCTGACAGGTCTCGGGCCATAATCGCCCGTGTCAGAGCCGCATCGACCCCCAAAAGCGACCCACTACCGATCCGGTCCTTGAGCGCGTTCATCGTCGTGCCCGGACCCAGAAGATAGAGCGTTTCGGCGTCCATACGCCGCACATAATCCGCAATCGCAGCGTCCATATCGGCGATCAGGTCGCCACCGGCTGCCTTGGGCCCTTGCCGTCCGCCACGTTGCGCAGGCGTCCGCGTGACCGCGTAGAGTCGCGCCGAAAGCCGCCCCTGACGCCGCTCCGCCTCGTCGATGTCCATCACCTCGACCATGTCGACCCGGCGCGCGGGGTCCGACAGGAACTCCGCCGCCGCTTGCCCGGCCCACTCGGGCGACCGTCCAAAGACCCCGGAATGCATTTTGACCCCGGCCGGGATGCCCAGAATGGGCACGCCTTTGGTATTGGCGGCAACCACGTCCCGCGCTGTGCCATCACCACCGCAAAAGAGGATCAAATCGACCCTGTCTTGCAGTTCAGAGACAAGGTTTCGGGTATCTTGCGCGCAGCCCGTCAGTGCCGGCATATCGACAAGCGTCGCGTCCCCGCAGGCGCTTTGACCCAAGAAACCGGGCCCCGTCACGACCTCTGCATCGATCAGGCGCAGGCATGCGATCATCGCCCGGTGTGCGCGGTCGGGTGCCTTGGACATGATGCCTGCCGCATGGGCCTGTTTGACCAGCGCGGGGTCATCGCTGCCCTTGGCCGCAAACGGGCCGCCCACCCCCGCTATGGGGTTGACCACCAATCCGATGACGGGGCGCGCGGTCAATGTCATGGCGCGCCTGCTTTTCGCACTTTTGTTCGCATGATGAAACTTTGCCAGCGGACAGCCCGCGACGCAACAGAAAAATCATGCGTCGGGACCTGCCTGCGCGGAATCCGCAAACCGCGCAAACCGCCCGTCGATCTAACCGTCCAAAGCCTTGAAAAATGCGGTCACGGCAGCATCGAGCCGGGTGCGGTCTATGGCCGTAAAATCCCGATCGAGGCTCAGCTCCACCTTGCCGTTTCGCGCCGCACAGCGGACTGTCCCCGCGGGGACACGGGTGCGAAACGTGGTCTTGGCGCTGACTTTGGGCGCAGGCAAATCGGGCTTGGCGCCGATATGACGGGCCAGAAACGTGCGCAGAAGATCAAGCTCTATTTCGGCCGTGCTATGGGGATGCACGTTGAGCATCTGGCGCAGAACCGCAGGCGCGCCTTCGACCGACGACAGCTTTTTCTCAAGCTGAAGCCCCAATGCCCGCGGGATGATCTGGGGGAAATTCAGCTTGCCTCGGGTCTGTTCCAACAGCGTGGCAAAATGCCTGATATAGACCCGCTTTTGCCGATTGGCCGAGGCATAAAGCTCGGCCACGGCATCCTCAACGCTCTCACACGCGGTTTCCGGATCGGCGGCATAGGACAACGCTAATTGTGCCATTTCGCCAAAGGAAATATCACGCCGCACCAGATTTTCATCGACCATCCGCCGGTAAAGCGCCTCGAGCGCTTCGCCATGCGCGACCAGCCCGGCGGGAATCCGGGCAAAGGCCTCATCGCCTGTCCGGGCATAAAGCGCGCGATACGCACTCAGCCGCCGATAGCCCTGAACCAATTGATAGCCGTCGTCCTCCGCCTCGACCCGGATCGGATTCGACAGGCCAATGGCTTGAATCGACGCCATCAACCCTTCAAGATCAGGGTCGGTATCGGTGCTTCGGTCGCGGGTCAGCTTGGTCGTGTGGATCGCATCCAGCGCGATCAGATCGGTGATCAACCCTTCTTTCTTGAGCCGGACATGTTCATGCGCCAAACGGTCGTTTTCGACCCTTATGGCGGTCTCGGTCTCTGATCTCACCCGCAAGGCATCGGCATTTTCCGAGATTGCCGACGCCATCGGACCGCGCCGTGCCTCTGTCGAAGGCGCCGGTTCAGGCGCGGCCCCTTCAGGAAAATCGATGTCGAACATACGTCGTTTGCTCATGTCTCATCCTCCAGCTTGTCCCAGGCGGCGGCCACATGGGTTTTGAACTCATCATAGCTGCGATCGAACGAGGCCCGCGCGCGCCGCCAGGTTTCGCGCGTCATATCGCGGTAATCGATCTCGTAGATCGACGACAGAAAACGCCCCGATTGCTCGACCGCGCGGGTCATCTCGATCGCATGTTCGTTCACCTTGTCCTCGAAAACCTTTTCAAACGCAGAACGCATCGCACGGTGCAATTCATTGCCCGGCTCATACCGCGTCAGCAGGAACCGGACGTCCTGAAACACCTTGGGCAAGGTGAGTGTCCCCGCGGGGACAGCACCGTTGAAGGCCGACAAATCCTCGAGCGCTTCGGCCAATTGCCCGATGAACGACGTGGTGCTGTCGTATTCCCAATAGCCGGGTCCGGACGGGATGTAGAGCATGTCGGCGGCGAAAACCGCGTTCATCGACTGGTAACCGATGGCGGGCGGGCAGTCGAAAATAATGAGGTCATAGGCATCGGGCGGCAGCGCATCCAGGTAGCGGGACACGGCGGCGAAGAACGACCATTCGGGGTTCAGATGGCGGTATTGCGCAGAGGCGAATTCGACAAAGGCCGCGTTGGCGCAACTGGGAATGATGTCGATGGTCGGCCAGCAGGTCGGTTTGATGAAATCGCCCGGGCGCAGATCGTGCAGACCCGTGCCGGTGACCGACGTGGGCAGGCGGCGCTGGGGCAGGGCGGCGCCGCTT